>JADDYB010000280.1_pt1 | contig 15877 bp, 13 predicted proteins | sample 8641941 | NCBI WGS metagenome assembly JADDYB01 (sample SAMN16275377, study PRJNA637457) | freshwater sediment metagenome | isolation source: Lake Kineret sediment | place: Israel: Lake Kineret | collected 2013
CCAGGGCAATCAATCCTAGAACTATATACCATGATCTCAAGATTAATACCTCCAAAACATGGTTATCTTGGCATATAAAAATGCTTTACGTTTATATATCCTTTACATAAGAAGCCAAAGTCCATATGAGTCTCGCGTTAGTTAAATGGGAGACCATTTCTTAATATACATCCTGGCATCTATGACCGGTTGTGAGACGATCCCCATCAGCCTTATTAGCCTTTAGGCACCTACTGGAGGCGGTTGTTGCTTGAAAATTAGCGCTTATTTATATTTCATAGCTGTCACGGCTTTGTTCCTATCATGTGCAAGCGCCTCTACTATAAAAGTGGATTCCAATTTGCAGGCAGCGATAGATGCTGCGGCTCTAGGTGATATTTTGCTGGTGGCTCCAGGCGTCTATGATAAAATTGAAATCTCCAAGTCCTTGAGTCTAGTTGGCAATCATGCCACGATTACTGCAAATGAAAGGGATGCCTGCATTAGACTGAAAGCTGATAAGGTTAATATCTCTGGCTTTCTGGTAAGAGACGGCTTTTATGGTATCAGTCTTGAGAACGTTTCTCAATGCCGCATCTCCGACAATACTGTCATTCGCTGTAAGCAGCCGGGAATCATGCTAAAGTTCTCCCAAGATAATATCATTGCGCACAATAATGCCAGCTTCAATGGCCTGGGCGGGGAAGGGTGGTATGGAATATACCTTGCCAACTCAAATGATAACCTGATCGAGGATAATGTGGCCTCCAATAACGGTGCCTATGGAATTAATCTTTTTCCTTCTTGCAGCAATAATACCATTAGAGGCAATGTTTTAGAAAGAAACATGTATGGGCTCTATATGTTCACCGATTGCAGCGGTAATTTAATCGAGTCCAATGTCATGTCCAGAAACACCAACTCCGGCCTCGATATGCGTTTCAACTGTCATGACAACCTTATTTCAAATAACACAATCGCCAATAATTCCGTAGCTGGAATTACACTCATGGAGATATGTGGCAAGAACACAATAAAAGGGAATGGCCTATCCGGCAACCAGCGCTATGGAATCCAGATCCAGAGCGCATCTGATGACAATACCATTATGGAAAATAACATCTCTAATAGCCAGACGGGCATTTTCCTAGAATCCAGCGGAAACCTACTCTATAAGAATCGCCTGGCTGATAACGTGGTCCAGGCTGAAGATCGAGGTTCTAACACGTGGAATGCAGCTTATCCAGAAGGCGGCAATATGTGGAGCAACTATCTCGGCCAGGATAAAATGAGCGGTCATGAGCAGGATCAAGCCGGATCCGATCAAATCGGCGATGTGCCCTATCAGATAAATGAAAAGGCTCAAGATAGGTATCCTCTGATGGGCAACCAGGTTCGGCCGATCAAGATAGTTGAAAAAAGCATCGATCCTCTCTCAGCCATAGTTGGCAGTAATGTAGTCATCAAAGTCAAGCTTGAATCTAAATATGCCCTCGGCCAGGTTGCTGTACGTGCTGCAGGGGTAAGAGGATTGGGAGTGGCGGGAGGTTATGTGCGCATGGTTCCAGAGGGGCAAACATACCAGGGAACCTTAGTCACCGCTTTGATGGATCCGGGAAGATATGAGATAGTCTTGGATGCCAAAGATTCAAGGGCAAACGAATTGAAGGAGAGTCTAGGGGAGATCGAAATAAGCCCGCGGGGAGCGGGAACTTTCAGCACATCTCTTTGAAATGGGGGAAAAATATGAGTCTATGGAAATCAAAACAAGTATGGGGCTGCATTGGCGTTGCACTTTTCATGCTAGGCGCGCTGGCATGCGCAGCATATGCCAGCGAATGTGGAGAGTTATCCAAGTATTTAAATAAAACATGCAGTACATCTGGTTCAGACGGCTGGGACCCTCTGGCAAAGCTGGATGAGATAGGGAAGGGAGAGGCGAACCAGGATCAGGCCGGGCTCAACTGGGCCAAGGTGTCTAGACAATACCGGTGGAACCAAACCGATCTCAATCCTTCCCAAGCCAATCCTAACAAAATGCAGACTAGCAACTCGAGCGCAAATGGCAGTAGTAATAAACTGCCAGCTAATGAGCTGGCTAGCAAATCAGCTGATAAGACGGCCAGCTATATCGAGCCCAAGAGGAGCAGCAACTTATATGCCATGATGGCTCCGCTCTCCAACGTATCTCAATTCGATGTAATCCTTGATGTTAGCTCCGGCGTAAGAAAGTTCATCCCAGGTGCTGTAAATATAGATTATCTGCGATTTCAGGATGAAAATGGCAACCTCAGGCCGGTCGCTGAGCTGGCCAAGATCTTAGGTGATGCTGGCATTGCCCGGAACAATACCGTTTTGATATATGGGGAGTGCACCTGCGCTTTAGGACCGTCAATTTCCACTTATGTCTATTGGATAATGCGTTACTTGGGCCATGACCCAAATAAGCTCAGGGTGCTGGATGGGGGACTAGTTGATTGGGCAGCGCTCAACTATTCTGTGGCCAACCAATCAATGAGTCTGCCCAAGACCAATTATTCATTTGATCTGAAACCCGAACTCCTGGCGACCTATGAAGAAGTTAAGAGCGGCCAAAATGCAGAAGGCGGCCGACCAAATCTGATCGATGCCAGGCCTCTACAGGATTATTTTATTAATGGCTCTATTAGCAATTCTGCCATAAGCATACCATTTGATAAGGTAATACTAAATGGAAAGCTCAAAGATGAGTCCGAAATAGAGATAATGTTCTCTAAATTCCCCAAGGAATCGCCAGTAATAGTTTACTCAAAGCAAGGAGTTCAAGGATCATTGATTTGGTTTTCCCTAGAGATGATGGGCTACCATGCCAAACTTTATACCTTGATGGACTGGCAGGAACACAAGAAGCAAGGGCAACAATAGCCAATTGAGAATGAGCGAGCATAGAGGGTAGCGTTTAAAGATATGCTCTAATGTATGCCAGGCGGGAAAAATGAAGCTGAAGAACAGCGGCTTAATAGGGGCTTTAATTATCGCTGTGATTATAGCCGTTCTCTTTTTCATATTTGGAGCTCAGCTAAATTCCGATAGGACAACAATATGGTTGGGCTCTGGTCCGATGCTGGTGCCATTCTCAGAAGCCAAGAGCTATGATGTTATCTTGGATGTTAGCCCTACAGCGACTGCTTACATAGATGGAGCCATCAATATAGATTATGAAGAGTTCTTCGATCAGAACAAACGCCTAAAACCAACCGATCAGCTTTCCCGGATTTTAGGCGATGCCGGGATCTCTCAAGACAACTCAGTTTTGGTTTACGGCAAATGCCAGCCGTGCGGCGGGGGGCCGTCTGCAGCCACATATGCATTCTGGGTCTTGAAGTATCTGGGTCAGAGCAAGCTTGGATTGCTGGATGGGGAGATTGAAGATTGGGCGGCGGCTGGGCTTCCTACCTCGCATGCACTAAAAGTGCTGCCTAAGGCCAACTATACGCTTATGCTAAATGCCGAGATTTTGATGACTTATGACCAGGTTAATAGCAGTAAGGTCCAGATTATTGATGCTCGGACTCCTCATGAGTATGACAGTGACGCCATACCCGGTTCGGTAAATATCCCTTATGACGCGGTCCTAGAGAATGGAAAGCTTAAGAACCTGACTGCACTGAGCCAGCTATTCGTTAAGTTGGATAAGAATCGACCGGCAGTGGCATACACTGCAACTGGAGTAAAGGCATCTATGGTATGCTTTGCACTGGAGCTGGCTGGCTATAAGGCTCGTCTTTACACCTGGAACGATTGGATAGCCCACAGAGGCACTAAAAAAATTTACGGAAATACATCGATTCGTGGATCTCAAAATATCACAAAATGATTTAATGGGAGAAGATATGATCAGAAATCAAATCAATGGGGTGGCCATCTTTCTGGCCCTCTTAGCGGCAATGGCTGTATTGACCACCAATTCAATAGCTGGAGAATGTGCTACCTGCAAAGGAACCGCCGAGGATTGGAGCAAGTCAGCTCAAAGCTTTTTAACAGGTACTCCCGTCCCTCAGACCGGTTCTGGTCAAACTGCTGCTCAGCAATCCAAGGTGGGGGCACCCAATTCTGTGGGAAATGCCCCGCAAAGGAGCATCAGCCTGTACAATTTGCTAGCCCCTGTATCCAGCAGCGTTTCTAGCTACGATGCAATTCTGGATGTCAGCCCCCAGGCTCCTGAATATATTCAGGGTGCAATTAGCATACCATATGAAAAATTCTTGGGCAGCGATGGATCTATGAAGCCTGTTTCTGAGGTGGCCAAAATCTTGGGAGATGCTGGAATATCTGCGCAGGACTCCATACTCCTTTATGGAAGATGTCTGCCCTGCGGCACAAATGTCCTGACCTCTCCTTACGTCTACTGGATCCTCAAGTACTTAGGACATGATAAGGTTAAGATGCTGGATGGGAGCATAGATGACTGGATTGCTGCCAAGCTGGCCACTGAAACTGTTCCCAAAATCCTCCCAAAGACAAACTATACTCCCAACATTAAAGCCGATCTCTTGGCTACTTACGACTATGTGAAGAACGGGCGCGTTCAAATTATGGATGCTCGAACCTTCCAGGATTATGGAATGGGCTATATCCCAGGTGCGCTCAATATACCTTACGATCAGGTTCTTAGCAATGGAAGGATAAAGAGCGAGGCTGAGCTTAATGACCTTTTCATAAGCAAAAACCTAAACAAGACAATACCGGTTGTAGTCTATACAAATGCGGGAACCCAGGCATCTATTGTTTGGTTTGCTTTGGAGCTCATGGATTATGATGCCCGGCTTTACACTTGGAACGATTGGGTGGCTCACCAGCCACATCTCGACGTTGAGCTGGAAGATATCCGTGCTGATCCCAATCCGGCTACTCCGGGAAGCGCAATCAAAATTACTGCTCTCTTTGCAGAAGGAAAAAAGAAAGCAACCAACCAAACGGCTTCGAGCAACGAGACAAATCAAACAGTCCTGACCACCAAAGGGTGTGTGACCTGCGGATTTGGCTCTCCTCAAGGATTTGCCATCGTTAACAAGTCCAGTGGAGTTGCTCAGCTGGGAAACTCGGGCACTTCTAGGTCTCAGGGCGAAGCCTTCACTTGCACTGCAACCATAAGAGATTCAGCAGGCAAAGATATAGGCAAAGTAAACATGAAGCGCGTCTCTGGGGACCAGTACGCCGGAATATGGAATGCTAACGTGGGACAAGGCTCCTACCAAGCCACTATCGTTGCCTCGGCTGGAGGCGCCACTAAAACATTCTATAACGTATTGGAGATAAAGATAAATCCAAAATAGGAAAATATACCATTAAGTTTAAAAGGATTGGAAACTAATAAAAAGAGTTGAGTGTGAACTCCAGCTACCTCTTATATTCTCTGCTTTTGGCATGCCTGATCAGCGGCGCGGCTAACCATGTAAATGGGCAGGAGGATAAAGCGCTCCAATGGTTCTATTCAGAGTACGGCTATTTCTTCAAACCCAATTTGAATGATACAACTCCTCCTACTATTTTTGATATTACTGTGTTGCCTTCTTTTCTTCGGGTAGGCGATCCCAGGGCGGAAATCCGTGCGTTTATCTACGATCCTGTCGGAATAAAAACAGCGTACGCTGAAGTGGGAGGCCGCATGAACCTCATGCTTGACCTCCAAAGAAAAAATGAATTTACCGGCTACTGCGGATCTAACCTTCCTCCGGGGACTTATAGAGTGACGGTTGTAGCTATTGATAAAGCCGGAAATGCTGCCCGCGTTGAAGGCGGAAATCTGACAATCCGCGATCCCCAAGATTTGGATGGAGATCACGTGGAAGACGCCCTGGAGAAACAAGGCGATAAGAACCTGCGAGTGATAGTTCTTCACGACGGGGATATCCCCGGCGCAAACAAATTCCAGATTCTGCCCGCCAGTTCCATGATCATTTCTGGCAGCAAGCTTGATGAGCTCGCTCACCTCAAAGGCATCAAGGGTGTCTACAAAGACCAAAAGCTAAAGATTCTGGCATCTCCTGCTGGGTATTTCCCTCCGGCACTAGGCATAGACGATCCCAGGAAAAAGCATGGCCTTAAAGGGGATGGGATTACTGTTGCACTAATGGACACAGGTGCAGACTCCAACCACGAGTCGCTAAAAGGCGATAAGATCGTGGCTTTCAAGGACTTTGTGAACAATCAGTCTCATCCTTATGATGACAATGGTCACGGCACCCATTGCGCCAGCTTGATTGCAGGCGATGGAGAAACGGGTGGAGTAGCACCAAATGCATCGCTGGTAGTGGTAAAGGTCATGGACAGAGACGGGGCCTGCTACCTTTCAGATGCCATTAAAGCGCTGGATTGGTGTCTGCAGAATAAGGATAGGTACAAGATTAAGGCCGTCTCCTTTAGTGTGGGCGGAGAAGGCCCGGCAGATGGGAACTCCCTTTTAGACTTGGCCTGCAACAAAATGGTGGACAACGGATTTGTCATGTGCGTGGCAGCTGGCAACTCAGGGCCAGCCGAAAAGTCCATTGTCATTCCCGGAGATGCCGAAAAAGTGATAACTGTTGGGGCTATAGATAACCGAGGAGCCATCTTCGAACGATCTTCGCGCGGCCCAGCCCCAAGCGGCGAAATAAAGCCCGATGTTGTGACGCTCGGGGTGGACATATTGTCCGCCCTCTCCGGCTCTAAGGATCAATACAGCTCCATGAGCGGGACCTCAATGGCGGTGCCCCAGGTCACTGGCGCTGCAGCCTTGCTTTTAGAAGCCCGTCCAGATTTGAAGCCGTCGGATATTAAGAGAATCCTACTCAAGACTGCAAATGATCTCGGCCAGGCAGGACCGGATAACGTTTACGGTTACGGAGCTTTGAACCTCACTACAGCTCTTACAGGCATGGATGAACAAAATGATTGGCTGGAAGGGGCAAAGCTGATGGGAGTAGATCTAAGCCGCTACAATGCGACCGTAGGTGACTGCGTTAACATTGAAGCCAGAGTATCTGGAGATGTGAAAGATATCAACGCCCGCATTTTGAGCCCTGATAAAACCATAGAAATTCCTTTGGAGGACTTTGATTCGAACGGAATTTATTCCAGCCCCTGGGAGACCAGCTTCTGGACGCCGGGAAACTATTTAGTTGAGGTAAATCTTTTGGGGAGGTATGGAGAGACAGCGCAGTCCTCTATCCCTTTTCGTCTAGATCCCAAACATTGAGGCATAGATGATCGATGCACAACTGTGCCGGGAGATATCCAAATTCGGCGTAAAGACTGTATCTTCGGGCTTGACCAGCTCCCGGTTTGGAAATATCAGCGTTATTCAGGGAAATACTATTATAATTACCAGAACTGGCTCTATGCTGGATGAGCTGTCTCAAAACAATTTGATAGAGGTAGCTCTGGATGGCCCCTGCTCATCAGATGAGATTGCCAGCACGGAAACCTGCGTCCATCGGGCCATTTATCAAAGCACGCCGGCTCGGGCAGTGATCCATACTCACTCTCCATTCGCAGTTGCCCTTTCTTTGATAGAAGAGAATGCGATAGAGCCAATTGATAGCGAAGGCATCCACTTTATGGGTTCCATGCCCATAATCGAAGCAGGCTTTGGCTCACAAGAGTTAGCCACCGCAGTGTCTTTGGTCCTTAGCTCCCGCTGCGTCTGCATTGCCAGGGGCCATGGAGTCTTCACTAGCGGTCGAAGCTTGGCCGAAGCATTCACAATGGCATGCATGGCCGAACATAGCTCCAAAGTACGATATCTGGTGAAAGTCTTCCAAATTGGTCGGCTGGATTAAAGACATCCGTCTGCCTTTTTCCGCTTTGAAGTCACCTTTCTTTTGGTTGTTCTGATATCTCGCTTTCCTTCTTCTTTTGTGCGTCGCTTTCTTCTCCTCTTCTCCTCGAAACATTTATATCGTAATCTCCTCGTATTATTATAAGAGCGGGTAATGCTTATTTTCCAAATCCACACTGGACCCCCACTCTCCTACCCGCTCACTTTAAAATTTATCAGATTAAATCTTTTCATATATTATCTTTTAGCTTCGATAAAATCCTCTTTCAAAAGATCTATTAACGCGGCAAGCAAGCTATAACCATGAATAGTTCCCTCCAGATTGGCAAGGTCATGGGCATACCAGTAAGGCTTCATTGGAGCTTTATATTGATCATTCCTTGGATTGCCTACATCTTTTCATCGGTGAGCGATCAGTACTTTGGATGGCCTTATGGATTTCAGGATGTGGAGACACCGATTATAAGGTGGTCGTATTCTCTGATCTTCGCAGTCCTCCTTTTCGTCTGCGTGGCTCTTCACGAGCTGAGCCACTCTTATATAGCCAGGGTTTACGGGATAGGAATCAGATCTATAACCCTCTATCTCTTTGGAGGCGTGGCCGCAATGGAAGAGATACCCAGAAATCCCAAGTTAGAACTCCAGATGGCCTTTGCGGGGCCGGCCATAAGCGGTATCTTAGGCCTAGCATGCCTCCTGCTTTATCATCAGTCTTTAGCCCTGCTGACCATCAAACATCCCTTAACCATCTTGCTGTCCACCCTTGGTATAGTGAACCTAACACTGATGGCCTTCAATCTACTGCCGGCCTTTCCCATGGACGGAGGGCGAGTCTTGCGGGCGTGGCTGGCAACTCGAACAAGCTATGTGGCCGCCACCAGCAAAGCGGCCAGCATTGGCAAAATGTTTGCTGCATTTATGTTTTTGATAGGACTATTTGGCGGCGGCCTGCTCATGATCATAGTGGCAGCCTTTGTTTATCTAGGGGCTACAGAGGAAGAGCGTGCCACTACAATCAATATCTGCCTAGAGGGTATAAAAGTCAGGGATATAATGTCAGCAAACGTCCGCACTGTCCAACCTGATATGAATCTAAAAGATATGACTGAGCTGATATTCCGCGAAAAGCATAGAGGCTATCCTGTGATGGATAAGCAGGGAATGGCAGGGATTATAACCTCAGAGGATATCAGGAAGGTTCCCGAGGCCAAGCGCGAAAGCACCACGGTAGCAGAGGTCATGACTGGAAAGATATATGATATTGGACCGGATGAGGAGGCTGCAGTGGCCATGAAGAAGCTGACCGAGCTGGGCATCAGAAGGCTCCCGGTAATTGAGAATGGCCAACTGGTAGGCATACTGTCACGAGAAGATCTTGTCCGGGCTATGGAGCTGTGCTCCCAGGGCTAGAACGATATGTAGAATGATATGAGGTAATTGATTTGGATATCTCAAAGGTCGATGATGAGCATGAGAATGCTCCTGAATGCCAGCAGTTCCAGGCTGAACACCAAATTGCCGGCCAGAATGCTCTAAGTGAGCCCCACGAGGTAACCATTGTGGGGACAGCCCATGTTTCCGAAAAGAGCATTTTGGAGGTCACCAAAGCCATAGAGGAAACGAAACCGGATATTGTGGCTGTGGAGCTATGCCCAGGCAGGTACAGGGCTCTCACCGGTCAAGATGAAACGGAAGAGATCAAAATTAGCGAGCTACTAAGCGGCAGCAAGTTGTACACCCTGCTCGTTCAGTGGTTCCTGGCCTATGTTCAAAAAAAGATAGGCTCAGAGCTGGGCGTAAAGCCGGGCGCTGAGATGCTGGCAGCCATAGAGGCAGCCCAAAAAGTAGGCGCTAGAGTAGCTCTGGTGGACAGAGATGTGGGAATCACAATCAATCGCTTTTGGTCTGCCATGGGCATATTTGATAAAATACGGCTTTTCGCAGCACTAATTCCCGCTGCTATAGGGTGGGGAGATAAAGAAGAGCTAGATATCGACAACATAACTCAGGATGATATTGTATCACAAATGATAGCCGAGTTTAGAAAAGTCTCTCCATCGGCGGCCCAAGTGCTGGTGGACGAGCGGGATGCCTTTATAGCCAGAAACCTGTATCAGCTTTCCTGGCAAGGCCGGGTTTTGGCAGTGGTAGGAGCCGGTCATAAGGAGGGCATTACGCGCCACTTGGCCCATCCCGAAAATATTCCTCAGCTCGAAGAACTCAAAGAGATGCCCAAAAAGAGAATTAGCTTTTCTCAGGTCTTTGGAGCGGCAGTAATGCTGCTAATAGTGGGGACTTTTGGCCTGGTGCTTTTAGCAGGTGCATCCAGCCATAATATCCTTCTGGCCTTTGGAATATGGTTTGTGGTCACAGGGGGCTTGAGCGGCATTGGCGTGCTCTTGGCTCGAGGCCATCCTCTATCGGCGCTAACCGCGCTGGGAGTGGCCTGGATGACCACCCTCAATCCATTAGTTGCTGCCGGTTGGTTTGCCGGAATGGTGGAAGCCTGGAAGCGCAAGCCCACCGTTAGAGACCTAAAGAACCTGGCCCAGGCGGAGAGCTTCGATGACATGATGGCCAATAAGTTCTTCAAGGTGATCCTGGTAGCAGCCCTTGCCAACCTGGGAGCTATGGCCGGAACTTTCCTGGGGATCTATTTGATATGGCAAAAATTGGGTTTGATAAATCCCACTCAGATGGTAGCGAATATAACTCATCTGATCTAGTATTTTATAACATAAGTCTTGAATAACAAGATAGGGTCTATGATGCTGTTTCCTAGACCCTTTTTTCTCGAAATTAATGGTATGATGCACTGGTGCATTATAAGACAAGTTTTGAATAATATGATATGGCCCAAGATGCTGTTTTCTTAGGCTTTTTTTCCTCGAAATTAATGGCATGGTGCACTAGGCGAAGGTCAATTGGGCGATATTGCACTGCGCTTCAAGAAGCGAGGTATGCATTTAAACGAAATCAGCAGTTATCTCTCTTGGATTATCTTTATGCCTGCATTTTTTATTTTGTTTCGACTGGCAACGTTTAGAAGCATAGGGGTCAGGGACTCCACCGAGCCAGATGCACTCAAAGGGCCTGCATCAAGCGGCCGCAGATCCTTTATCTCCTTTGCCAGGCTAAATACCAAAAGCTTGGACTCCTGGTCGTCCCCGCAGATCATCACATCGCCCTGGAGGGATCTTGACCTGTCCTGCAATGCTGCAGCACAAATTGTATGGAAGGCAGATACTATTTTCAATCCATCTGGAAGTAAAGCTTTGGCCTGGAGAGCTGCACAGCCTTCCCCGGGAGGGGTGAATTCAAAAAATTTGCCGCTATAGCTCATAGGGACAATCGGGGATATCACTAATTGGTCTGAGTAGGAGCTTCGCATGTTGTTAGTGACAGAATTTAGATGCTCGTAGGGCACGCAAAGAACCACAATGTCAGCGGATTCCACTGCACTTTTATTATCCATACCGGAGACCTTTCCGCCACCCAACATTTCAAGCACTTGGGCCGCACTTTCCAAGGCCTTATCTGCCTTTCTGGAACCGATGAATATTTCATGACTTGATGCCCACCGCAGGGCAAAGCCCGTTCCAATATCTCCTGTTCCACCAACTAGTGCGATCTTCATACTTCGGCCTTTTTGGTAGGGGTATATTTGATGGTTTTGGGTATATCAAAGGGATCTAAAAAGATAGGATAGCACAACATATACTGCTATCCCTAAGCCGACTGATTTGTAGATGCCAAGCCTTTCCACTCCAAGCATGACCACTGCCACGTAGCAGATCCATGGAGGCGTGAAGATTAGAAGCCCTCTGGCATAGTCAAGAACGATATCCTTTCCCCCCTCAGCGTTGATGAGCACAAAGGTGAGAGCTGTCAGCAATGGAAGAGTTGCAATGAAGGCGGAAAGATACCCTCTTCCTAAAGAGGCATAGTAAGTGGTCAATGCAGTCACTGTCCCGCCAATTATAAAATATATAACCAGCCGAATGTTTGACTCAGCGAGATCGGCGATGTGAGGAATTGGACTCATGTCAGAACCTGATATTAGAAGGGATGGCACGAGATGCGAAAGGGAGTAGCAATGAAGGGGGTAATAAACGTCACCTCGTGCCGCATTGGCATGCAACTACTATGTTGCAGCTAACCTTATTTTGTATCTTCTCCTTTATTAAGTTTTAGGTCCAAAGAACTTCTCAATAGGTTATAATAATCCTATTGATTTTAGGCAAATCTAACATGTGCCAATTAAATGCTGCGCAAGTTGTTCAAGGGAGCGCTAAAATCTCCTCCAAATCTCTTTCCTCTGCATCAGTCTTGATGCCGACGCCCGTAAAGTGGGTCCTGGATGCCTTCCAGCCTGCTTCGCGCAAAGCGTCTACTACCTGGTCTGCTTTTTTAGGGGTTATACCTAAGCGCCGGCAGATGCGATGATGATCATAATACATAGGCATATCAGCTTCGCTGGAGCAGACTTCGAGGAGTTTTTTGGCATTTTTATTCTCTAAGCTGATTTGGGAGATGGCTTTATTGATGGCCTCTGAATCCTGAATTTGCCCTAGCCAAAGCGGTCCGGCCAGTATGGTGGGATATCCGCAGGCTGAGCAGTCTCCCGGTCTGGGATCCCAGGTGGTTTTAAAGCTGCCGCAATTTATACAATGTTCAATATAGCCCATCTTATCCAGGCAGCGGTCAGCCGCCTTTGCTCCATGCTCCACTCTCAAGTAAGTCCGTACATAATGCTCCGTGGCATGAGTGAGCAATGGCACCATGGCCTTGTCTATCCTCCCCAGCTCCCTGGCAGCCAGCCCCAGGAGAATTCTGGCCCCCATCTCCGGATGGTAGTCGGTTTTGACTGGCTTTGCCATGTACTTCCGAATGCCGCTTTTGAGGTGGGCTCCACATAGCGGTGCAGTATCGGTAGCTGTGATGAAAAGAAAGGATAGTGCCGACCTGGCCGCTGCAGGGAGGAATGGCGATGGCGATCCGAATGGGTCCAGATCGACAGTCTCAAAGTGCCTTAGATGCATTAAAGCGTTGGCATTGCAGCAGCAGGCTTCGCATCCTGACAAATCGTTCCTGGATATGTTCCTCAGTATGCACTGATATGCCGCCCGGCTCACATCGTTTAGGGTCACTTTCTGAACACCGGCTTCCCGGGAGACTCGCAGTCCTCGAATTCCGCTGGCAGAAAGGGCGTCAAGGTATTCGGCAATGCCTAATGCTTTGGCCATAGCTATGCCTATGTCCCGGTTGAGCCTCATCCTGGGATTGAAAAAGACGCCCTCGGCGTCAAAGGTGATGGCGCCTTCCTGCAAGAGATTCATTTCAGCTCGATCGTCCATTTTAGCTTGATCAATTTTGCCTTTCATGATGCCAATTTTTCCTGGATGCCAATTATTTCTTTTGAGATTATTCTTTGGATTTTAAAGTTAGCGTCTTGGAACGAAACGTCTGATGGCCGGATCTAGTATCCTGGAGCTTGAAAAGACGGCTGCTAGAAGGGATAGCAGCAGGAAAAGAGTGGCCAGAGGTGAAAATGGCAAGAAAGGATAGAAAAAATGAATTAGAAAGAGTGACTATCATACTTAATCATAATGCAGCGCGCGGGATTTTCTGCCGTGATGGAAAAAGAGGCATTATCAATGGATGGATCTGAAAAAAGCGTAAATTGGGCAGAGATAAAGAAAAGATGGCCCGATAAATTCGCCTCTGAAGAGAAAATATTCGACCACATCCATCCCGGAAATAGAATTTTTATAGGAACCGCATGTGGCGAGCCCCAGTATCTGATTCGAGCCTTGATTGATTTCATCGAAAGAAAACCCACTGCCTTCTTCGATGCTGAGCTAGTCCAGGTTTGGTCCCTGGGCATTGCGCCTTATACCGACGAGAAGTTCAAAGACAACTTCCGGCTAAACTCTTTCTTCATTACAGAGAACAGCAGGAATGCGGTAAATATAGCCACCGCGGACTATACGCCGATATTTCTGTCGTCAGTTCCGGATCTATTTGCCAGGGGGATAATACCCATCGACGTAGCTTTGATCCAAACCAGTCCTCCGGATAGCGATGGCAACATGAGCCTGGGAATTAGCGTGGATATTGTAAAGGCGGCGGCAAAAGCGGCGTCAATAGTAGTAGCCCAAGTCAACTCGCAAATGCCCTTCATTTATGGGGATGGAGTTATAAATATCCAGGACGTTGATTTCCTCCTGCCCCATGATGAGCCTTTGCTGGAGTACCAGGAGTCGGTAGCCGGGGACATAGCCCAGAGGATCGGAAAGCACGTTGCTCGTCTGGTCGAGGATGGCTCTACCCTCCAGGTAGGATACGGAAGCATTCCCAATGCTGTGCTGGCTAACCTGGCGGATAAAAAGCATCTGGGGCTTCACAGCGAGCTTTTCAGCGATGGAGTCGTCCAGCTTATGAGATCTGGGGCCTTGGACAATTCTCAAAAGAGCCTCGATCCAGAATTGGCTGTGGCATCTTTCTGCATGGGCACGAAGGATACCTATGCCTACCTTCACCAAAACAAAGCAGTAGAATTCAGGACCATTGACTATACCAATGACTTGCCAATCATTGCCAGACAAAGCAAGATGACTGCCATAAATAGCGCTTTGGAGATAGACTTGACCGGACAGGCTACAGCAGAGTCTCTGGGGAAGACCTTCTATAGCGGAATAGGTGGCCAAGCGGATTTCATGAGAGGGGCCGTGCTTGCCCCAGGCGGAAAGACCATCTTGGCAATGCCGTCCACTGCACAAGACGGCCAAGTGTCCAGGATAGTGCCTTTCCTCAAAGAGGGAGCTGGAGTGACTCTTAGCCGGGGAGACGTTCGCTATGTGGTCACCGAGTACGGGATTGCCTACCTGCATGGCAAGAGCATCCGGGAGAGGGCCATGGATCTGATAGCCATAGCTCACCCCATGTTCCGACCCTGGCTGGTCGAAGAGGCCAGGAAGCTGTCTTTGATTTACAGGGATCAGGAGTTCGTGCCGGGCGAGTACCCGGAGGCCTGGGAGACATTTCGTACTACAAAAACGGGCCTGCGAATTCTCCTTCGCCCGGTGAAGATCAGCGACGAGCCCCTTTTGAAAGATCTCTTTTACTCACTGTCCGACCAGAGCATGTACTCTAGGTTTGCCTCGGCCAGAAAGGATATGCATCATGCCCGGCTGCAAGAGTTCGTGGCCATCGATTATGTTGATGAGATAGTCATTCTGGCTACTTGCAGCCAGCAGGAGAAGGAGTTGGTCATTGGCCTAGGGCAGTATATCGTAAACGAAACAAATCACACCGCCGAGGTGGCATTGGTGGTGAGAGACGACTATCAGAACCAGGGCGTTGGAACTGAGCTGAACTCCTATCTCACTTACCTGGCCAAAAGACAAGGGCTGCTGGGATTTACAGCCGAGGTGTTGGAAGATAATACGCCAGCTCTTCGCTTGCTGGAAAAGATGGGCTTTAGAGAGGAAAGCAAGGAGGCCGGAGTATACGAGATGAAGCTCATGTTCAACAAAGCGCCGTGATGTCGTCGAAATAATTGTGCGATCAATATAATATGGAGGTTTGAAATGAAAAGCTCGCCAAAGTTGGTAATTGAAAAAGCCTGCCCCTTTGTCTTAAATAGGCTATGCCTAAGCGACGAATGCATGGCCTGGCATGAGCCGCGAGGATGTGCTCTGATTTCCACTGCCATGAGTGCGGAAAGCCCGTTCGACTGCAAGCTCAGAGAGCTGGCTCCTCTGATGTATCGGACGCTTGTGGACCTGGTTGGGATCATGGAGGAGACATCCAGGGAGTGCAACAGATGCGGTCCGGAGCTGTGGAATTATGCCCAGGAGGTCAGGAGAAGCCTCCTGGATGAATTGGCCAAGGCCCAGCTGGACCTTAGAGAGTAAATGGGTTATATAAATGGATGGAACCGTGAATTGAATGCGTGAATGAATTGATTAATGAATTGCCAAAGGCGATGCTAATTATAGTCATCCGCATAAATCTTTATAATGTCTATTATTTATTATAAATTTTTTAATCCAATAATCCGCATAGCTTTTGCATTCTGCGAACCTGTAATAAGAC
>JADDYB010000281.1_pt1 | contig 15873 bp, 14 predicted proteins | sample 8641941 | NCBI WGS metagenome assembly JADDYB01 (sample SAMN16275377, study PRJNA637457) | freshwater sediment metagenome | isolation source: Lake Kineret sediment | place: Israel: Lake Kineret | collected 2013
TATCAGCAGCAATAATCAGCATCTATCGACTGATTCTTGGATAGCTAAACACACACATCTCTCTTTATTTTTCACATGTAACTCGAAACTCACAATGTCGATGCATTTCGATTTTCATCTGTCACGTATGAGCCCTTTTTTGAGGCTCATGGACGTTTCAGTTGATAATTTCAATGGATTCTATTTAACGCCTTTTGAATAGGGCCAAGAACCTCCTGCCAGTCTATTTTCGCTACGCTAATTTTTCGATTTTAGAGCAAGCTTTGGAGAATATATCGCATAGAATTTAATATTATTAATATAATCAAGCCTTCCTTTGATTGCATTTAGGACTCCTATTTCCGGTTTGCAGGTTCCATTAGGCCTTCGTTATCCTCTCTACTCCAACATGAGCCTTTCTTATTGGGGGCAGCCTCCCCCATAATGCCATCTCTTGGCCGCGGATCACCAGCGCTCCATCTATCCCGGGCTTATTTATCGCCTTGAAACAATCTTCTAGAGGGCCAACTGATGAAACAGCATTCCCCAACGCTGTGGCCGCCGCATCCGCCAGAGCGGGATCTTCAGACACAACCAGAGCAGCGTCTGCGCATCCGAAGCTGATAGACGGCCCCACAGTGCCTGAGCTGGTGCATATTCCCAGAGGTTTGGTTCTAGGCATAACCTCCATGGCTAGATCCCTTATAGGCGAAGTTCCAGCGTAGATCCCAACCAGAATGGGCTGATCATTTAGAATAGAGATATCCCCCCCATTGTCAACTATGGCATAGACTGCACCCTCTTCAATCATAGATTCCACCGCATATTTGGCAATTGCACCAGCGACAGCACTCATAGGACCTATGCCAAAGACGGCGCTGCATTGTATCATCTCCTTTATAATGCAGGGAGCATCATCTATCTGAAGATCGTATGGTTCCAGGGTCAGCATGAAGAAGGGATCAGCCTGAATGAATTTCTCCAAAATGTTTCGTTGCTCTCTAATCGACTCCTTGGCAGCCTCAATATGCCTCTGATCATAAGCAGAAATGGTTACAATTGTCTCTCTTAGTTGATAATGCTCGCGAATAGGCACTGGCATGATGGATCAAATCTGTTGGTGCTGGTAAATCCTTTGCGACAAAATATCGTTTCAAAGATCTGCAGTCAAAGACGACGGGCTTTGCTGCTCAATGCCCTGGTTACAATATCCTCTTTGCCGCGCAGTCTTACCACCATTTGCTCTTCATAGCTGATATTGAGCAACTCAGCACTGTCGTATAGCTTGGAAAGCTCGCTCATCCCTTCAGAGGTATAGGGCAGCTTGATCTGGACCTCTTTGAGAGGAGGCAGTCTTTGATGGATCATCTGGATTAGATCGACAAATCCCCAGCCAGTAGAGGCTGAGATCAACACTGGACTGGGGGCAAGATCCTCGACCATCTCCAATCTTCGCATTGCCTCAATTCCCGACAGCCGATCTGCCTTATTCAAAACGGTAATGATAGGCCCTTGGGAGCCGCAGTCCCATAGGACCTTATGGGAAGCCGCCAGTTTCCTTCTCAAGATCTGCAGAGGATCGCTGATGTCTGCCACTAACAGCACTAGGTCAGCCTGGGAGATCTCCGAAAGAGTGGACCTAAAGGCCTTGATCATGAAGTGAGGCAGGTCGTCTATGAAGCCTACTGTATCGGTGAGCAGAATTTTTCTGCCTTTTATATCCAAAGTTCGGGTAGTGGGGGAAAGGGTAGTGAACAGTTGATCCTCAACCTCAACTCCCGCGTTCGTTAGGCAGTTTAGGAGAGTGCTTTTTCCTGCGTTGGTGTAGCCAGCCAGCGCCACCAGATCGAATCCCAGTTCTCGGCGCCTCTGCCTGCGGTCTTCGCCAATTAACTCCACGTTCATCAAAGAGGCTCTGATCTTTGCCATCCTGGAACGGATGTCCTGGTACATGGATTCCTCATATGCTCCAGAGCCGCCAAATCCAGGCTGCTCGCCTAGCTTCCTTAAAGAAATGGCATTTCGCACTTGAGGAGCATCGTAGGTGAGCCGGGCCAGCTCTACCTGGAGCTTGGCCTCGCGACTGGACGCTCGAGAGGCAAATATCTCCAGGATGAGATTTAACCGGTCTATAATTGAAGCCGAAAACTCGCTTTTGATATTGAAGACCTGACCAGGACTTAGCGGATTGTAAAATATCAGCTTGTCCGGTTGATAGTCCAAGGCCTCCTGTATCTTTCCTCGCCCCAGCTGGAAGCGATGATCTCTGCCGCGCCTCTGGGCGATCTTTGCCAGCACTTTGTAGCCAGCTGCCTTGGCCAGGCCCTCTAGCTCTTCCATTTTGTAGGGTTCCGGGGCCTGGTTGGGATTTTCTCGCATCAGCAAAACAGCAGTCTTGCCATGGCTCGGATTATTTCCTGTAGACATTACAGACATCGCTTTAGCGTTGGCTCGACAATCAGCTTTCTCCCGGCGAAAGAGATGTGGTGGGCCAGCTCAATGGCCGTTCGCTCCCCCAGAGATTCTGGATATTTAAAATCCCGGCCCAAAATGCTGCCCACCCTCCAGGCTTCCTGGTTGTACAAGTCCCCTTTTTCAGCTATCACGGTCCCCTCCAGGCATTGGATGGCATCGCCAATTAGGTTCACTACTGAATTGAGATCGGGAATATCAACAACGCACGGCTTTATTCTCACTTGATGGATCTTCTCGATAAACTCCGGGGAAATCCTGGCCGAGACTGCTGCGCAAACCATATGGTAGCGTCCCCTGAATTCATGCCTTCCGGATACATCAACTGCAATGATGTCTATTTATTCAACTCCTGAGCTTTAAACTCCTAAGTCCCTTGGACTCCTAAACATTAAACTCCTAAACCATTAAACTTCAAGGCGCGACATTCTAATCCATGAATCAAAATTAATCAGCACTGCCTATGTTATTTGACTATCGGATGATCGGTAATTATCTTTTTTGCCTCGTCCTGCGTCAAGCCTGCACCAATGGCAATCTGGATGGCACGCTTTGTATCAATGAGATCATCTGGGCTGTGGGCATCTGTATTGACTACCATCTTGGCCCCTGCAGCTTTGGCCAGTCTGGCCACATGTCCATTGGTGATATTATGACCCAATCGCGAAGTGATCTCTAGGCAAACATTATTCTCTTTTGCCAGATCCGCCTCCTCAAGAGTAAGAAAGCCTGGATGGGCCAATATGTCTACTGATGATTTTATAGCAGCTAGGTTGGTCCCCGGCCGGACCGGCTCTACTGGCGTCTCTCCATGGACAACCACCAGTTCGGCTCCCAAACGGCGGGCTAGAGTGGTCAAATTCTCAATCTTCTCAGGGGGCACATGGGTAAGCTCAACTCCAACCAGCACCCTGATATCCATAACATCCTCCATATATTTGGCTTTTAGGACACCAGACAAGACCGATTCAATATTGGTGAAATCAACATGGTCGGTTAAACCGATGGTTGTGTAGCCTTTGACCTCAGCCCTGCGTATAAGCTCGCTGGGGATGAGCTCGCCATCGCTAAAGATAGTATGGGTGTGCAGATCGATCATATATTGATTAAGTGAACCTGAGGCTATATGAGGTTGACCGGCTAAAGTGAGATTTTCTAAAGGATGATCAGAGATAGCTTAAAAACTGAGTTATGGGACGCCCACTAAACCGTTCATTTTGATCTTTAGCTTCTCTTCTTCAGGGATTTGGCAATCTTACTCAAAATCGCCTTTTTTGGCTCTCTCTTGGGCACCAATATCCGCCCGGAAATCTCACGCCAGGTGGAAGGATGCTTTTTTTCTCTCTCGATCTCCGGTTTAAATCCAGCAGCATTTGCAGCTGCTATCACATCATCAATTGTCGGGCTGGGAATAGCATCCTTTTCACTGACCATTCTGCCCTTGCTTCGAGACCTATTAGAGTCGAAATATAAAGGCCAGATTACCACTTTATCCTTGGCAGGCATAGTACTTCGCTTATAGAGGAGCCATCAATAAGTATCTTTTCTCACGTCCCCTCCACATAAAGCCATAATCCGGAAAGATTGGTCCAAAGTTCTACCGGACGCAACTCTTTTAGACTTCCTAGGTTATGTTATTATCAGGCTGTGGAGTTTGGAATATGAGCGAAGAGACATTTCCCGTTGCTAGTGTAGGCGGAAAGGAGATTCCCTTTGATGCAGATCAGCTTAGGCGTATACAGCAGCATCCCTGCTTTAGCGAGAAAGCCTGCCACGCTTTTGGCAGAATGCACCTGGCTGTGGCCCCCAAGTGCAATATCCAGTGCAAGTACTGTGTTCGCAGCTTCGACTGCGTAAATGAGTCGCGACCCGGAGTAACCAGCCAGATTCTAAAGCCCCAGGAAGCTCTGGAAAGAGTCGACGAAGTTTTAGCCAAGTATCATTACATAAAAGTCGTAGCCGTTGCTGGTCCGGGCGAGCCGCTGGCCAACGAAGAAACCTTCGAGACCCTGCGGCTGGTGGGCAAGAAGTATCCCAACTTGATTTTGTGCATTAGCAGCAATGGACTCCTCCTTCCGGATAAGATTCAAGAGCTTGATCGCCTGGGTGTTTGCAACATAACGGTTACAATGAACGCCATCGATCCCCAGATAGGCAAAGAAATTTACGATTATGTCATCTACGAAGGCAAAAAATATGAGGGACTGGAGGCAGCAACGCTTCTGCGTGATCAGCAGCTCAAAGGGATTGAAGAAGCCCTGAAGCTCAATAAGATCGTCAAAGTGAACACTGTCCTGATTCCCGGCATAAACGACCTGCACGTCTTCGACATCGCCCGCAAGATCAAGAGCATGGGCGTATTCATCCACAATGTAATGCCCCTGATTCCTCAATACAAGTTCGCTCATATCCAGCCGCCTACTCCGGAAGAAAAAAGGATGATCCAAGAGGAGCTGGGAAAGATCATCAAACAGATGAAGCACTGCCGGCAATGCCGCTCAGATGCCATCGGACGCTTGGGCTGTGATGTGCAGCAGGAATTCGAGAGCAGGACCAAAGAGCAAGCTGCATAATCTCTTTTGCCAGCTTTCCTTTGCGTTTTTTCCAAAGATTGTTAGACGATTTTAATTTAATTTATGCTGGCTACAATAACCTGATGATACCGATGAGGTAGAACCTCAACTCCACATAATTTAGGCATATAGCCGTGATGCATAACGATTCTTTGTGGCAATGGGCATAAAGCATTCATCGCAAGAATCACTAGCGAGAGCTCGATTCATCTGGCCACATTGCCTAAACAGCAGGGAGGTCAGGGTAGAAAGCTCAGAAAAGATTTGCCTGCAGTCGCCATATCGGCCTCACTCTCGATCACGTTTTGCAGCTGAAATTTTCAGTTGTGTAAAAGCCAGCATTGCTAAGCGGCTATTCCCATGAGACTAATCCAATGCGTTTTAGATTATATCTGCGAATCGCTGATTTATCCTACTGAAGTATCATGTGTCCGGGCATGGGGCCTCTCATCCCTCGTCCCATCGGCTGGGCATCGAGAAGCACTCTGTAACTTCCGCTATATTTTGTGTTGTTTAAATTGATCCAACCCTGGCTGACCTCCGGTCTGCCTGCCTCCTCTATGGTTGCATTCAATTGGCCAATGGTCGTGGTAGCATTGAACGTGGAAGATCCATAATCCAGCTCGGTCACACTAGCATTCAATAAGGTTTTATTATCTACAGAGGCCATCCGAATATCGTCCAATTTGTAGCTGCTATCGCCAATCCTCAAAATGCCGCGATTTATGGCCGGACCCTCATTTCTTTCGATCTCTGAACTGATCTCCTCCAAAGTCTTATTGGACGCCAAGAGCTTTCTGACATTCACAGCCGCAAGGGGGCGCAAGCTTTCTATGCTGATGCTCAGCGAGTAGGAGACGCTGTCATTCAAGGCAAATCCTCGCCAGTTGCGAAATATAACGCTTGCCGGAGGGGCATCATTTGGCTCTGCCAGCGGTCTTACAACAATAATGCATTCGGCTTTCTTCAGCGACTTGATGATCGGCTCATTCCCACCTAAATACAAGGGCAAGTCCATTCCTATTACCACTTTGCCACCGCCTGCATAGTCGCATTTTACCAGATCTTCTGGTGCCAAGTTCTCATGCAGTATTTCTGAAGACATGGCCAATCCCGCACTGCATAGAATCACTATGACCGATAATATGAGCCCGAGAAAGAAAGATATTCTATACATCATCTCCATCATAAACTCCTTTTAATTTTCTCTCATTCATTTTGACGCATATTTGTGAATTAATTTTCATCCGCCTATCAATATTCGCTTACGAATATCTGCTCAAGTATCCGCTTATGGATCAGTCATTCTTAGACAAAAACCACTCTGACAGCTCTATTGCGTTTGTTCTGCCCTTTTCTTTCTTTATTATTAACTTTCTGCGCTCCAGTGACATCAATATTCCAGTCAAGGACGATTTGGGAATTCTCGTTTCATATCTAATATCTGCCTGGTTCATTTTCCCGCCATTCTCGATTAGGGCTGATATTACCGCCCTCTCCCTGGCCGTGAGTGTTTCCATAACCGCGGCCATCTCGCTGGAGATCTTTATGGCAGCTTGGGCTTGACCCTCTCCCGATAGGCTCTTCTCATCGGCTTCAAATTGTTCATCCTCAGCCTGGATTTGCTCGCTGTATGGCTCAATGAGTCCGCCGTTCTGCTCCGAGGGATTATCATCCAGATTCGATGTGTTGCCGTCATGATCCATTGGGCTATTTTCCAGTCCCGATGGGCTGCCATCCAATTCAGGTGGCACAAGGCTGGTCTCAGAGACCAGGTCATCATCAGATACTGAACAATCACCAGGTTTAGTAGGTCTATTCTCCTCTTGAGCCTGAGAGATATTTGATGGCTGGGCCAATCCGTCTAATGCCGCAAGATCTTGGTTGACGATTTTTCCGGGTATGCCGTCCGCGCTTCCCAATGGAGGATCAGATTGTGGCGACTGCTTTTCTCCTCTTTTCCGAATCCAAACAAACAGAGCTGCGGATGCCAGACCAAGTCCTATTAGTGAAGCTAGTAATGCAATGGGCCTTATAGATTCAGTATTTGATCCACCAGTTGCAGCGGATTCTTGCAGGGGCAGCTGGTAATCTATGGTAATATTTGGCTTTAGTATATCGTATCCATGCAGGTCCACCTGGAAAGAGTCGTTTGATGCTGATACAAGATAATTCAGCCCCGTGGATGATGTTATCTTGCTGATCTTTGCTGAGGTTGGCAAGTAGAAAATGGAGTGGTACTCGCTATACGTTCCCTGGGAGGACAGCAATGCTTTCCACTCATCTCCGGATTTATAGGTCAATGAATTGGTTAGGGCATACAGCTGCTTGGCATCTTGGTCATATTTATACTGGGAACTATTGAGAAAAGGCAAACCGACAATGGAATCAGCGTAGCCGGTGACCAGGGCTTTTCCTGATTCGTCTATAAAAACATTGAGAACTAGATTGCTTGTATATGTGCCATTGGACTGAGCAAAGTTATAGTTCTGACCTACGATGCCGGGCACTATTGCGGCAACTACTACCACCCCAGCGATGATATTGAGCAAGCAAGATTTGGGTGGTTTAGCCTTTGTCGTCATTTCACGAAGCCCATCCTTTAGAATATCGACATCAAATGATGCCCCATTAGATACTTAAAGTTTGAGATCCAAAATTTTGGCCTTCAAAACTTTTGCAGTCTCTGGATGATGGGAGCAAATACTCTGAGACTATAGCCTTCCATATCATCATTTTAGATTTTGCTGGCCACAGGCATTCTCCAACCGCTGCCGAATGCCTGGTCGGTAACTTTTATTCCAGGTGCGGCCTGCCGTCTCTTGAACTCAGCGGCCTTGACCAGGCGCAGCACCCGCTGCACAGTTGAGCGGTCCAGCCCGGCCTTTATGATCTCTTCTGCCTGCTGGTGCAGCTCAATATGCCTGCGCAAGATTTCGTCCAGCATTTCGTAAGGTGGCAAGCTGTCCTGATCGGTTTGAGCGGGCCGAAGCTCAGCTGAGGGGGGCTTATTAATCGTGGCCTCCGGTATGATTTCCTTTCCTTTAGCGACGTTGAGCCAGCGAGCTATGCGATACACAACAGTCTTGGGAACATCTGATAGGACCGCCAGCCCACCGGACATGTCGCCATAGATGGTACAGTAGCCCACTGCCATCTCCGACTTATTTCCGGTGGTAAGGAGAATGGAGCCATATTTATTGGACAGGGCCATGAGCAGATTACCCCGGATCCTGGCCTGGATATTCTCTTCTGTGACATCGCGCGGCCTGCCCTCAAAAGCGGGGTGTAGACGCTCATCAAAGGACTCCATAATGGATTCAATCGGAATGATCAGAGTCTCAATTCCCAGGTTGCTGGCCAATTGCTTAGCATCCTCAATGCTTCCCGGGCTCGAATATGGGGAGGGCATCAGCACACCCAGGACATTCTTCGGCCCCAGAGCTTCACAGGCAATGGCCACAGTGAGAGCGGAGTCAACTCCGCCTGAGAGCCCCAATAAAACATCCTTAAAGCCACATTTGTGCACATAGTCTCTGGTGCCCAGCACTAAAGCATTCCAGATCTCGGCTTCCGGCGTAAAATCGTCCACAGCGATGGTGCCCGACATGGTCTCCAGCTCCACCACTACTAGATCTTCCTGGAAGCTTTTTGCCCGAGCTGCAAGGAGGCCTTGGGAGTCGAAGGCGCAGCTTCGGCCATCGAAGACTAGATCATCGTTGCCTCCCACTTGGTTGATGTATAAAAAAGGAATTCCGTATTTGCAGGCCATGCTCCCCAGCATGGCCTCCCGGTGGAGCTGCTTTCCTATTGTGAAGGGAGAGGCAGACAGATTGATTATTGCTTTGGCTCCAGATTTTACCAGTTCCTCTGCCGGATCGAAATGGTAGCGCCGTCGCTGCCAGAAGTCTTTATCGTTCCAAATGTCCTCGCAGATGGATACTCCTAGTTTGACTCCATCTAGCTCCAGGATCTGCGGTTCTGTCCCTGGCTCAAAATAGCGGTCCTCGTCGAAGACATCGTATGTCGGCAGCAGCGTCTTGCGAAATGTGCGCTCAACTCGGCCCTGGCGCAGGAGCGCAGCAGAGTTGAAAAGAGGCCTGCCTACGACGCTGGGATTTGGCTCCGCAAGTCCGACCAAGATTGTCGGGGCGTTTTCCAAATCTGATGCCATCTCTTTTAGAACCTCCCAGCTATTGCTGATAAAATCCGACCGCAAAAGGAGGTCGCGGGGAGGATAGCCTAGGAGGGCCAGTTCTGATGTGACGACCAAGTCAGCCTCCGCGGATTTTCCCGCATTAGCTATTTTTGCCGCGTTTCCCTTGAGGTCTCCAACGGTGGGATTGAGCTGAAGGAGCACAATTTTCATCTTGTCTATAGATGGCCATGATGTCAATTAAACCCTATCGACAAAATCGCACATGGCGCGATGATGATCAGGCCTGTCTGACGGCAATGATGAGGATATTGAGTTCTGAGCGCCATCCCATTTATTAATCTCGATAAATGGATCTGATACTCTCTGATTAACAATACGCTGAATATTGAGCTTAAAAGCAGCACTCTACAGGTCTTTATGAGGCACCAGATCGCAGCCTGTGCATCGATAGCACATGGTAAACGCAGCGTCTCCTCTTAGATCGTGCTTGTCCAGCGCCCGCCTGGTGTATCTGGCCAGCTCGAGCATCCGCTCTGCCGAAGGCCGGATCATCTCTATTTCGCACAAGCGCAACGGATGAGGGTATACGGCGCGAAGCACCGGCAAGACTCCCATCTCCGCCAGCTCGTCAATGCCGCTCTTCAGGACTTTATCCGATTCGCTCAGCCCGATGATGATATTGGTGAAGACATGATTCTTGCCAAATATTTTCACAGCTTCGCTAAGCGCAGATTTGATCTCTGACAGGTCCAGTCCCGGACAAACCCGATTGAACAAGTCGGGATCCACAGTCTCAACATTGTACTTGACTTCAATGGCTCCGGCATCCTTCAAGATGCGATTTGAATCGGGGGTTGCGCAGACGGATACCCCTATGGGCACATTGAAGCGGCTCAATCTTCGCACCAGGTCGGCTGCGCGCAAAACCTCCGCCTCAGGCGATATTTCAATGCCGCTGGTAAGGGAAATGGCTTTCAGCTGGCCGGTGGCTGCTGCGTCTTCTACTATTTTTTGGATTTTTTCCTTCGACTTTGGGCGGCCCATCATCTTGGGAACGGCGCAGAACTTGCAATCATAGATGCAGCGCTCGCTAATGGTGATGTATGCCTGCTCTGGGCAGTGAGACAACGGCTTTACCAACCTACCACGAGCGATCTCCTTATCTCCTTCGCATATGGTCGCCTGGCCGTCCTCTAATTGCTCCAACTGAAGAACTGAAGATGGAGCCACGGTGAGCCTCACTAATTTGTCTCCTGACTGAAAGAAGATGGAGGGCTCGCCGGCACCAGGGCCCGAGGTGGAGACCGTGTCTTTGCTGCTCGGTTGTGGCAGCCGCACAGTTCCTACTGAGATAAGACGGGCTTTGGTCTCGAGGTTCATTGTATCACATAATGGTCCTTGAGCCTTAAAGAAATAGCCCTTGGAGGCCGGGCCCAAGATTAGAAGCCAGCGTCCCTCAGCATAGCTGCTCTTTATTGCCGGATGTGGCTCCCAACCGACCAAAACGAGACTATAAAGCTGTATTCCTCTAGGACACTGTCACTACATTGCTCTGGCCCAGGATCTGGTATGCCCCCTGGCCCACATCGGTGATGGCAGAGCGGAACATCCTGAAGTCGTACTGACCGGAATCATAGGGAAGCTGGAAGGCAATGCTGCCGCAGCTCTTGCTGCCAATGGGGACCATTTGCAGATAGAACTTGTCCGGCCTGTTCATGCCGTACATGCCTATCACGCCGGTTCCCTCCGGAGGGGCCCCCCAGTATTTGACGGTGACAGTTCCTCCTGGGCCCACACGGGATGGTGTGGCTATGACTTTGTTCCCCACCATGGCCGTGGCCTCAACGATATTGCTGGTGGCCAGCTTTGTGGTGCTGTCATTTTGGAAGAGCCTGAAGTCGTAGCTGCCAGGATCGGGGGCCTCAAGTGTCAAAGTGCCGTTTTCATTGCCGTCCAGGTACATCCTAGTAATGTAACTTGAGTCAGATGACCCTGATTTGTACATGGCTATCCAGTCGCTCTCATATCCCGGGGCTCCTATATATTTGACAGCAATGTCCTCACAGGCTTTGATTGATGTGGGCGAGGCAGAGACGGTGGGGACGGCCACGTGGAAGTTAAGAGATGCCATCTCCTCTCCGCTGGAAGAATTGTACATTCGAAGATCGTATGATCCATTGACGGCAGGAGCCTTTAGCTTAACAGTGCCTGACGGGCCTGGTATGTTCTGGAAAGAATAGGTCTTCGATCTATCTGCGCTTCCCCTGAGGAGGTCTGCATTCATAACGCCCACCCATCCGGAGAAATTCCCCGGAGCTGAATACTTTAAGCTAATTTCATCTCCGGGCAGGTAGGTTCTCTGATCCATCTTCAGTGCAGTTCCCATCAAGCCCTTGGATTTGTATTGAAGTATGGCGTCAGCAGAGGCTTTTGGCAAACGATCTGTATCATGTCCCCCGGGAATGCTGTAGCTAGAGTCACAAATTCCGTCTCTATTGCGGTCCTTGCAGCCTTCCTCTCGTGCATCGTAACTGCTGAAGTGGTTGCCTGTTTCTCCATTGTCCCACTCATTAAAGCCATCATCGAAAGCGTCCTGGCCATTGTCCAGAAGGTCGTTGCGGAAAACGAGGTTAGCTTCAGGGGTTGAGCCAAAACCTAATTTACTGACGTTATAGCTGGTTGCTTCACTGCTGGATCTGTATTTTATGGACACACCCTTGCCATTTTTGGCATTGGCAGTGATGCTCTCACTGAAATTATAATTCGAGATATTGATGCCCATTTGGTTCTTGCTCAAGGTGTTATCATGCAGAGTATTGCCCCGGGAGGTCTGGATGAAGATGCCATCCTTGTTCATGCCCATGTAGTTTGAAAATATTTGGTTGTCATTGGAGTGGACCAGCAGGATGCCGCTATTTTCATTTTGGAAGGCTCTATTCCGCTCAAGAGTGTTATTGCTGGCATGGAAAAGATAAATACCAATGTTATTATTTTTGAGGGCGATATTATTTTTGATTATATTTTGCCGGGAGCGCACCTTTATTCCTGCGTCGTTGGCTCCAGTGCCAGATCCGGTGGCTGTGAATCCCTGCAAGGTTGTGCCATTGGCAGAGATGGTGATGGCGCTTCCCTTGCCGCCAGCGTCGATTATGGGATGGCCCAGGCCTAGAAGTATTACTGGCTTGGTTACGTTTACGGTCTCATTGTATGTGCCGTTTTGTACTTCAATGGTCTCTCCAGCTTTGGCATAATCGATGGTCAGCTGGATGCTGTATCCCGGCTTGACGGAGATGGCCCCGTTCGATGGACCGATGATCAGCGCCGTAATGACAAATAGAGACAACAGTGAAAACGCTATGAATCTGCTCATTTGGGGTCTTGGCCTAATATGCATAGCTTCTGAAATGCGCTAGCGCTATAAAACAGTGATAGGCATGCTACGCTTGGCCTTCTCCAATCAGCTTTTTAAATATTGAAGGCCATAAACCTGCTATGGACTGCAAAGAGAACTGCCAGGCATTCTGCAAATGGGTGGAGACCCTGCCCTGTCATGTGAAATACAGCATGCCCAAGGATCAATTCCCCCTGCTCCCAGAGTGCTTCAGGGAGACCATTCTGGGAGAATATGCAGAAGGCGCCGCCCGGCAGTTTCGAGGGCCTTACCAAGCACATGTCTACGAGTTCGAAGACCGATGGGTCCTTCACCGGGATATCGTGGACGCAGATAGCGATCCATTAGGCCATCTGGTAAACGATGCCCCGGAGTATCTGGCATCCATGTTCCTGGGAGCGGCCGTGGGCCTGGTCACGGGAAAGAGGGACAAGAGCAAAGCCCTAGTGGCGGCCGGGCTGGCTGGTGCGCTGGCTCTAGCATCGGGAAAGGTCTTGAAGATGCTAAACGGCGATTCACCGGACGTGGAGGAGAAGGCCCCCAAGCTGGGCACGTAGGCAAAGCCAAAAAAAATCTGTTGAGAACGAAAAAAGGTTAAGGCTGGCGACTATGGGGTTTACTGATTTGATCTTCTTCTTCCTTTACGTTTTCGCCTCATTCTTCACCATAGTTAATCCCATCCAGGCAACCCTAACTTTCGTCACCCTTACCACTGGAATCACCTCAGAGGAGCGCAAAGGCATGTCCTTTCGGGCCACGGCTATCGCCTTCATAATCGCCCTCCTATTCGCCATTGGAGGAGACTTAATTCTCCAGTTTTTCGGGATCACTGTGGATTCCCTGCGGGTGGCCGGTGGGATACTGCTCTTCCTGGTGGCCATTGACATGCTGAAAGGAGAGCGAGAGCAAAAGAAGGTCACCGAAGCCGAGCTTCAGGATGCCAACTTGCGGGAAGACATATCAGTATTTCCGCTGGCCACCCCGCTGCTCACCGGGCCGGGGGCCATCACCACTGTGATTGTTCAGATGGGTGACGCTCTGAACATTCTTCAAAAAGCTCTTGTATTAGCGGCGTTGGTCTTGACCTTCGTTGCTACTTACTTAATTTTACGATCCGCCGAGTATGTTGATAGGGTCCTGGGCGTGACGGGGATAATGGTCATGACCAGGATTCAAGGGCTGATATTAGGGGCCATAGCAGTAAACTTCGTGGCGACAGGCGCATGGAATATATTCATTTATCTTAAGGGTGCGGTTTAATAGAGCCATCCGCTTCATTAATATTCGAAATAAATATAATTTCTTGGACGATTTCCTTGGAAGCTGCAAAATTCACTTTGTCCAAATTATCCGAATCCACAAGAAATATACCCAAAAGGAATTTATCACAGATATTTGCAATAATCACTCATAGACTGTTAACTTGGCGGGGAGACTACCAAATATGATAAGGAAATTAGTATTCGTTTTGCTGTTTCTAATTAGCTTAATAGGGATAACGAATAGCATTCCACCGGGATCCGATGAACAATACTCCAATTCATCTGTTGATCTGGTACTCTTTAATGGAAAGATCATCACTGTAGATCCAAGCGATTCCATCGCTCAGGCTGTCGCTGTAAAAGATGGGAAAATCTTGAAGGTTGGAAAGAACTCGGAGATTAGCCGCCTCATTGGACCACAAACAGAAGTCATAGACCTCCAAGGAAAATGCATCACTCCGGGCATTGTTGATTCTCATATCCATTTGCTGTACTATGGGCATCAATTTTGGGATGGATTTTTGAACATCCGCTTTCCGGCTGTGAAGAGCAAATCGGATCTTCTAAATGCCATAGCCCAAAGAGCAAAGACCATTCATAAAGGAGATTGGATCTCTGCGAATCAGGGTTTCTACATCGATCCTGGAGAGGAATTGGATCGCTATGTTCTGGACTCTGTGGCACCGAATAATCCTGTTTATTTGCGTCATGGCAGCGGTCAATATGGCGTTGTCAACAGTGCTGCCTTGAAGCTGGCAAATATCACTAAATACACGCCTGATCCCTTTGGCGGCAAGATCATGCGCGATAAGGCTACAGGCGAGCCGACCGGCGTGCTTTTGCACTATCCGGCCGAGAATTTAGTGGGCATTATTGCTCCTGGTTACGGCAACAGATCAGAGGCGGACTTAGAGAATGATGTGAAAATCGCCCAGGATATGTGTCTTTCTTCAGGGATCACCAGCGGCCAAGACGTAATTGTCTCTACACCATCAGACCTTAGAGTCTATAAAAAATTGGCAGATAAAAATGAGCTGAAGGTGCGAATGTACTTGCTCCTGTATGTAAGCTCTGAGGAACAAGCGCGCGAGTATGTCCAACTATTGAAAGGCTATAAATCAGATATGCTTACTTTTGGCGGGTGGAAGCTGGCAGTAGATGGCGGATTTGCTGCCGGGACCGCTCTGATGTATAACGATAGCCTCCCGGCGGCCAAAAATTCCTACTATTACTTCCAGCCGGATGAATTGAAGCGGATAGTGCAAATTCTTCATGATAGCGGCCTGCAGGTCTCTTTCCACATTGTAGGGGATAAGGGAATTGACGAAGCTCTGGATGCCATTGAGTCGTCCATTGCTGCGAATCCCAGAAATGACACTCGCTATAGAATAGAACATGCCATCTTCGTGACTCCTCAATCTCTTGATCGCATCAAGAAGCTCGGAGTAGTAGTATCCACATCACCTCAATGGATCTCCTGGTTTGACGATGGGTACTTGAAGGCCACCGATAATGCTACTATGGCCAATTTCATGCCCATCAACACGATGCTCAAGAAGGGCATTCCTCTGGCATTTGGTTGCGATGTACCGGCATCTCCTACTCACGAGCCTAAATGGGCTCTTGCAGGAGCGACTGCTAGAAAGGGTGTATCCGGATATCTGGCTAATCCGGATGAGCGCATCAGTGCAAGCGAAGCGCTTAGAATTCATACCATGGGCTCAGCCTATGCCGCTTTCGAAGAAGATCAAAAGGGCTCCATCGAGCCGGGCAAGTTTGCGGACATGGTGGTATGGTCACACGATATTTATGGAGTCACGCCCCAACAGATAGGCGAATTCAGGCCGCTGATGACCTTTGTAGGTGGCAAGATGGTATACGAAGAGAAAGACGCCAATAAGAATAAGGCATAAGGCGATACCGCCCTTGGCAGTATTGCTGTATTCTCTTTTTAATCCAAACTGAGTGAAGCAAGTCCTTTCACGCTACAGCTATCGCCTTTATAATCGCCCTTCTCTTCGCCATTGGTGGAGATTT
>JADDYB010000282.1_pt1 | contig 15832 bp, 12 predicted proteins | sample 8641941 | NCBI WGS metagenome assembly JADDYB01 (sample SAMN16275377, study PRJNA637457) | freshwater sediment metagenome | isolation source: Lake Kineret sediment | place: Israel: Lake Kineret | collected 2013
CCCAGTACAGAGGTATGGGGACGGTACACACTTTGGATAAACACAAGTAACGACAATCCTATGGCAAGTGCTATGCCCGGAATGATTCCAATGACCAGCACGCCAAAAACGGTCAGAATGGACAGATAGTATTCGCTGTGGCGTACCAGATGCAGACTCCGGAACTCGCCGATGTCGATCAGGCTGATACAGGCAACGATGATAATCGCTCCCAGCACTGCGAGGGGTAGATTCTGAAGGAGCGATGTAAAGAACAAGAGAAAAACAATCACCAATCCGGCAGCGATTAATCCCACCATCTGGCTCTTTCCGCCGGAATCATCATTGACAACCGTCTTTGAAGCGCTGCCCCCGACGGGAAAACTCTGGAAGAGGCCGGTTGAGACGTTTGCCGCTCCAAAGGCAACCAGCTCCTGGTTGGAGTCTATTTCGTAGTGATTTTTCCTCGCAAATACCCGGGCGGTCAGCACCGAATCTGCAAAGATGATAATGGTCATGGCAAGCGCTGCCGGGAGGAGTGTTCTCAAATCGGCCAGGCTTACAACTGGGATCTGCAGTGAAGGAAGACCGCTTGCAACCTGACCAACCACATCTACCCCAAGATCCGCAAGGTTGAAGACTGAAGCCACGATAATGCCGGCAACTAAAACCACCAGCGTGGCAGGAATTCGGGGAGCAAAGCGTTTGATTATGATAAGCACTGCTATAGCGACCAATCCCACTGCAAGTGTTAAAAGATGAGTCTGATCCAGGCTGGTTATCAGTTCCCAGATTTTTGCAAAAAAATCATCGTTGACCAGTGAGATGCCAAAAATCTTGCCTAACTGGCTGGCGATTACTATCAGGGCGGTTCCCGCAATATATCCGGTGAGGATGGGTTTTGAGAAAAAATCGGCAACAAACCCCATATTGAATTTTCCCGCGAGAATACAGATGAGGCCAATGAGTATAGCCAAAGCCGCAGCCAGATATGCATACCGGGCGATGTCCCCGCCTGCCAGAGGTGCGACTACGGTAGCCACTAAGATCGCTGTTGTGGACTCGGGACCGATGATCAGCTGCCGTGAACTGCCAAAGAGTGCATAGATGATCATAGCGACCAGAGCAGCATAGAGTCCAACTACCGGTTCAAAACCCGCCAGCTCGCCATAGGCAAGAGCTGAGGGAACGAGAATGGCAAAAACGGTGACAGCTACAACCAGGTCAGTCTTCAGCAAACCCCGGTCATAGGTGCGAATCAGTCCTATTCCCGGCACATATTTCTCAATTCTTCGTATACCGGAATGTTCATCCTCTTTGATGTGTGATGGTGAACCGGAAGGTTGAATCGACTATCACCCTTTGTTGAGCATATGATCACCACTATTGAAATACCCTTTTAATTCTGAACTAAAAGAATCCCTGTTTTCCCTGCTCCTGAAACGTGTGGCAATTGGTTTGGTACGATAGCAATCCTTATTTCGGGTGTGCCGATGGTTTTAAAAAAAAAATTACCGGTTAACCATAACCAGCCTTCTTTTCCCGTACCTGATGGATACGTGCCCTCTCTGCTCTTTATCTGTCAACAGAATGCGAATATAAACGCATTTTAAGAAGAATAAAAGATCCAAGGCTGAAAGGAGACGGATCCCGAATTTTCCTGGTAGTGTTACTTTGACAGCTTATGGAATAGTTTTACGAAAAGTGTATCGGATATTCCGGCTACCCCGTCCAGAATTGCCACCGTAAATATGCGCCCCCGACTATTACCAGCACGAGAAGAACAATTATAACTATCCAGAATGTAGTATCATTTTTTTTCCCTTCCTCCTGGCTCATGTTTTTCCCTCCTTTTAAACGAATGGCTATTTGATGTATGCACTATTAATCCTTTTCCCGGTATGTGGATTGGCCTTCCCCGTGGAGACAGCGTCATGCACCTGGGTTGGGGGAGTATCAGGTTTTTATGGGGATGTGTTACCGGTAAACAATGGATCAGATGACCCCTGACGTGAATCGCGTCCTGATATTGGTTAAAATTTTCTCTCTTTAGCTTCTTTTCAACTGGTGAAAATCACCACAGTATATTTATTTATAAAGTCTACCAGTAACTTATGCAGGCACTTAAAATCGGGAGCCCTGTTGAGGATTGGTATGAAAAAAGAAAGTAGTATGACAAAAAAGGTCACCAGAAAGCCAAGTAAAATCATGGGCCCGGTAGACTATCTCGTAGTGCGTTTTCCGGGGAACAAGTTCAGTGGCCTGATAGCCCCTGAGCTGAACAAGCTGGAAAAAAATGGTCTTATCCGGATAATCGATCTGGTTTTCGTACTGAAAGATATGAAGGGAAAGATGTTGATTACCGAAGCCAAGAATCTCGGAGGGGTTGAAGGTGATGCTTTCAGCGAGTTTGCCCACCGGGTAAATGAGTGGCTTTCAGAGGCTGATATTGAAGTATTTGCGGAATCTTTACCCAACAACTGCTCTGCGGCAATTCTGCTCTTTGAAAATACCTGGGCGATTCCCTTCAAGGACGCCCTGCTTAAAACAGGAGCAGAGCTGGTGGATCAGGGAAGGATTCCCTCTGAACTGATCAGAAAGGTGGAGCAGGATCTGATCACAACAGGTGGTGAGTAAGATGCGGGGAAGAATGTTAATGCTCGCTGCAGGCCGTAGAATGGGAGAACAGCAGGCCCAGCAGCAGATGCAGGCGCAGGCCCAGCAACAGGCTGAGGTAGAACAGGCAAAGCAGCAGGGTGCAGCTGAAGCCAGGGCATCGGCACCCCCGGCAGCCGCGGCACCTGCCAAAGATGTCACAACCGAGCTGCAAAAGCTGGCTGATCTGCACAAATCGGGTGTGCTCACTGACGAGGAATTCACCGCTGCCAAGAAGAAGCTCCTTGGTTAAGAATCTAAAAACAATCTTTTTTTTATTCACTACCTTTTGAGAAACCAATCATGGGAAATAGCAGGATGGTGTTTTTTTCGTCTGGATGACACTGACATTTACAGACCCATAAAACACTCATTGTATTTTTTTATGCCTTAAACCCACAATACTCTTTTTTTGCTTTTATTGATATCCTTCCGGATTGGAACGTAACGTTAAAAAAATTCTCTTTTTGGCTCTCTTGAAACCCGATCGTTGGATCTCGTCACGTATTTATACTTCTCGGTCGAATTACTTGATCTATAGGAGTGATTGATAGATGGCAAAAGAACGACCTATTGGTGTTACGATAATGGCTATCGTGGCGATTATCGCTGCGATTAACGCATTTATCGTTACATTACAGATGTTACATCTGCTTCCCACATATCTTGGACCTGTTGCATTTTACCAGTTCAGCCTCATCGGGGCTCTTATCTGGGGATTCATTGCCTTCATATGGCTGGGTATAGCCGGGGCGCTGTGGATAGTCCATCCATCGGGATGGTTGTGGATGGTGCTGATTGCAGGGTTTGACCTGATATACGGAATTATCTGCGTACTGGGAGGCTCATCCTGGGAGGCAATGGCTCCGCTAATCATTATCAGCGGACTGGTATTGATCTACTGCCTGTTGCCTGGTACGAAACAGGCATTCGAGATTCCGACGTAAATCGGTGAGCGGAACCTTAAAAAAATCTATTTTCTGTACTATTGAAAACCTGTATTAAAACCGATTACCACTATCCCGGTTGAGAGATGCGGGGTTAGAGGGATCTCTAGAAAATGCCCCTCTTTTGAACCGTCTTTCCTGATACATTGAATAAATGAGTGTCTATCTTCATTTTTTTTATGTATTCACCGTTAACATTGTACTAGGTAAAAAAAAGACTATGGTTTTTTAGAACCGGGAGCCTGGGTAATAATTTTTACTGCGTCCACAATCTCCGGCAGCATCTCTGCGGGAAATCCCATGACCATCTCATCGTCGGCAATCCCGGAAAACCTTCGTGATCCATCACAACCAAGCGAGAAGTTCGGCTTGCCGGTGAGACAGGTCTGTGCGACTGCATCCGAACAGACCGACTGGATACCCGAGAACTCGGCATGGAGTCTCCCTCCCATCCGGAACAACGCAGATTGCGCGAGTTTCAGCATAGCCCAAGGATAGGTAATAATAATAATTACCTGCGGGGTGAATGGTGTCTTTTCCAGGGGAGCATACATAGTTGCATAGGTCTCCCCGGTGGGAAGGTGGGGTACGCTGTCCATCGTTCTTCTGCTTGAGGTAACGCTCTCAAATTTCCCCAGCTTATAATAAAAATGACCTGTCTTTAAGGTCGGGGTAAGATCCTTGAGTCCCAAAGCGAAGGCACCGCCATTACATTCGTGTTTATCCGCAGTCGAATAGAAGATCCTGCCTTCGTTCCTGGCGAGGCCAACCATCATACAGTGCCTTATTGTTTTATCAATCTCCGGCATCCCGGGCGGGATATCCTCCTTGGTTGTCGCAAAACCAATTGCAACGGGAGAACCTTTCAACTTCAGGGAAGTCCTGAGGATTTCAGAGGACCCGGCATAATCCATTTTTATTTTAATTTGTTCTTCAACCATAGGTATCGTTTCCTGACGCCTTTCACAGGGTCATAACATTACATAATTCCAGGGTTATTTAAAGGTACCAGATCAGGGAAAAAGAGTGTTCTCCTATTAAGAATTACGATGAATTTTTGGTGCATCGGCTTTTTGCATTCCCTCGGTGTAACAAACGATATCCGGGTCATCCATTCAACGATTCCCGTTTAAGCGGAACGATCCAACGCACGTTCAAAAAAATCCGGTTACAATGATCAGTATCCTCTGATGGTAACCGGGATTTTGGTGATTTTTTCAAATATCCACCGTTTCCGGGCAAGGTTCCGGTAGTCGTACATAAAATGTTCGTAGGTATGCCATATGGTCACCCAGTTCATGATGGTGATAAATCCTAAAATTACGGCAATACTGACTGTGTCGAGGGGGATCTCGTTCATTACGGCAAAGTACACGAACAATACCAGAATGGCAACATTCCCCAGTGCCAGAATGATGCTATAAATCCCCTCTCTCGTATGAATTTTCATGTCATGGGTCACGTCGTCATACCGGAATCCGAAATGGTGACGAATAGCCTCAGTGATGAGGGAAGATGAAACACCGACGAGATCTTTTTCCGGCAGTTCAATGACCAGACTGGCGGATCTGCCGACCCGGTATTCATCGAGATGCCCGGCGAGAGCATCTTCTGCCTCGTCTGTCAACTCCTTTGCGGGAAGCGGGGTGGGATCTCCCTCATCGAGAAGCTGCCCAAGTGCCTTGAACCGGAAGGTAAAAAGAACTGTCCCGCCCTGCTCTTCTTTTTTCACAACAATTTTTTTCATTATACACTCTTTAAGGAATTTTACCTGTCAGAATTATTAGAAGGTGCACATTATTTTAACTATTACTATCCAGTCTGCTTCATCCTTCTGTCATGCTTATGCATACTGAATTCTCTCATTATCTCACCGGTGACGTTATCCCCCCGTTTACCCTACAACCAGCGGGAACTGCAGATACCTTTGCTTTCCCTGTGCTTTCTCCCTGTGAGATAAAAAAATAGGAAAGCTTAAATCATATTTTCCGCAATTGACCTTAAGAGGGGTTTGAATTCAGATACAGGGGTAATGAATAGGTTATAACAGGAGCAAATGCATGGCCCTGCAGGTTGGAAAAAGTTTAGTAATGGTAATGGCTCTGGGAACGTTTGTGGTGGTGTTGGATAATACCATCATGAACGTGTCCATTTCGGCGCTGGTCACCGATTTGCAGACCACCGTGTCCGGGGTACAGGCGGCAATTGCGCTCAATGCCTTAATGATGGCAGCATTTGTTCTGATGGGAGGGAAACTGGCCGATATTATCGGTATGAAGAAAACGTTTCTGACAGGAGCCCTGTTTTACATTGTCGGTAGTTTACTGGCTTCCGTGAGTAATAATCTGACGATCTTTATTCTGGGGTGGTGTGCTATTCAGGGATTTGGGGCGGCCCTGATGCTGCCAAACGTGAATACCATTATCCGGGCGTATATCACCGGTATGGAACGGGTCAGGGCTTACGGGATGATGGGCGGCATCAACGCGATGGCCATGGCCGTAGGACCGATTATTGGCGGTTTTCTGACAACGTATTTTTCCTGGCGCTGGGCTTTTCGTCTGGAAGTGCTGGTGCTGGTCGGGGTCTTGCTGATGAGCAAAGCAATTCCCAAAGATGTGATGGGTACCGTGAGACCAGTTCTGGATAAAGTGGGAGTTTTGTGGCAGGCAGGGGCAATGGTGTTGTTTGTCTTGGGGACGCTCCTGATTGCAGATTACGGGTTGATCTTTGCCAAGCAACCGTTCACGATCGCCGGGTACGAATTTGCTCCTTTTGGCCTCTCCATTGTCCCGCTTTTATACGGAGCAGCAGTAGTATGTTTAATCCAGTTTGTCCATTGGGAGCAGCACTTAGAAGATACGGGCAGGGACAGGCTGATAGACCTGATGATGTTCAAAATCAAAGATTTTGTAACAGGCCTGAACGTGAGATTTATCCAGGTAGCTCTGATTGCCGGAACTACTTTTTCGGTACCCTTGTTTTTGCAGGTGACCTATGGGATCAGCGCCTTTGAAACCGGGTTTATTCTCCTGGCGTTAACCGCAGGTCTGTTGCTGACGGCCATGGGTGGAGCGAAACGGGGACTCACCATTTTACCCAAAAAGAAGGTCATGGGGGGATTTTTAATTGCTGTTGCAGGGGTGCTCATTATGATCGGGTATTTGTTTATCGGAAATGCCCCGGCGGGTTTGATGCCCGGTTTGTTTGTCTACGGTCTGGGGATGGGTTTAGTAGTGTCGCAGATTGTCAACCTGATCATGTCGGCAGTGACACCCGGGCAGACCGCAGAGGCATCGGGTATTGCTTCAACCCTGGAAACCCTGGGGAGTTCGGTGGGAACCGCGGTGATCGGCACTATTCTGGTGGTGGCGTTAACGGGCGGGGTTGGGATGATGGTGGAACAAAGCACGGTATTTCCCTGTGAATTAAAGCAGCAGATCAGCCAGGACATGGCGACGAGCATGGAGGTTGTTTCGACCGATGTGGTCTCGGAAAGCATCCAGGAGAATGGAGTGTATGAAGCTGAAGCCCTCAGAATCTATGACGCCTCCCGGCAAAATGCGTTCATTATTACGTTGATGTTTATGGCCTTCACGGCATTTGTGGCGTATCTCATCGCCAGACGTTTACCGGCGGTAAAAACGGTACCGGAAGAGGGGTAGGTATGATACCCCGGTGAATTTTCCTTTTTACTTTTAAATATAAAAAAAGATATGGTTTGATTCCACAGGTATTTCTCATCTTATACGGCAACGTATGAATTTCGTTCCCTATAGCGGAGAGATGCTTTAAAGATCTCGCCCACGGCCAGGAGGATCACGCCAGGGATAAGACAGAGCCACCACTGGTATGCAGTCAGTGATGTTGTCCCGAAGATCGACTGGAAGAGGCGGGTTTCCGTTATCAGGATAGATCCAAGGATAACCCAGATATAGGTATACACGAGCCGGGAATTTGAAAAGGTAGCATGCTGGAATGCAGTATCTTTCGGGAACCGCAGGTTCAGCGCGACAAAGATGTTCATCAGCGAGAGAGATACCAGCGCCATGGTCTGGCCGATTTGTGAAGAACCATAGGTAGTTTTTCCGATCTGGAAAAGGTAGAGTGACATTGCGGCCATAAACAGTCCGGCGATAAACAGCCTGGCATACATTTTTCCATTGATTATTGGCTCGTGGACTTTCCGAGGTTTCCTGTTCATGATCCCCGGTGATGCCATATCCAGGCCGAACATCGCGCCGATGGGCGCTACAACAAGCATGTGAATCCAGAGCACCTGTCCGGGACTGAAGAGTGCAGTCCCGGCGATTCCGAATGCCGAAGATCCCGTGAATGCCAGGATAAACATGAACAGGTTGGCTATCTGGATCCGCAGGAATTTCTGCAGGTTATCGTACACCTTCCGCCCTTCTTCAATGGCCGTCACAATGGTTGCAAAGTTATCATCGGTAAGGATCATCTTGGCAGCTCCCTTTGCAACGTCGGTGCCGGTAATCCCCATCGCGATGCCGATATCTGCAGCCTTGATCGCCGGAGCATCATTCACCCCATCACCGGTCATTGCGACAATATTCCCTTTCTTTTTTAAGACATTCACCAGCCTGACTTTGTGTTCCGGTGCGACCCGCGCTATAACCCCAATCTCATCGACCTGTTTTTCTGCTTCTTCATCGTTCAGTGCTGCAAATTCTGCACCGGTTACTGCCCGACCGTCAATCCCCAGTTCTTTTCCGATGGCTCCTGCGGTCACTGCATGGTCTCCGGTGATCATCCTGACCCGGATACCCGCATTTTTTGCCTTTGCGATGGAATCTTTTGCTTCCGCCCGTGGAGGATCGACCTCACCGACAAGTGCAGTCATCACGAGATTCTGCATAAGCGGGATCAGGTCAGCCTTCGGATTGAAGGTTGCCGGATCAAAATCACGCTGGGCAAATACAAGGACGCGTAATCCTCCACTGGCTATACGCTCGTTTTCCTCCAGGATCTTTTTCCTGTCCCCCTCACTCAGAACCTGTGTCGTGCCATCCGGCATCAGGGCATGCGATGAGCGTGTCAGGATTACATCCGGTGCACCCTTCACGTAAGCGCGGATAACTTCTTTTCCCGATTTATCCTTTATGGCATGGAAGGTGGTCATGAATTTATACTCAGAATCAAACGGTATACTGGCTATCCGGGGATGGTTTTCCCGGAACTGCCTGACATTCACCCCGCCTTTTTCTGCGAGAACGTAGAGTGCCGCTTCCGTCGGGTCCCCGATCACCTGACCATCCTTTATATCAGTATCGATACAGAGTGCACAGGGAAAGAGGATAAAATCGAGATTCTCTTCCGGGTCCCCCATAGTTCTCTGTATCTTTCCGTCGAAGCTGTATCCTTCACCGGTAACCAAATAGCGGTGTTGCACGGTGGATATTGTCCGCACCGTCATCTGGTTCATTGTAAGCGTTCCGGTCTTATCTGAGTTGATAGCTGAAGTGGACCCCAGTGTTTCGACAGCCGGCAGGCTTTTTATGATGGCATTTTTCTTTGCCATGGCAACTGTGCCGAGGGAAAGAATCATGGTGACGACTGCTGGCAGGGCATCGGGAATTGAACCGATTGCAAGTGAAACGCCGATAGTGAACAACGTCGTGAATGACTCTCCCTGGGAGAGACCGATGGCAACGATGCTGAGAAATGCGATACCTGCTAGGCCAATGATGATGAGGGTGACGTGATCGATCTGTTTGGTGAGGGGACTCTTATCAGCCTTCTGTTCCCCGAGCATGGTGGCGATATGACCTACTTCAGAACTCATGCCGGTGGTGGTGATAAGAATCTCACCATGCCCACGGGTAACGTTCGTGTTCATGAATGCCATGTTCACCCGGTCACCGAGAGCTACATCTTTTTTTGCTATCAGTTCAGTGTTTTTCTCCACAGCGGTACTCTCTCCCGTCAGAGAAGCTTCTTCTATCTGGAGAGTTGCAGCAACAACAACACGGCCATCAGCCGGGACGCGGTCGCCGGCATCAACGATGACAATATCGCCGGGGACGATCTGGTCTGCTTCGATCTGGGTTACCCCGTCATCCCGCCGCACCTTTGCAACAATTTTCATCATCTTGTTAAGGGCAGCAATACTGGCTGCGGCTTTCGCTTCCTGGTGATAACCAAGCAACGCGTTGAAAATTGTCAGGAAGATAAGGAGGTAAAAGGTCGTATATTCCTGAATAAAAAGACTTACAAACGCAGCGATCACCAGCACAATCTGCATATACGATTTATACTGTTCCAGGAATCGAAGCCAGACAGGTTTTTCTTTCTCTTCTTCAAGAATATTCCTGCCGTATGTTTTTAGCCGGGCGGCAGCTTCAGATGCAGTAAGCCCCTTTTCAATAGTGGTTCCCAGTTTCTTTGCAGCATCTTCGCTGCTTAATCCGTACCAAACCTCCTGGGGACCGGTTGCACTGGGAGATTGCAGTGATTTATCAGACATAGCCGTTCACGTCCCTTTTAAACATTATTTTCTATGATGTTCTTTTTCACATCCAAAATAATGGTAAGACGGGAATCTGTTTGAAAATATATAAATATATGTTCATGTTTCGACTGCATGCAGTTTTTTCTCAAGGTTAAAATGGTAAGTACTGATGGCGGTTATTATTCACGAATGGCAGACGATTTGACTGGTGAATATCCACTCGTTCTAATCCTTATAACCAGCGAGAAAATTTCAGATGCTGTGACTTTCCACCCGTGGGAATGAACGGATAGGAACGCTTAAATCATATCTTCCGGAATTGCTCTTAAGAACAGGTTGAATTAAGATACAGACGTAATGAATAGTATTATTAAAAGGGGCAAATGGATGGCTCTGCAAGATAGAGTGCCATCGTTTCCATAATCAACCCGGTGAAAAAAATCCTGACATACGTCCTGGTAATAATTATTGGCTCGTTGATTATCCGTTGTTTCCGGTTATTGATCCCGGGTAATGCCACGTCCAAGCCAAACAAGATGGCAGTGGGCACGACTTAGAGGATGTGAATCCATCACTCCTGATTCGGAATGCAGGATTTATAAACTTAAAAGAACATGGAGGAGTACCTATGGCGAAACAGAAAGACAAGAAAAAAGGAAAAGGCAAGGCAAAGGCAAGGGCTGAGGCGCATGCAGGCATCCCCGCTGCACCTGAAGGATCAGTCGCTCCCGAAACAGCGGTGGAATCCAGGGAGAAGATGAGCCGCAAGGAATTCGAGAAGGAACTGGAGAAGCTCCAGATCGAGCTCGTCAAGGTGCAGGAGTGGGTGAAGGCCAGCGGTGCCAAGGTCTGCGTGCTCTTCGAAGGCCGCGATGCTGCCGGCAAGGGCGGTATCATCAAGCGCATCACCGAGCGAACAAGCCCGCGGGTCTTCCGGGTGATAGCCCTGCCGACACCCACCGAGCGGGAGAAGTCCCAGATGTACGTCCAGCGCTATATTCCGCACCTTCCGGCAGCAGGTGAAGTGGTACTCTTCGACCGCAGCTGGTACAACCGGGCTGGGGTAGAGCGGGTCATGGGATTCACCCCGGAGGACCAGGTTGAAAAGTTCCTGCAGTGGGTGCCCCCGGTTGAAAAGGCGATCATTGAATCAGGGATCATCCTGGTCAAGTACTGGCTGGAAGAGACCATGGAAGACCAGACCGAGCGCTTCGAGGAACGCATCCATGACTACCGGAAGATCTGGAAACTCAGCCCGATGGACCTCGAGAGCCATCGCCGCTGGTACGATTACTCGCGGGCCCGTGACGCCATGTTTGCGGCCACGGATACCCCGGAATCCCCCTGGTACGTCGTGGATTCACATGACCAGCGGCGCGGGCGACTGAACTGCATCACCCACCTGTTAAGCCTGATCCCCTACAAGGAAGTCCCCCGCGAAAAGGTGAAGCTCCCCAAACGCCAGCCGAAGGGTGACTACGTGGAGCCGGATTATCCCTTCCGCTGGATTCCGGAGAAATACTAAAAAAGAGGTACACAGGATGGCAGACACGGTACAGGAACAACCGAAATGGTATTCGATGTCGCCGGAGGCAGTTGCGCAACAACTGAAGGTTGATCCGGCAAAAGGGCTGAGCACAGCTGATGCGCAGCAGCGCCTGCAGCAGTACGGCCTCAACATTCTGGCCGCCAAAAAGAAGGAGTCGGGCTGGCAGGCTTTCCTGCGCCAGTACCGTGACTTCATGCAGATCCTCCTGGTTGGCGTTGCCGTTATCAGCCTGGTGGTCACCCGCGAAGCGGGTACGACCCTGGTGCTGCTGGGCCTGACGGTTTTCAACGCAATATTGGGACTGCGGGGCGAATCCAAGGCTGAAGCCAGCCTGGCTGCGCTTGAGAAGATGATGAAGAACATTGCCCGGGTACGCCGTGACGGCCAGGCGATTGAGATTGAAGCTGAGAATCTGGTGCCGGGCGATATCGTGCTGATGGAGGCGGGCAACCGCGTGCCGGCAGACGGGCGCCTGTTTGTCACCGCGACCCTCGAGATCGAGGAGGCCGCACTGACTGGCGAGAGCGTAGCTTCGCCAAAGGACACCGGGGCGATCACCAAACCCGAGGTGGCTCTCGGTGACCGTCTGTGCATGGCCTTCATGAACACCGCAGTGACCCGTGGCCGCGGCGAAATGATCGTGACCACCACCGGTATGGGCACCGAGATGGGCCACATCGCAGACCTGCTCAACAAGACCAAATCCGACAAGACACCTTTGCAGAAACAGCTCGATAAGTTGATCATTATCATCGCCGGCATGGCCGGTCTGGCGTTTGTCCTGATGGTTATTCTGGGTCTGAGCCACGGTGATTCCTTCGAGACAATCTTCCTTGCCGGCATCGCCCTGGCGATTGCGGCTATACCCACCGGCCTGCCTGCTGTCGTGACCACGATGTATTCCATGGGGACGCGGGCGCTTGCCAGCCTGGGTGCTATTGTCAAGCGGCTGCCTTCGGTCGAGACGCTGGGTTCGGTATCGGCAATCTGTTCCGACAAGACGGGGACGCTGACGCTCAACAAGATGACCGCCCGCGAGTTCACCATCCCCGGCCAGAACCGTTTCACCGTGACCGGTGAAGGGTATGGCACGCAGGGGACCATGCAGTTGTCCAGCGGTATAGCAGGATTGCAGCCATGGCAGAAGAATACCCTGTCCTACAGCACAGAAGGCAAGCTGCTGAGCGCAGGGGGTGCCCGGGTTGATCTCGATCCGATCCTCATGCCCATGGCGTTGTGCGCTGACGCTCGTCTCGACAACGGCACCCTGATTGGCGATCCTACCGAGGGCGCGCTGATCGTGCTGGCGGAGAAAGGCGGTATCAGCGTGGATGGTGCACGCGAGATGTATCCCCGCGTGGCTGAGGTGCCCTTCGACTCCGAGTACAAGTTCATGGCCACGTTCCACAACATGAAGAACGAGCAGGGCAAGCCGGTGGTGCGCTGCTTCGTCAAAGGCGCTCCGGATGTGCTGATAGCCCGCAGTACCTCGTACTGGATGCCGGGGGGGGAGGTCATGCCGGCTACCGATGAGAAACGTCCCCTTGCATACCAGGAAAACGACCGCATGGCGCAGGCGGGCGAACGGGTGATGGTCGTCGCACGTCGCGACTTCGATCCGAAGACGTTCGATCCGACGGCCAAACTGCTCGACCAGATGAAGGATCTTACCCTCCTGGCCATGGTAGGCATCGTGGATCCGCCGCGCCCCGAGGCAAAGGACGCAATCGCCAAGTGCCACAGCGCCGGCATCCAGGTGCGCATGATCACCGGTGACCATGCCGTAACCGCGGCGGCGATCGGCCATGAGCTGGGCATCGAGGGTAAGGCGCTCACCGGCGCGGAGTTTGCCGCCATGAGCGATGACCAGCTGATGAAAGATCTGCCCGACATCGGTGTGGTGGCACGCGTGGCCCCCGAGGACAAGATCCGCCTGGTGGATCTCCTGCAGCGACAGCAGAACATCGTCGCCATGACCGGCGACGGTGTCAACGATGCGCCGGCCCTCAAGAAGGCAGATATCGGGGTGGCGATGGGCATCACGGGCACCGAGGTCTCAAAAGGGGCTGCCGTGATGATCCTGACCGATGACAACTTCGCCACCATTGTAAAAGCGGTGGAGTTTGGCCGGGGTATCTACGAAAACCTGTCCAATTTCATTCGCTACCAGATGACGAACCTGGCGGCTTACATTGTGGCATACCTGGGTGCAGCGTTCTTCTACATCGCCGGCGGCCAGCCATTTGCACCCTTCGTTGTCCTGTGGATCAACTTTTTTGTCCAGGTACCTGTTGCCATCACCCTTGGCTTTGACACGCCTGCACCCGGGCTGATGGAACGTAAGCCGCGCCCGATCAGCCAGCCCGTCCTCTCGGGCTCGCAATGGGTGCGCATCGGCTTTATCGGGATCCTCATGGCTGCCGGTACCTTGATCGTGGAAGCAGTTGCCGCGCCGGCAGGAGCCGCGTTGGCCGCCACCATGGCGTTCGTCGTCTTCTCACTCTTTGTTGTCACCAGTGGTCTCAGCTGCCACAGTGAGACCCTGACCGCGTTCAACCGGGATATCCTGCATGATCGGCACCAGGTGATGCTCTATGGCCTGGCCTTGCTGCTCATCATCCTGCCGACTGAGCTGGGCTTCCTGCAGCGAGGCTTGGGCCTGACCTCGCTCAGCGGCAACCAGTGGCTGCTCTGCATCGGCTTAGCCATCGTCTTGTTCATCGTCTACGAGGTCATGAAAGTCTTCCTGCGTAGCCGCCGCAGGAACAATGCGGCAACTCCTCCCGTTGCCGTGCCCGCCCCGGTATGAGCACCCGGGCGGGTGCTTGTTTTTTAGGTTTCCGCAGATGCCATGCACCGGTACGCCGGAATATTCGGGGGCTGGCTATAGATCGCTTTTCGATCGAAGAGGTGGGGGAATTTTTCCTGCACCCCCCTGACGTTCCGCCCGGTAGGCGCTCTCAGCCCGGCACTAGGTGTCGCCAGCCCCGATCCTTTTTTCTGCAGATCGAAACACTCCAGTGACGATCTGCTGTTATTATTGCTCTTCGTTCAATAGCCTGAGGGTAAAGAAGAGCCATGCCGGTCTGCATAATAACACTCTCTACTCCCGTCGATGTGCAATTACTGTCACAGAAAGGTATTAAAAAAAATTTCAGGTATCCGATCTTACAGTTTCACCGGTATGGTAGCGGTATGAGAAAACGGTATCTTCGGGGTAAGTCCGAACAGGTCAGGAACTGCAGTCCCGCGAATCTGGAGTGTGATCTCTCCTTTCATGAGTGCACCAATGCCTGCACCAAGCAGTTCTGATGTTTTGAGTGTAACAGGGACCAGTACCAGGTTCATTCCGGGTTTGATCTCATATCCCCCGCCCTCACCATGGCCGACAGCCACCCAGTCATTCCCCTGCTGGTAGTATACATCAAATGCTACTGACTTCAGGGTAATCCCGATGGGGTTCGGGTTATTGACATTCAGCGTGACATTGAGTCCGATTTCCTGAAGCGAAACCGACGTCACCGCGACATCATTCACCTCAATCTGGGGATCTTTTACGAGCATGCTGCAACCAGCGATAAGGACCACGGCTGCGATAAGACAAAAGACAGCAAAAAGGTGCCAGTTCATGCACTAGGATATATACTCATAGTATTTGAGGTGATCATCCTCTATAGCAGGATGGTTGGAGTATCCGGCATTCATCTGTTCTTCTCATCTCTGGAGGCAGGGTAATAAACCCGGACGTTCACGGAGGCTTCAACCCCGCCATTTCTGCTCTCCCACAGGGATAATCCCCTGTTGAGGTACTATTTCACCCTCGGAATCAGCAAAGGGGTGAGGCACACGGCTCCTTCCTTCATCAGGCTTGCGTTTTTGTATTTCATATCCTGATACAAGGAACTCTCCGGAGCCTTTTCATCGAAACATTAAATTAGATTTGCTTCGTTCTCTCCATTATATATCCCGGCCTGGAGAATAATGAACGACGATGCAGGAAGTGTATCTAAGGTACTATCCAGAATAATACCCTATATTCCTATAATTTCCTGGCTCCCGAAGTACGATCGGAAATGGCTGCGGTTTGACCTGCTGGCAGGCCTGACCCTCGCTGCCTTTGCGATTCCTGACGGGATGGCGTATGCATCCCTTGCCGGGCTCCCACCCCAGTACGGACTGTATGTTTCCATCGTTGCCCCACTCCTGTATTTCCTGTTTGCCACGTCCCGC
>JADDYB010000283.1_pt1 | contig 15832 bp, 13 predicted proteins | sample 8641941 | NCBI WGS metagenome assembly JADDYB01 (sample SAMN16275377, study PRJNA637457) | freshwater sediment metagenome | isolation source: Lake Kineret sediment | place: Israel: Lake Kineret | collected 2013
AACCGGGACCTTACTAAAGTAGTGAAGCAGTCCGCCAAGGGCAGCCTCATACTTGTAATAGGTCAGGTAATCTCTACAGTCATCTCCGCCCTCGGGATGATCTACGTCTCCCGCGCCCTGGGCTCCACGCGCTTCGGGGTTGTCTCCATAGCTCAGGTCCCCATAGGCTTCGCCTACATCCTGATGAATCTCGGCACAGACCAGGCTCTGATCAAGTACATCGCCCAGTACAAGTACGAGGGCAAGACGGAGAACATCAGGCTCCTCATAGAGTCCGGGCTGTTCATCAGCCTGGTCGTGGGCCTATTCTACACTCTTCTGCTCTGGTTCTCAGCAGGTTACCTTGCTTCAAATGTCTTCAAGCAGCCTGAGCTGGAGACCCTGATCAAGATACTTTCATTGGGCGTCATAGGGCAGTCGATCATAACCACGGTGTGGGCCATCATCCTGGGATACGAGAGGATGACTCTGAAGAGCTTGAACATCGTCGTGTTATCGTTGTTGAAGAGCTTGGTTGGGCCTATGCTTGTTTACCTGGGCTACGGCCCGGTCGGGGCCGTGGTGGGCGAGTCAGGGCCATTGATCTTCTCAAGCCTTCTCGGGCTCGTGTTCATCTATTTCATCTGGAAGAGCGAGCATCGCTCTAAGGTTTGCCTCAGCCACTTCGAGGGCGTCAAGATGCTGCTCGACTACGGTTTTCCCCTCTTCCTGGCGAACATCGTGACAGGACCGAGGTCACAAATCAACTCCTATTTGTTGTCCATATACGTGACGGCTGACCTGATCGGCAACTACGGCGTGGCGACGCGGTTCTCCGCCCTCGTCGGGCTCGTAGCCACCCCCATATCCCAGGTCATCCTGCCCCTCTTCTCGAAACTGGAGAGCAACATCGATGATCTCAAGTTCGTCTACCAGAGCTCCATCAAGTACACGTCGCTAATCATTTTCCCAGTCATAGCCGTCATCATGGCCAATTCCAACCAGATCATCCAGGTGCTATACGACGTAGACTACCAGCAAGCACCCCTATACATGAACCTGTACCTGGCCGCATACTTCTTCGTCGGAATAGGCTCAATCAGCAACCTCAGGCTTCTAAACAGCAGGAAACTGACGAAGGACACATTCAACGTTATGCTGCTTCAGACAGTTGTGACACTGCCCCTTGCCTACCTGTTCATCCTCAGGTGGGGTGTAGTTGGAATGCTGGTCTCCGAGCTTGTTGGACCCCGATTTGGGATGCTCTATGGGATATTCATCATTAAGAAGAAGTTCGGGTTCACCTTCGATTTCGGTTCCTCGCTGAAGCTGTTCGTTTCAGCCTTCGCCGCCTACCTGATCTCGTCCACGCTTTTCTCGGTGTTAGACTTGAACCCTTGGCTGGAGCTGGTTATTGGATCGATCCTCGTTGTCATCATATACATTGGCGGCATAGTGGTGCTCAGGGTGCTTGTGAAGAAGGACATTGAGGACATATACAGCGTCTCGGATGCTTTCGGCCCGCTGGCGGGAGTCTTCAGGGTTCTATTGAGCTTGGTTGGGCGGTTCGTGGAAGAGTGAGAGCCTCTTCCAGTCACTTGGTTATGGTCAATTTCTCTATGTGGGTTAGGGGCTTGTTGGTGACCGGAGACGCCTTTATCATTATGGTCTTCATGTGTGGCGCCGCCTATGTGAATCTTTTTTAGGGTTTTTTTATGATTTTGTGTTAATTTTATTGGGTATTATTCTTATATCACGTGAGCTTCGGGATAACCTATGGAATCCTCAAAAAGGCTTCTCGATAAACTGCTCACAGATGAAAAACTGAGTTACTGCCAGAACTGCGGAACATGTACCTCCAGCTGCCCTATGGCCCGAGTAATTCCTGACACCTATAACCCGCGTCTGCTGCTCCAGAGAGCCCACCTTGACCTAGATAACCTTTCAGACGGGGAGGGGCTGTGGCTGTGCTCTTGGTGCTACCGATGCACTGAGCGTTGCCCCCAGGGCATTCAACCGACGGAGATATTTCTCTTGACCAGAAACTTCGCGTCGGAGAAGGGGAATATCCCCTCTAATCCACGCAAGATCATTAAGAGCATCGTTGAGACGGGTCGAAGCATGCCAGTGGACGAGTTCATCAACGAGCTCAGAGAGGACTATGGTCTGCCTCCTGTCGCTGGGGTCTCTGAGAAGACCTTGGAGGAGCAGAGGAGGATAATGGGCGATGAGTTCATGCGGAGGCTCGGGAAGTGAGTCTCGAGTACGTTCTATACCCTGGGTGCGTGGCCTCCGTCAGGGAGATAGGCTACGAGTTGTCGGTGAGAAACGTCTTCGAGAAGCTGGGGATCAGGCTTAGGAAGTCCGACGACTTTAACTGCTGTATGCCTGCGTGTCTCGTTCACAGCGTAGACTACGTTAGGGGACTCGCATTGACGTCCCGAAACCTCACCGTGGCCGAGGAGATGGGTCTACCCATGCTGACGCTGTGCTCCAGCTGCTTCGGCAACCTGTCCCGCGCCAAGTATCTGCTGGATGAGAACCCTGAACTACGTAGGGACGTTAACAAGATCCTTAGCCTAGCGGGCCGTAAGTATCAGGGCAAGGCCCAGGTTGAGCACGTCCTGACGGTGCTGCACAAGGACTACAAGGTGGAGAAGCTTAAGGAGAAGGTGTCCAACCCGCTCAGCGGCATCGCGGCGGCCCCCTTCCACGGGTGCCACATATTCATGCCCGCCAAGTACAGCCACTTCGACGACCCGGAGTTCCCCGGTAAGTTGGACACCTTGATCTCCGCCACGGGGGCGAAGGTCGTCGACTACAGCGAGAAGACAAGCTGCTGCATCGGGTGCGGCTCATTCTTCGGCGATGTCTCTGAGGAGGCCTCGATCCTGATGGTGGACAAGATACTGGCGAGCGCCAAGGAGAAGGGGGCAGACTGTATCGTGACGACGTGTCCCTTCTGCATCATGCAGCTGGAGATAGGCCAGATCAAGCTCAGGGACGAGGGCAAGGACTACGGTCTGCCGGTGCTCCACTACGTCGACCTTCTCGGCCTCTCCATGGGCATGGACCCCAAGAGGCTGGGCTTTGAGCTTAGGAGAGTCAGCGCAGCGCCTGTGCTCGATAAACTCTGAGAGACTTTTTTTCGTTTATTTTAAAAGGCAATGGACGAAGGATAGGGGATATGGGACCAAGGCAAGGAGTATTGTATGGCAGACAGTGACGAGAGGGAAGTCAGGTTCATATCGCTGATGCTCAGCAGAGCAGTCGGCGAGATGAACGCCGAGGTGTGTGACCAGTGCGGGAAGTGCTCATCGGCGTGCCCCGTTTCTAAGGAGATCGAGGGGTTCAACCCCCGACAGATGATCGGTAAGGTAGCCCTGGGTAAGAACGAGGAACTGTTAAAAGGCGAGGCCATCTGGACATGCACCACTTGCCTGAAGTGCAGGGAGCGGTGCCCTGAGGAAATATCACCCTACGACGTCATACTCATACTCAGGAACCTCGCGTACAGGGCAGGCTACAACTACCCCAGTGGCTACGACGACTTCGTGAAGGGCGTGAAGGAGACCGGCTTCATATCGGCTCCCCAAAGCGTCAGAGTGAGGGACGGCGGCAGGGTTACACGCAGCGACCTGGGCCTCCCAGACGTCTCAGGGCCCACAGACATTGAGCTATTCAGAGGAATAGTTGATAATATAGTGAAGGCAGGTAAGAGGAATTGAAGTACACGCTGTACCTTGGATGCACGGTCCAGTCAGAGCAGTTTGGGTTCGAGGCATCCGTCCGGGAGACACTGCCCCGGCTGGGCGTAGAGTTGGAGGACATGAAGGGCTCCAGCTGCTGCGGCTTCCCGGCCCTCAGCAGCATCTCCAAGGTTGGGTGGCACTACCTCTCCGCCAGGAACCTTGCAATAGCCGAGGAGATGGGTAACGATTTCCTGCCCCTCTGTAACGGCTGCCACCTCTCTTTCGTCGAGACGATGCACTATCTGGAGGCGGACCCTGACCTAAAGAGCCTCATCAACACCCACCTAGAGAAGGAGGGCCTACGGTACGAGGGCAAAGTCAAGGTGGTTCACCTATTGGAGGTCCTCCACGACAAGGTTGGGATCAAGAAGATCAGCGACAAGCTGGTTAAGCCCCTGAAAGGGCTGAAGCTCGCCTCTCACCCCGGATGCCACGCCATAAGGCCCAGCGACATCCAGAAGGTGGACGACCCGGAGGACCCCCAGAAACTGGACAACCTCATCAAGGCACTGGGGGCCGAGACCTTCGACTATCCTGAGAAGATCGACTGCTGCGGCTCTCAGCTGGCCGTCGCATCGGGGAGGACGACCCTCAAGATCGCCGGAGACAAGCTTCAGGCGGTGAAGTCGTACGGCTTCGACGGGCTCGTCACGACGTGTCCCTTCTGCTTCAAGATGTACGACGGTAGGCAGAGGGCTATCAAGGGAGCTCTGAAGGATAGCAGCTTGGACGTACCCGTCTTCTACTTCACCCAGTTGCTCGGCTTAGCTCTGGGCTCCAGGCCAGAGAGGCTCGGCCTGCAGCTGAACCAGAGCCTGGTTGACGGCCTCGTGGAGAGGATAATGGAGTAGATCACATGAAACCAGTTCTAGTTGTAGGTGGAGGGGTAGCCGGAATCCAAGCGGCCCTCGACCTGGCCGACAGGGGCCTCAAGGTTCACCTTGTCGAGAAGTCTCCGTCCATCGGCGGAGTTATGGCCCAGCTGGACAAGACCCTGCCCACCATGGACTGCAGCATATGCATCCTGGCGCCAAAGATGATCGAGTGCTCCAGGCACCCCAACATCACAATCCACACCCAGAGCAAGGTAAAGAAGGTGGCGGGGGGAGCAGGCAACTTCGACGTGAAGGTGCTCAAGGAGCCCAGGTCCGTGGACGAGTCCAAGTGCACGGGCTGCGGCCTATGCAGCCAGAAGTGCCCGACCAAGGTGAGGAACGACTGGCAGGAAGGGCTCACGGACAGGAAGGCCGTGTACATCATGTTCCCGCAGGCGGTGCCCCTCACCGCGACCATCGACAGGGACCACTGCCTCTACTTCCAGAAGGGCGTATGCCAGATCTGCAGCAAGGTATGCCCGGCGGGAGCAATCGACTACGAGCAGAAGCCCGAGGAGATAGATCTCAACGTTTCATCCATCGTCGTAGCAACGGGCTTCCAGGAGTACGACCCGTCCGAGCTGAAGGAGTACGGGTACGGCAGGTTCAAGGATGTCCTCACGGCCATGGAGTTCGAGAGGCTGGTATGCGCGTCCGGCCCCACGGGCGGCCACCTGAACAGGCCCTCAGACGGTAAGCTGGCCCACAGGGTGGCCTTCATCCAGTGCGTGGGCTCCAGGAGCCACAAGAAGGGGTACCCTTACTGCAGCAGCGTCTGCTGCATGTACGCCACCAAGGAGGCCGTCCTCATCAAGGAGCACGGCCCCGGGTCGGAGGTGAACATCTTCTACATGGACCTCAAGGTCTTCGGCAAGGGCTTCCAGCAGTTCGTTGACAGGGCCAAGAGCCACTACGGCGTTGTGTACATCCGTGGTAGGCCGGGGGAGGTCAGGATGAACCCCGTTACCCGTGACCTCACGATATGGTACGAGGACACGAACACGGGGGATGTCTCCAGCAAGGAGGCGGACATGGTGGTCCTGTGCACGACCATGATCGCGCGGCCCGAGAACAAGGAGCTAGCAGAGGCTCTCGGTCTTGAGCTGGACGAGTGGGGATTCTTCAAGCCGCTCAACCCCCTCACGAACCCAATAGAGACGGGCTTACCCGGAGTGTTCATATGCGGGTGCAGCCACGGCCCCAGAGACATCCCGGAGTCGGTAGCCGAGGCCAGCGGTGCCGCTGCTTGCGCCGCCGAGGTCGCCAGGAGGTTCATGTGATGAGCGAAAAGCCCAGGGTAGGCGTCTTCGTATGCCATTGCGGTATCAACATCGGTGGCTACCTGGACGTCCCGGACGTGGTGAAGTACGCGGAGACCCTACCGAACGTTACATACGCGGAGGCCAACCTGTACACCTGTTCAAGCGACGGCCTTCAGAAGATCAAGGAAGCCATCAAAAAGCACGACCTGAACCGGGTCGTAGTCGCGTCCTGCACCCCTAGGACCCACGAGCCCCTGTTCCAGGGCGCCTGCGAGGAGGCGGGCCTCAACAAGTACGTCTTCGAGATGGCTAACATCAGGGACCAGTGCAGTTGGGTCCACATGCATGAGCGCGATAAGGCCACCCGGAAGGCCAAGGATCTTGTGCGTATGGCCGTCGCCAAGGCGCGGTTGCTGACCCCTGAGGATGAGCCCGAGATAGACATCCAACCCGTCGGAATGGTGATAGGGGGCGGAGTATCGGGGCTCACGGCGGCGCTATCCCTAGCCGATCAAGGCTTTGAGGTCCACCTGGTCGAGAAGGAGGACAAGTTGGGCGGGTACCTCAATAAGCTGGAAAAGCTGTTCCCCAACAACGCGAAAGCCGAGGACGTCATCAAGCCCCTCATCAAGCGGGTCAAGGAGACGCCGAGCATCACCGTCCACCTCAACTCAACGGTGACCGACGTGAAGGGCTTCATCGGCAACTTCGACACCGAGGTCACGACAGGAGACGAAACCCAGCCCCTCAACGTGGGCACCATCATAGTCGCCACCGGCGCCGACTACCTGAACCCGAAGGGACTGTACGGGTACGGCGAGGTGGAAGGAGTCGTGACCCAGCTGGAGTTGGAGGGGCTCATCAAGGAGGGCAAGTTGGGTAAAACCAAGACCATAGTCATGATCCAGTGCGCCGGGGCCCGCATCGAGGAGAGGCCCTACTGCTCAAGGATATGCTGCTCCGAGGCAATGAAGAACGCGATGCTGCTGGTGGAGGAGAACCAGAGACGCGACGTATACATACTGTACAGAGACCTCCAGACCTACGGTTTATCTTACACCGAATTGGAGTGGGACGCCAAGAAGAAGGGCATCAAGCTGGTAAAGTACGACGTAGATAGACCCCCGGTTGTGACCATGGGCGAGAAGGGGCCCGTGGTAAAGGTCTTCGGCCCTCTGTTGGGCGAGGAGCTGACCATAGAGGCCGACATGGTGGTGCTATCCGCCCCCCTCATACCCAACGAGGAGAACAAGAGGCTCTCCCAGCTGCTGAAGGTGCCCCTCAACTCAGACGGTTTCTTCTTGGAGGCCCACGTGAAGCTGAGGCCCCTGGACTTCGCCACTGACGGCGTCTACATCTGCGGCACTGCCCACAGCCCCAAGGAGGTGGCTGAGAGCCTGGCTCAGGCCAGGGGCGCTGCCAGCAGGGCCGGTATACCCATGGCTAAGGGCAGGCTTAAGACCGCGGCCATCACCAGCGTCGTGGACGAGTCCAAGTGCAGCGGCTGCGGCACATGCATAGAACTGTGTGCATACAACGCCATCACCAAGAACGAGAGGGGCCTCGCGCAGGTCACCTCCGCGGTCTGCAAGGGCTGCGGAGTATGCGGTGCCAGCTGCCCTGAGAGGGCCATAACCATGAGTCACTTCACAAACGAGGAACTGGAGGCCCAGGGCCTCGCAGCCATCAAGGAGGCTTAGAGCATGAGCGATTTCGAACCAAAGATCATAGGCTTTCTGTGTAACTGGTGCAGCTACGCGGGCGCCGACCTCACAGGGGTAAGCAGGATACAGTACCCCACCAACCTGCGCATCATCAGGGTCATGTGCAGCGGCCGCGTTGACCCGCCTCTGCCCCTGGGCTTCCTGGCTGAGGGCGCCGACGGCGTCATGATAACGGGGTGCCACATCGGCGATTGCCACTACATAGACGGCAACCTGTACGCTAAACGAAAGTTCAGCCTCTTGAAGAGGCTGGTGGAGAAGGCCGGCTTGGAGCCTGGCCGCGTCATGCTTGAGTGGGTCTCGGCCAGCGAGGGCCAAAAGTTCGCGGACGTAGTCACAGGCTTCATCGACAGGATTAAGAAGCTGGGCCCAACGCCTGCATCCGAGAACTCCGAGATTAGGCTAGGCCTGCTGGCTGCCCAGGCAGCAGCCGAGGCTTACCACCTCAGGGCCCTCGTGGGCAAGGAGGAGAAGCTAGAGATGAAGGGTAACGTGTACGGCGACAAACTATCACAGGATGAGCTGGACAGGATCATGGACGAGGCCGTCGACAAAGAGTACACTAGGAACAGGATCAAGCTGCTATTGAAAGAGCCCATGTCAGTGAAGGGAATTTCAGAGAAGCTTGGGATCGACTCAAAGTTGGTTCTGGAACATATAGTGGTTCTCAGGCAGAGGGGCTGGGTGGACCTCCACGATGTGAGGGACCACTCGCCATTCTACAAGGCGATGGAGGTGGCCTAAAGTGAGCAAAGTAGGAGCCGTACTGGTCGTCGGTGGAGGCATAGCGGGCATTCAGGCCAGCCTAGACCTGGCGGATGCCGGGTTCAAGGTCTACCTCATGGACAAGGAGCCCACCATTGGCGGCGTCATGACCCAGCTGGACAAGACGTTCCCCACAAACGACTGCGCCATGTGTATCCTGGCTCCCAAGCTCGTCGGGGCGGGCAGGCACCCTAACATAGAGCTCCTCACCTACACGGAGTTCGTTGACCTGAAGGGCAAGGAGGGAGACTTCACGGCCGTCCTGCGCAGGAAAGCTAGGAGAGTGGACCCAGAGAAGTGCACGGGCTGCGGGGACTGCGTTAAGAAATGTCCGGTGGAGGCCATCGACGAGTACAACGAAGGGATGGCGAAGAGGGGCGCATCCTACATCAAGTACCCGCAGGCGGTGCCCCTCGTCGCCACCATAGACAAGTCCAAGTGCATCGGGTGCGGCATCTGCAGCGAGGTCTGTAAGCCCGGGGCCATATTCTACGACGACAGCGATGTCACCGTGGAGCTTAAGGTGGGCTCAGTCATCCTGAGCCCAGGGTTCCAGGCCTTCGACCCAAGTATACTCACAGAGTACGGTTACGGCAGGTACCCCAACGTTGTCACAAGCATGGAGTTCGAGCGCATCCTCAGCGCCACAGGCCCCTACAGGGGCGTGGTCATGAGGCCAAGCGACGGCGACCTCCCCAAAAGAGTAGCCTTCCTCCAGTGCATAGGGTCACGGGACGAGCGTATCGGTAACCCGTACTGCAGCGGCGTCTGCTGCATGTACTCCATGAAGGAGGCCGTCATAGCCCAGGAGCACAACCCGGGCCTGGAGGCCACAATATTCTTCATGGACATCCGCGCCTTCGGAAAAGAGTTCGACGACTACTACATCAGAGCGGAGAAGGAGCATGAGGTAAGGTTCATCAGGAGCAGAGTAGCGTCCACCCGGCAGGAGCCGGGCAGCCGAGACGTCCTCCTCAGCTACGAGCTGGACGGCGAGATCAGGGAGGAGGCGTTCGACATGGTGGTCCTCAGCGTCGGCCTGAACCCGCCGGAGGACTCGGGGGACCTGGCCGACGCCGCGGGCATAGAGCTGAACAAGTACGGGTTCGCCAAGACCAGCCTCTTCAAGCCCCTGGAGACCACGAGGCCAGGCGTATATGTGGCCGGGGCCTTCCACGGTCCCAAGGATATCCCTGACAGCGTGGCCCAGGCGAGTGGAGCCGCCGCGAAGGCTGCGCGGGGCATCTCCGACGAGCGGGGCAAGCTAATCACCAAGGTTGAGTACCCCGCCGAGAAGTTGGTGACTGGGGAGGAGCCCCGCATCGGCGTCTTCGTGTGCCACTGCGGCATCAACATCGGCGGCGTCGTGGGCGTCAACGACGTTGTGGAGTACGCTAAGACGCTGCCCAACGTGGCCTACGCCGAGCAGAACCTGTACACGTGCAGCCAGGACACCCAGGACAAGATCAGGGACACCATACTGGAGCACAACCTCAACCGCGTCATAGTCGCCAGCTGCACCCCCAGAACCCACGAGCCCCTCTTTAGGGCGACCCTGAGGGAGGCCGGGCTTAACGAGTACCTGTTCGAGATGGCTAACATCAGGGACCAGTGCAGCTGGGTCCACATGCATGAGCATGAGGCAGCCACCCAGAAGGCCAAGGACTTGGTGAGGATGGCTGTAGCTAAGGCGTGGCTCTTGGAGCCATTAGAGAAGCCTGTCATCAAGACAACGCCGGTGGCCCTCGTCATAGGCGGTGGCCTAAGCGGCATGACCGGCGCCCTAGAGATTGCGGACCAGGGCTACCAGGTGCACCTCGTGGAGAAGACGGGTGAGCTGGGCGGCAACCTCAAGAACATCAAATTCGTTCCCACCGGAGAGGACCCCGAGAAGGAGCTCAAGGCACTGATTAAGCGGGTTACCAAGCATAACAAGATCAAGGTTCATCTGAACACCCAGGTGGCCGACGCCCACGGCTACATAGGCAACTTCGAGTCCACACTGGTGAGTCCGAAGGCCGAGACCGTGGTGAACCACGGCGTAGCCATCATAGCCACGGGTGGCGTCGAGTACAAGCCCAAGGAGTACATGTACGGGTCACCCGGGGTCATGACCCAGTTCGAGTTGGAGGCCAAGCTCCACGAAGGTTACAAGCCGGGCTCCGTGGTCATGATCCAGTGTGTGGGCTCCAGGTGCGATGAGCGCACCTACTGCTCAAGGGTGTGCTGCACGGGCGCCGTGACCAACGCCCTGAAGATCAAGGAGGCTAACCCGGACGCCGACATCTACGTCCTTTACAAGGATATGAGGACATACGGGTTCAAGGAGGAGTATTACCGGGCGGCGGCGGACAAGGGTGTCGTGTTCATCAGGTACACAGACGAGGACAAGCCAGTGGTCGAGGCCAAGGGCGGTCTCACCGTCACGGTGACAGACCCCGTACTCAAGGAGAAGGTGGTGCTGCCCACGGACGCCGTGGTGCTGGCGGCAGCCGTGCTGCCGCAGGAGGATAACGCCAAGCTGGCTGGGCTTTACAAGGTGCCTCTCAGCAAGGACGGGTTCTTCCTGGAGGCCCACATGAAGCTCAGGCCCTTGGACTTCGCCACAGACGGCGTATTCCTGGCCGGCCTGGCCCACAGCCCCAAGACCGTGGACGAGTGCATCAGCCAGGCATCCGGTGCCGCCGCCAGGGCGTTAACCATCCTCAGTCAGCCCACCATCGAGGTGGAGGGCGCCATCGCAAAGGTGGACGAGGACAAATGCAGCGGCTGCAGGATGTGCGGCGACGTATGCGAGTTCAAGGCCATCGAGATGGTTGAGGAAGAGGACGGCAAGATACACAGCCACGTCATCCCCGAGGTCTGCAAGGGCTGCGGCGTATGCGTGGCGACGTGCCCGTCGGGCGCCATCACGGCCGGCCACTTCACGGACACGGAGATACTTAGCCAGGTCCGCGCGGCCCTACAGGAGGTAAAGGCATGACCTACGAGCCAAAGATCGTGGGATTCCTGTGTAACTGGTGCAGCTACGCCGGCGCCGACTTGGCAGGCGTCAGCAGGTTCCAGTACCCGACGAACCTCAGGGTGATACGGGTCATGTGCAGCGGCAGGGTCCACCCAGCCCACATCCTAGAAGCGTTCAAGAATGGAGCAGATGGCGTGCTGGTTGCCGGGTGCCACCCACCCAACGACTGCCACTACATCTCAGGAAACCTGAAGACCAAAAGGCGGGTCTCTATGCTGAAGAAGCTCATGGACCAGATGGGCATGGACCCGGAGCGGCTCAGGCTGGAGTGGGTCAGCGCCGCCGAGGGCGAGAAGTTCGCCAGAGTGGTCACCGAGTTCACCAACATGCTGAAGGAGAAGGGGCCATGCCAGTTGAAGGCCGTGCTCGCACAGGAGGCCGACTAAGATGACCATCAAGGTAACAGAGGAAGCCAAGGAGTTCAGGAAACGGGTCCTGGAGACCCCCGGCGCCGAGAATATAATGCACTGCTACCAGTGCGGAACCTGCACCGCCGACTGCCCCATAGCCAAGCGTGTGAAGGAGTTCAGGCCCAGGCAGATAGCCCGGCTGGTCATGTACGGCCAGAAGGAGAGGCTCATGGAGGGCGACCTCCTGTACCTTTGCGCGGGCTGCTACACGTGCTACGAGCACTGCCCACAGGAGGTCCATGTGAGCGAGATCGTGTCAGCCCTGCGCAAGATGAGCCTCAACGAGGGCCACCTGCTGCCCGGGTTCAAGGCGTTGATGGAGGGAGTCGCCGAGATGGGTTACATCTACGAGATCGACGAGTTCGCCAACGAGATGAGGGAGGACGATGATCTGCCCCCGGCCCCCAAGCCCGACACGGACGGCATAGAGGCCGTCATGAGGGCTACAGGGTTCCTAGGCAAAGTGGAGGCGAGCACACGATGAAGTACGCTTTCTTCGTGGGCTGCACCGTGCTCAGCAGGCTGCCCGGCTACGAAAAGTCGGCTCGGAAGCTGGCCGAGAAGCTGGGCGTCGAGTTGCTGGACATGCCCGGGTCAGGGTGCTGCGGCACCACCTACCTGGAGACCCTGGACCACATGACCGGCCTGGCCATCGCGGCCCGAAACATCGCCATAGCCGAGGAGATGGGTCTCGATATAGTAACCGTGTGCAACGGGTGCACCGAGGTGCTCACCAAGGCCAACAAGGAGCTCAAGGAGAACCCCGGGCTCAGGGCCGAGGTGAACGAGGTCCTCGCTGAGGCCGGGAAGGAGTTCAAGGGCACCGTGGAGGTCAAGCACCTGGTCAGGATGCTCAAGGAGGACGTGGGCCTGGACGCCATCAAGGAGAAGGTGGAGCACAGCTTCAGCGGCTTCAAGGTAGCCAGCCACTACGGGTGCCACATGCTGAAGCCGGCGGAGATACTGATGAGCGACGACCCCGAGAACCCCACAGTGATGGACGAGCTGGTGGCCGCCACAGGCGCCGAGCCCGTGGAGTACCCCAGCAAGCTGGAGTGCTGCGCCGGCCCCGTCATGGGGGTCCGGGAGGCTGTCACCTGGAGCGTCGGCATGGACAAGGTCAAGGAGGTCAAGCAGTACGGCGACGCCCTGGTTACCGCGTGCCCCTTCTGCTACCTCACCTTCGAGCGGTGTCAGCTCATGCAGGAGAACAACCCCAACCTGCCGGTGCTACACATTCCCCAGCTCCTGGGCCTGGCCATGGGCCTGGACCCGGACGAGGTGGGGCTCAGCCACAACAAGGTAGGGGCTAAGACGGTGGCTGGGAGGCTGGAGGGATAACCATGAGTAAACTCAAGTTCGGGTTCTACTGGGCGGCCAGCTGCGGAGGCTGCGAGATCGCGGTCCTGGACGTGGACGAGGCTATACTGGAGGTCCTGGATATAGCCGAGGTGCTGTTCTGGCCCGTCGCCATGGACATCAAGTACAAGGATGTTGAGGCCATGCCGGACGGCCATATGGACGTCGTCTTCTTCAATGGCGCCATAAGGAACAGCGAGCAGGAGCACCTAGCCAAGCTGCTCAGGAGGAAAGCCAAGTTCATGGTGGCCTTCGGTTCCTGCGCTTACACGGGCGGGGTTCCCGGCCTGGCGAACGTGGCTGACAGGGAAGAGGTTTTCGATAGAGCCTACCTGTCGTCCCCCTCGACCGTCAACCCGGAGAACCATGTGCCCCAGACCGAGTACCAGGTACCAGAGGGCGAGGTGCATCTCCCGACCTTCTATAACACGGTGATGCCATTGGATAAGGTGGTGGACGTTGACTACTACCTGCCAGGGTGCCCTCCACCGTCCAGCCTCGTACTCAACGCCGTGAGAGCCATAGCCTCCGGTAACCTGCCCCCCAAGGGCTCCGTGTTGGCCCCGGAGCTGGCAGTATGCGACGAGTGTCCCCGGAAGAAGGAGGACAAACAGATCACGGAGATCAAACGCGTCGTGGACCACATCCCGGAGCCCGAGAAATGTCTGCTGGAGCAAGGCTTCATATGCATGGGCCCTGCCACCAGGGGCGGCTGCGAAGCCCAGTGCATCAACGCCAACATGCCATGTACAGGTTGTGGCGGCGCGCTGCCCGGAACAATAGAGCAGGGCTCGGCCATGATCTCGGCCCTCTCGACCATACTCGGGCTGGCGGCGGAGAAGGAGGAGGGTTTCGACTTCGATGAGCTCCTAGAGCAGTTGAAGGACCCTGTGGGCACCTTCTACAAGTACGCGCTTGCGGGCAGCATCATCAACAGGAGGATCAAGAAATGAAGACCATAACCATAGACCCCATAACCAGGCTGGAGGGCCACGGAAAGATAGAGATATTCCTCAACGACTGGGGGGACGTGGAGAACGCATACCTCCAGATACCTGAGCTTCGCGGCTTCGAGCGGTTCTGCGAGGGGCGGAGAGCCGAGGACATGCCCATCATCACGCCACGCATCTGCGGCGTCTGCCCGGTGGCCCACCACTTCGCGGCCACCAAGGCCCTTGACGCCGCGTACCATGTGGAGCCCACGGAGACGGCTAGGAAACTAAGGGAGCTAATGAACTGTGGGTATTACATCTACGACCACACCCTCCACTTCTACTTCCTCGGGGGCCCCGACTTCGTAGTGGGCCCAGACGCGCCCCCCGCTGAACGCAACATCTTCGGCGTCCTCAAGAAGGTGGGCCTGGACGTCGGCAAGGAGGTCATCAAGCACCGTGCCTACGGGCAGAGGATCACCGAGACGCTGGGAGGTAAGGCCACCCACCCCACCTGCGGCGTCCCCGGAGGCATCAGCAAGGGGCTGAACGAGGAGGAGCGCCAGAGCATCGAGGACATGGCCAGGAGCAGCGTAGATTTCGCCAAGTTCACCCTTGGCGTCTTCAACGACATCGTACTCGCCAACCAGAACTACGTGGACCTCATCCTCAGCGACCCCTTCCAGTTAGACACCTATAACATGGGCACCGTGGACAAGAACAACCACGTCAACTTCATCGACGGTGATGTCAGGGTCACCGACCAGAGGGGCGAGGAGTATGTCAGGTTCGAGGAGCAGGAGTACCTGAACCACATATGTGAGCACGTGGAGCCTTGGACCTACAGCAAGTTCACATACCTCAAGAACGTGGGCTGGAACGGGTTCACGGACGGCCCTGAGAGTGGCATCTACAGGGTAGGCCCCCTTGGCAGGCTCAACGCCGCGGACGGCATGGCCACGCCTCAGGCCAACGAGGAGTATAAGCGCATGTTCAAGACCCTGAGCGGGAGACCTGTACAATCTACTCTGGCCTTCCACTGGGCGCGCCTCGTGGAGTTACTATACGCGTCGGAGCGCGCACTGGAGCTGGTCAAAGACCCAGGCATCACAGACACTGACCTCAGGAACCCGGTGGGTGAGCCAGGTGAGGGGGTCGGCATCGTGGAGGCGGCTAGAGGCACCCTAATCCACCACTACAAGCTCGACAAGGAGGGTCTCGTGAAGAAGGCTAACCTCATCGTGGCCACCACCAACAACTACGCGGACATCTGCATGAGCATCAGGGACGCGGCCAGGGGCCTGATAAAGGGCGGAAACGTGAACGACGGCCTCCTCAACATGGTGGAGATGAGTTTCAGGGCCTACGACCCATGCTTCGGGTGCAGCACCCACGCCCTCCCCGGGGAGACCCCGCTGAGGGTCAACATATACGACAGCGGAAAGCAACTCGTAAAGACCGTGAAGAGAGGCTAACCCAGATTGAGGACCCTCGTCATCGGCGTGGGCAACCTCCTCCGCTGCGACGACGGGGCGGGCGTCCATGTCGTCAACATCCTTCAGCGGGAGGCGTCTCACATCGACGCCGAGGACGTGGCCATGGGGAGTATAGAAATACTTGAAGCCATGAAGGGCTATGACAGAGTCGTCATCGTGGACGCCGTGAGGACCGGGGCCGAGCCCGGAACCGTTTTCCGTGTAGACATCTCGCGGGGAGAGGAGCCTCCAGTCGTCGCATCCAGCCACGGCG
>JADDYB010000284.1_pt1 | contig 15819 bp, 14 predicted proteins | sample 8641941 | NCBI WGS metagenome assembly JADDYB01 (sample SAMN16275377, study PRJNA637457) | freshwater sediment metagenome | isolation source: Lake Kineret sediment | place: Israel: Lake Kineret | collected 2013
TCTGCCGTACTGGTAGTCGTTGGCCGCCATCTCGGCCTGGACGGCCTTGACGATGAGCTCAGGTATGACGGTTGCCTCCACGTGGGCGACCCCGAAGCACACCCTTGCGTTCTTCTCGACGAGTACTCGCATCGTGGCTATGATGCCGCTCTGGATCTCGTTGTAGCCGCTGAACTCGGTGTTCAGGGTGAAGAAGACCTTGTCGCCTGGCTGCACCGTCTGCAGCACGCTGTAGTATTGCCGGGTGTCCGGGCTGACGCTGATGGGCATGCCTATGGGGCGCAGTAGGGGCCCCACCATGACGAGGAAGAGGACCAGGTACACGTAGCGCCTGTCGTACTCCGCCATCCACTTCAGTATTCCGCCGTTACCTTTGGCCATCATTGTTCCTCCTTGCTTATGCCGAGGACGCTCGGCTCGTTGCCCAGTATCACCCTGACGCCAAAGACTATGGCGCCCACGGTGACGCTGATGAGGAACATCCTGCCGGCCGCCATGGCGAAGGTGCTGCCCAGGTAGAGGGCTATGGGCTCGAAGCCCCCGAAGTATGCGCCTGTGAGGGGCGCCTGGTAGATGAGCACTATGAAGCCGCTGAGGAGCAGCAGTAGGGCCTTTGTGTTGCGTGCCCTGAAGGCGCGTGCGGCCGTGGAGGCCATGTAGAAGGCGAGTATGCCGTAGTTGACTGAGCTGAGTGGGTTGACCACCGCGAACATTACCCAGTGGTAGGGCCCCGTCTCCCTGCTTATGAGGCTGAAGCCGAGCATGAGCACCATGGTGATGAGCATGTAGGCCTTGAAGTACCAGCCGCGGCTGCGCCTGTTGATGATGTTCATGCCACGCCTGAACTGGGCTATGACGGCGAGGGCGACAGTGAAGGCGGTTACTATGCTGGTTATGGTGATGAGCTTGGTGGAGGCCGTGTTAAGCTGGGGCACGTTGAGGAAGTAGGGTAGGAAGACGAACAGGAAGCTGAGCATCATGACGATTATCTGGAGCTGTCTATTCTTTAGTATCTCTGCCAACCTTTACACCTCCTATGTGGATAGCAGCCGGAGCATCAGGTCGTTGCCGACGCTCCTGGCGGCTATCCCCAGTATCATTATGGCTATTGCTAGCCACTTGAAGAGGTCCTGCACCCTGATGCTGGCCCTCTGGGCCGGGTCGTCTGAGAGGTAGGCGCCCGCTGCGGGTGCCTCCTCCCCGATGAGTATGTAGTCGGATGCGCATGCGAGGGCGGCCACGTTGCTGATGTAGCTGCCCGACGTGATGGTTATGGCTCCTACAGCGTTGCTGGTCTCGGCGATGTTCATGGCTTCGCTTGCGTGGCTTCCCGTCATTATGACGCTGCCTGGCCTGACGCGCTGCATGACGCCGACGTAACCTCCGATGTAGGCGTACTGCTGGCCGCTGTAGAAGGGTAGGTCGTCGGGGTTGTACTGGTCCTCGACTCCCTCCATCGTGTATGCGGTTTTGACGATCTCCTCTGCCACCGGCCTGACGATGAGGGACTGGTCGCCTCCACCCGTCGGGACGATCAGGCGGCTGCCCGTCTTGGCGCTGAGCCTGGCTACGTGGCTGAGGATGGCGAGCCCGGCCAGGGTCCAGTATGTGAAGCCGCCTATGCCGAAGCTGCAGATGACGGGTTTGCCCATCTCCGCGGATCGGCCGACGGCTTCCTCTATGGCGTCCAGGCCTGGGACTCTGCGTATGTGAACTATCTTCTTGGACTTGATGTAGTAGTAGACGAGTGCTGCCATTGCTATATTTAGTAGGAATCCTAGGAATCTTCCGTTTATTATTCCGGGTACGCTGAATAGCATATCTGCCACAGTTTTCCCCGTTTGGTAGTGTACCAATTCACTATTTAATGGTTGTCAGGTTTATGTGTAAATATTAAAAGATTGTTGGATCGTGTAGCGCGTGTTGAAGGTTAGAGGGTGATGATGGGAACGGATCGTGGAATTTGATGGATTTATTTTTCTTCCAGGGTCTCCTGGATGCTCTTGAACTGTTCCAAGGCGTCTTGAAGGTTCTCGGTGATCTCGGCTGCGAGTGCCTCGGGTTCGGGTAGGTTGCCCAGTTGTTCGAGGGACTGGTCTTGATCTATGATATGTCGGGAAGAAGATAGATGAGCTAACGACCTCCGGCTCCGCGGGCCAGAATCATGTCCTAGCTAGACTACGAGCCCAGCAAACAATTCAGGCTTCTACATGAGATGCGCGCGCAATGGTTTCCCTTTTTTCTAAAATTTGTTTGAGAATCAAAAAAATGGTTAAATGAAAGTAAATAAAAAGGGTTTGATTTTATTCGGGAGTTAGCTTTTTCAGTAGATCTGGATACCGTTTGTAGAGCAGGTAAGTTGAAACGACCATTATCAGCACTACTGTAACTGTTACGAAGAAGTCAGGGTAGTAGGGTGTTAGGTATGTCTCGAGATGGCCGAGGAGGAGCCCCAGCCTGCCCATGTAGGTCTGGGCGAACAGGACACCGAAGGCTAGGTACAGTATGTACTTGCCCAAGGAGTTCGCGCCTTTGAGGGGCCCCTTCATCTCCACCGTGTAGAAGTAGTAGGTGAAGACTAACAGGACGCACACTATTACCGTAAGGTTGTAGAGGAGGGCCCACATGTCCGTGGCACTGAACACCGGAAGGATGGTGGCTCTGATCTGGTTGATGATGCCGCTGAATATGGTGGCTCGTGTGCCCACTGCTATGCCTGTACCGGTTGCTATGGTGATGGGGATCCTTGCTATGTGCACGGTTTCCTTGCGTACCCTCAGGAGCATCATGAGGCCCAGTATTATGGAGATAAAGGTGGGCCAGTTCTTCACGGGGTCCAAGAGGATCCTCGGGACTATTGTCCTGAAGATGTAGTCCGTGGAGACCACTATTGATAGACCTATGGCGCAGCCGACAAAGGCGTGCTCGGCCAAGGCGAACCAAGGGTTGTCCACGCCGGACAGTATCATATACAGACCAAAAGTAGTCAAGGTGCTCAGGATAAGCACGCCCCAGGTGAAAACGTCAACCATCTACTTGACCTCCTTGAGTTTTCTCGTGTACCCGTAGTACCCTACGTTGCCGAGGATCATTAGGAATATGAGGAAGAACTGTATAATGCTGAAAGCGTCCATCTGCGTCAACGCGAAGCCGGGGTAGTCCGCGAGAAACTGGTACTCCGCGGCCCCGCGTATGCTGGGTACGATGGCGGCGTAGTTGCCCGCGTTGTAATCTACCTTGGCTCCCGCGACCATGACGCCGATCATGGATTGCATCACCGGGGTGCCATACTCCAGGTAGAAGTACCTCATGAAGTCGCCCGCACCGTCGTCGGAGTCGAAGCTCAGCACTAGGTCAATGTCCTTTGCTTCCATGATCCCATTAGAGTTGAGGAATTCCTGAACATCTATCCCATACCAGTCATTGTTTCCCAGGGAGCCCCTGAAGTCGGCTGAGAGGGCCGCGACCCACTTGAACAACCCGGGGTAGTAGCCCATGTTTATGTAGTCAACGCCGTACTTCTTGCCCCGTATCTCGTAGTAGGGGTAATTGCTGTATCCCGCCATCAGCTTTCCGTTGTTAGCTATTATCTCTTCCAACATTATGGGGGCCTGGTCGGCCGTCGCCGTGAATATCACCTTGACCCCCGGCTTCTCGAATACGTGGGCGATCATCGAGTTGCACGCCCCCTTCAGCTCGTTGTAGCCTGAGGCTGTGATGCAGAAGTTTATTATCACGACGTCTCCGGGCTCAAGGCTGTCAATCACGTTGTAGGCTGCCCTCACCTCGGGGCTCACCTTCAGGGGAAGCCCAATGGGGAACAGTAGCATGATAGCCGTGATTATGAAGACTGCGCTGTAGTAGATCCTCCGGTCAATTGTCGCTATTGCTTTGATTATTGACACGCTTATTCCTCCCCTCTCTTCACCACTCTCTGCACCAGCCCGACGAGGGCCAGCTCCTGGCCCATCATAAGGCGGATCGCCAGCACCACTGCTCCGATGGCCAAGCTTACGCTGAACACACGAGTCGCGGCCATGGCGATGTAGTTCTCAAGGTACGTCGACACTGGCACGGCCCAGGGGACCAGCAATTCGCCCAGGGGGGCCTGCTTGAGTAGCACGAAAAGCGCGCCAAAGGTGAGCAGAGCGGACTCGAAGCTGTTAACCCTGAATGCGCGGGCACCAGCCGAGGTCAGGTAGAACACCAGTATAGCGTATATGGTGGAGTCACCAGGCAGGACGAAGGCGCGCTGCAGGAACTCGAATATCACATTCGTCTTTCCCAGCCCTAGTCCCACGATGACCATGGCCCATGAGAGGCCAAGTATGATGATTGCGTAGAACCAACCTCTCCGCTTCCTCTGTATTCTCACGATCTCTCTGCGTGTGGAGGTTATGAATCCGACCCAAACCGCAACGGCCCCGATGACCACGGCAGAGTCCATGAGCCACGTCTCCATGTTAGTGACCGCTTGGGGCACTTCGAAGAAGTACGGCACGTATATGATCACCGAGATGATGATCAGAAGAGCCACGTAGAACTCTTTTCTCTTAAGGAACGACATTCTTCATTCACCTCAACTACTCAGGAAAACCTTCATTATGTCGCTGCCGAAGGTGAGCGCCACTATGCCAAGCACCAGTAATCCAATGAGCACCGTTTTGACGAGGTCCTGCGTCCTGATAGTCGCCAACTGGCCAGGGTCCTTGGACAGGTAGGCCCCAGCGGCCAGCATCTCCTCCCCTATCATGACGTAGTCGGAGGACGCCGCGAGGCATGCTACGTTGGACAGGTAGTCGGCGCCGCTTATCACCATGGCGCCCACCTCGTGGGCCACCTCCGATATGTAGACGGCGGAGGCGTACTGAACGCCCACCATGATGTTTGTCGCCGGCTTCTCGCGCAGCATCATACCGCAGTAGGCCGAGGCCCACGCGAACTGTCTGCCGCTCAGGAAGGGCATGTCGTCGATGTTAAAGGACTCGGGCTTACCCTCAAGCTTGTACTGGGTCTCCACGAGGTCCCTGGCAAGCTCCATCGTCGTGTAGCTCTCCTCGGAGCCGCCCATGGGAGCCATGAGGCGCAGATCGTTTCGGGCACACAGTTTGGCTGTATATGTTAGCATACTCAACCCAGCGACTGTTGAGGCATTGATCCCGGATGCGGCCATCCCGCAGGAGGCTATTACCGGTTTACCGAGCTCTGTTGCTCTACCAACGCCCTCTTCAATTGCGTCGATGGCTGGTACGCGGCGTATATAGGGCACTTTCTTGGTACTCAGATAGTACAATGTCAGCACTAGCGTGAACACGAACAGTAGTAGTCCAGATAGTCTTCCTTCAACTATTGGATAGATATGAAATACCATTGTTATCCAGTTAGTTTATTACTAGTAATTATTATAAATAATTTCTGTCTATTTGGATCAAATAGAAAAAATAAGCGAATCAAAGAACAATAACAATTAACATTCAGAAAAAATAGATGCCTGAAAAAATTACTATAAACGTCAAAGTGGTAAAAGTAAACGACACCTGATTGCCATATATATACTTTTTTTTAGTAGGTAGGCCGTGAACTAATATTATAGTTATGCTATCCCCCGGATCTCGTTGCCTCGCCCACCATGGGAACAAAATTTGCCTTAACCATGTAATTCACGATGACCTCGTCGCCTCTCTTCTCTATCAGGGTGAGCACCTGGTAGTACTCAGTGCTCCCCAGGGGCAGGACCATGCGGCCCCCGTCCCTCAGCTGCTGCAGCAGGTAGAGAGGGACGTGATTCACGGCGCATGTGATGATTATGGCGTCGTAGGGTGCGTACTGCTTCCACCCGAAGTACCCGTCGGCCCAGTTCACCTTCACGTTGTCGTACCCTAGTAGCTTCAGCCGCTTTTCGGCTCCGACGGCCAGTATCTCCCTGATCTCGACCGTGTACACCTCTTCGCAGAGCTCCGCGAGCACAGCAGCCTGGTAGCCCGATCCTGTGCCTATCTCAAGTACGCGCTCAGAGCCCGTTAAGCCTAGCGACTGGGTCATCAACGCGACCACATAAGGTGACGATATGCTCTGGCCTTCAGCTATGGGCAGGCCATGATCGCTGTACGCCTCTTTCTCCAGCAGGTCGTACTGGGGCGGATAGTCTATGACTGGGTTCTGCTGCCCCACGTTCACGTCGATGAGCCAGGGGCACAGGAACAGGTGCCGGGGCACCCTCCCCATGACCTCCAGGACCCTTGTGTCCGTGATGTTCTTGTTCTCGGAAAGATACTTCACCATACCGGCCCTGGCTTCATCAAACTTGTCGTCGCCCTCCTGATTTGCACGGTAGTATCCATATGCGACAAAGAAAAGCAGAGCTAAGCCGAGGAGCATCCTGTTCTTATTTGATAACAAAGCACCGCATCATATATCAAAGTAAAATCTTATGAACATTTCTAACACGCATTCTTTCTACGAGTAATCACCTGAATCACTTGTTTTACGAGGATATGGCTCACATTCATGGAAACTATTTTTTCCTAAAACCCGTATCACTAGCCGTAATGGATCGTTGGTCAGTGAGGTGCGCCGGCGTCTTCGCTCTGTCCACAGCCACACTGATGCTTCAGGTCGCGTTCACGAGGGTCTTCTCGATTGCCGTCTGGCACCACTTCGTATGGATGATAGTGAGTATAGCCCTCCTGGGGTTTGCAGTCAGCGGCACGTTCTTATCGGTTTTCAGGGTCCGACAGAAGCAGTACCTGGACAAGACGTTGACGGCCTCATCTGCCCTATTCTCAGCGTCCACACTGTTCAGCTACGTTGCCTCGAACCAGATCCATCTAGATCCATTCACCTTTGCTTGGGACAATATGCAGCTATTGAACATCGGTGGATACTATCTTCTTCTCCTAATACCCTTTTTTTTCAGTGGACTAGCTTTAGGGCTTGCCGTTGAAGAGGCGAAGACGTGGATCAACAAGGTCTATTTTTCTAGTTTCATCGGCTCGGCTCTTGGATCCCTCCTCATTCTGCCCCTCTTTGGCCCGCTAGATGGTCCGGGGGTAATAGTTATCGTCTCCATCATCGGAGGAGCATCCGCCATAATATTCGCGTTGAACACTGGAAGTCTCCGGACGCTTCTACTGGGATGGATGCTAGCGCTCATAATTTTTCTTCCACTGGCCGGTACACTCATCCCCATCAGGATATCCCCCTACAAGGGCCTCAACGTCGCCCTCAGGTACCCAGGCGCCAGTCTGGTCGAGACCCGCTGGAACGCGTTTTCAAGGATCGATGTTGTGGACAGCGGCTACGTAAGGTACGCGCCTGGCCTTAGCCTCCGATACGACGCCTATCTGCCAGATCAGATTGGGGTCTTCGTTGACGGGGACAATGTAAACGCCATTACGAGGTACGATGGGAACCGTTCATCAATAGCATTCACCGGATACCTGCCCACGGCTTTACCCTACCATCTCGTAAAAGAGCCAAGGGTTCTAATCGTTGACGCCGGCGGAGGGTTGGGGGTTCTGACAGCAATTTATCACGGCTCAACTAGCATCAGCGTCGTTGAAGAGAACCCGATAATAGTTGACTTGGTGATAAATGAGTACGCCTCGTTCTCCGGGTTCATATACCGGGAGGGCGTGGCTGAGGTCTCTATTTCGGATGGCAGAAGCTTCATCCAGGGCAGCAGGGAGGAATTTGACGCCATTGAGCTCTCGATGACTGGGGGGGCCTCGGCGTCCTCGACGGGCATCTACGCTTTATCAGAAGACTATCTCTACACGGTGGAATCGTTTTCGAGTCTCATCGGACGCCTGTCTGAAAACGGGTTCCTCTCGGTCTCAAGGTGGCTCCTACCTCCACCAAGGGAGGACGTCAGGATCGTCTCCCTCGCGCTGGCAGCATTGGAATCCCTCGGGGTTCAAGACCCGGGGAAACACATCGCTGTCATCCGCTCATGGGGGACGATTAACCTCGTCGTGGGGAAAAGCCAGCTAACACAGGAAGACATATCATCTGTCCGCTCTTTCTGCAGTGAACGGGGGTTCGACATCGTCTATGTCCCCGGCGTAAGCGCCTCAGAAGTAAACACCCACAACAGGTTCCCCCAGCCCATCTACTACAACGTAGTAAAGGAGCTGGTCCAGCCTGAGGGGAGAGACGTGTTCTACAGAGATTACCTATACGACATCACGCCAACCACAGACGAGAAGCCCTTCTTCTTCAATTTTTTTAAGTTTGATCGGCTAGTCGAGACCTACAAATCTCTAGATGAGAAATGGCAGGCCCTTGTCGAGGGCGAGTTTCTCGTCCCCATTGTACTTTTTCAGGCCCTGGTTCTATCCATCTTGTTGGTGATACTCCCCCTGTATAGACTCGGGGATATAGGCGACAAGTCTGGTCTTCTCTACTTCTTCTATATCGGACTCGGCTACATGTTTATTGAGATATCCACAGTTCAGAGGTTTATCCTAATTTTAGGGAACTCGGTTCACTCGATCTCTGTTGTCTTCTTCAGTCTTCTGCTTTCGTCAGGGCTTGGCAGCTACTATTCGGGCAGAATCGAACCGCGTAGTAGGAGCCACAGGCTGGTTCTACAATTATTAGGTATTTTATCCATTCTGTATGGCGTATTATCCCCTGTGATCCAGTTAACGCTTGGTCTGTCGTTCGCCGCTCGCCTCCTGTTGTCGTTCGTCATCATCTTTCCACTGGGTTTCCTGATGGGTATGCCGTTCCCGATCGGTGTGCGAATGCACTCTGAGTCAGAGGGCTCTTTCCTCGGCTGGGCGTGGGCGATTAACGGGTGTGCCTCGGTCCTGGGCTCGATACTGCCTATGACAATAGCCCTCTACTCAGGTTTCTCACAAATATATGTGGTCGCGGGGGCGCTCTACCTATTAAACCTCATACAGATACGAGACAGGAACTCGGCATAAAACGTCTCAGTGTAAGACATCTACAGAAATGGGAGTTTTTTACTCCTCTATGATCTCAACGTTTGCCCTAGGCACCGTGACGATGCGTCCATCCTCCAACTCGACCTCGATCACTCTGACCTTTGAGCCTGACTGTAATGTCTGCAGGTTGACGGGCAAGCCAGCCACCTTGGCTATCTCCCCGAAGTATGGTGCCCTTATTATTCTTACAAGCGAGCCCTGCGCCATTCCATCGGAGAACCTCTCATCAGACACAGTGATGCTCTCACCTTCATCGTATGGAACAATGATCTCGGGTCTCAACACTCCTGCCCTTATCTGCGTCGCACCGTTTATGGCTGACATCTTTCCCTCCAGGCCTTTGAATAAGTTAAATGTACGGTCAGACATGGGCAGGGCGCCGAACCCCTCGGTGGCTATTACCGTGATCTTGACGTCCTCTTCTCCGGTTATCGCGACGCCGATATCCTCCCCAAGGATGCCTATGAGGTCTTCGACGTTCATCCCGCCGACGACGATCCCTGTGACCCCGATCTCGAGGGCTTTCTTGTACGCTGCGCTTGTGACGCCAGAACCACCGATGATTACCTTTCCGTTGTGCTCCGCTTTGATGTTATCCTCTTTCAGTAGCTCGGATGGTGACGAGACAGCTATGGTGATGTCTCCGTGGTTTTCCCCTCCAAATCCAAATATTCCTTGTATGAAGGCTGCCTGTGTCTCCACAACCGCTCCTTTACTAGGTATGATTTCAACGATCTTCCCCTGAATGTAGGAGTCGACTTCTAGAGCGATGTTATTCTGCCTTATGATCACTTGTCCGGTTAGGCCCGATACGCTCTCTATGATTCCAGAGAACGGTGCATACACATAGTTTTTAACCAGCCCCCAGAACGCCGTGTATTTCGCCAGAATTTCTCCTTCTTCGAACTGCTCGCCCTCCTTCTTCAGCATGTAGTCGAAGACGGCGCCCGGATCGATACCCAACGTCTCGTTGACATTTAATATCTCGGCATCCCCCGGGATTTCGGTGTGAGCCAGAGTCGTGTGGAAGTCAACCCTATCCCCGACCTTAACCAGGACCTCGCCTTCAATCGGTAGTACTCTTTCTTTCCTGACGGTTTCGACTTTCTTTATCTTTAGACCAGGTGTATATGCGTGCGCCATGCTTTTTTCTTCTGTCTGAGTCATATCATCACCTTCATTCCAAGTCATACAGTCCCATGTTTCGGTTCCACTCTTGGATCTTTTTCATCCTCTCTTGGGGGTTCTCTGGAAGCACTAATGGCCTTCCTCTCGCGTCCAAGATCAAGCCTACTTCGCCGCCGTGAGCCTTGTCTTTTAAGGGTTTCCCTATTCCCGCCCCAACATCCATGCCTCTACTGGGCTCAATCTCGATCTCCGCTACTTCTCCGATGCCCAGGGGTATTCTCTTAATCTCCCCGAACCTCATGCTTTCTCTCAGTGTTGCGCCGTCAGGCATCACGATTTTAATATCCATTACCTCTGTTCCTTCTCTGGACTGTCCTTTTGGCGCAACTACGGTGCCAAGGTGAACGAGGCAGTCCTTGTCAAAGATCTGCCACGCTGCCTTGGAGTCCACTGTGGATAGCACCCCAAGGTGGGGCATCATGAACACGCTATCCTGGAATAGCCTCGTTACTCCCTCCGGCTGAAACGCGTCGGTCAGGATGAGGAGGGTCTGCACGCGTTTAGGCGCATGGGATAGCAACCCACCTGTGCCGCAGATCACTGAAAAGTACATCATATCGATGTATGTGTCCTCTAAGCCCTGATCTAGTAGATCCCCCACAGTTCTCTCGACGTTGATTCCCTTTAACCTGGTCGCTATAGTCTTGTGGTGCTCCAGCCCGAGGCGCAGCGCCTCCCTGGCTACCGCGTGTTCAATTATCAGGTCGTTGATTGTCTGAGGGATGGTTGTGGGTCTTATCATCTTATTTTTTATCTCAGACTGTAGTTCGCCTATGTTTTTCTCGAAGGGTAGCCACCGTAGAATATTGTTGATCCCAGTCTCCTTACACACGTTAGATATGCTGTAACTCATTCCCAGGTTTGCGCTTACGCTTCTTACGAACCGTTTATCATAGATCGAGTACACGTTGGTTGTGGCCCCGCCTAAACCTACGCCTAAGACGTTTGTGTTTAGTTCGCTGGCTATTAACTGCATGGCTATGCCCTCCCCCGCGGGCGTGGGCATGATATCTATGTCTGTCCACTTCATCAACTTCAGGTAGCCTGGGGCGTGGCTCATCACGTGCTCCATGAATAGCTCGTGGACGGCTCGTCTGGCGTGATCTATTCTCTCTACGTTTAATGTTGGCCGGATGTTGTCTATTATTAGTAGGGCGAAGTCTTTTTCGAATAGTTTTCGTATGTGAGCCTGGACGTCCATGTTCCCAGCGTAGATCATGGGTAGGCGGTACCCTTCACCCAGCCTGGGCTTGGGCTTCGCCGCGTAGAAGATCTCAGCCATGCTGGCGACGTGCTTCACGGTGCCTCCGTCTGTTCCACCTGCCAGGAGTATCATGTCGGGTCTGAGGTTTTTTATCCTCGTTATCTTTTCGTGGGGCACCCTTCCGTCGTCCATGGTCAGTATGTCCATGACTATGGATCCAGCCCCTAGAACGGCGCGGTTTGCGCTCGCCGCGGTGATCTCCTTTACTACTCCGCCGACCATCATCTGGAGTCCGCCGCCGGCGCTGCTTGTTGTACAGTATAGGTCTACACCTTTTTCTCCATCGTATGGGCGGAGGATTTTGTCGTTGGCGTCAGAGATTATTTTGTGGCCTGTTAGTTCCTCGATTTCTCGAACAGCGTTTAGGACCCCCATTGTAACGTCTTCATATGGTTTTTCGACTGTTGTGGGCGCTTCCCCGCTGATTATGTATCGCCACTCGTTCCCCTTTTTAGCGAAGAATCTCGCCTTTGTTGTAGTACTACCCACGTCTGTAACAAGTATGTACTTCATCTCTTTTGAGGGGTTACCCTGGGTTTCAGTAATCGTCATATGCTTCATGTAGAGGTATTGAATCGTCTTATTAGATTTATCAAAGGTTAAGACGGGAAACTACACTCTATGGGATGAGATAAAAGTGTATGAAAAAGGTGTATCTAATAGAAGAGCGCTTGAATGATTGTGCCCTTAATGGTTCGCTGAAAGAGTTTAAAACTAGGCATCTCTCTATCATCAATAGGCATTGACTGATAATTATTCTTACACTCGGTTCAGGTGGGTAGATATCGAGAATATTGAAAAATTGGCTGATAAGTTAAAAGAAGCTCAATTAGAGGTAAAAATAAGGAATATGCCCACATCAGAATACGAGATCTCCCCGTACAGAAACCAGCGCACCAGCCTATTCGTCAAAGCTGACTCATTGATGGCGATCATCTCCGCGTCCAGAGCTACTCTTGCTCAGAAGGTGAGAAAACCTTTCACGGCTAGAGACATGAGACTGAGGCAAATAGTTATAGAGACGTTCCCACATGGATCTTCATCCATTTTCCCTTGGGGTTTTAGTGTTGAGCCAGTTTTTACTTTAGCCGAGGAAGGAACTTAGCCTATAGTTTATTTTTTGATCATTCGCCCGCGCACTTGCTTATTTATACTAATATAACATCTCATTGATATACAATGATCAAAGAAACTGCATGGAAGTGGATAGAGGACAACCGTGATCTTCTTACATCGATAAGCGACGAGATTTGGGGCTACGCAGAGTACGGTCTCTGCGAAGACAAGTCAAGTAAGCTAGTCGCAGACACCCTGAAGAAGCATGGGTTCAGGGTTCAGTACGGCGTGGCAAGGATGCCAACCGCCATAATGGCTGAAAAGGGAAAGGGCAAACCGGTGATAGCCACCATGGGTGAGTACGATGCTCTGCCCGGCGTCAGCAACAAGGCGGTCCCCAGGAAGGAGCCCCTAATAGAGGGTGGGATGGGTCACGGCTGCGGCCACAACATCCACGGGACGACGGCTCTTGCCGCCGCGATAGCGGCGAGCGTGGCGATGGAGAAGGAGAAAGTCACGGGAACCATCAGGTTCTACGGTACGCCGGCCGAGGAGACCTCCGGCGGGAAGAGGTTCATGGTGAACGCCGGGCTGTTCGACGACGTGGACGCAGCCCTGAGCCACCACCCGGGGAGCCTGAACGTGGCCACCCTGTCAAGCAGCAATGTAACCAACGGCGCGAGGTTCCATTTCTATGGGAAGTCGAGCCACGCCGCAGCTAACCCTGAGGCGGGGCGAAGTGCGTTGGACGCCGTGGAACTGATGAACGTGGGCGTCAACTACCTTCGGGAGCACATAATCCCCAGTGCCCGCATCCACTACGTCATCGAGTCCGGCGGCGGCCAGCCTAACGTGGTCCCCGACTACGCCAGGAGCTGGTACTACATCAGGGCCCCCGAGCAGGAGCTCCTGGACCCCATAAAGCAGCGGGTAATCAGGATCGCCGAGGGAGCCGCCATTATGACTGACACCCGGCTGGAGTATGAGGCGTCCGGGGGAGGATACCACAAGATACCCAACAGGGTGCTAAGCGAGATAGTGACCGCCAACATGCGGCAGGTGGGGGCACCGACCTATTCAGAAGAGGAGTATGGGTTCGCTGCTGAGATCGCTAAAAGCTTCCCACTGGATGACAGAGTAACCAGTCTTCGTAATAACAAGGTTCCAAACTGGGGAAAATACGTTGATGTTGACTTGGTGACGGATATCTTCGATGCATGGGATGACGGTGAGACCAGCCCGGGGAGCACGGATGTCTCGGATGTAAGCTGGATTACGCCGACCATGGAGTTCAGGACAGCGTGTAACGTCAACGGGTCCCCAGGACACAGTTGGCAGTTTGTCGCCTGCTCCGGGAGCGGCATCGGCCACAAGAGCCTAATCTTCGCAGCCAAGACGATGGCGGGTTCGGCGTTGGACCTGTTCCTGAACCCGGATAGGGTCAAGGAAGCCCGAATTGAGCATGTCGCCCGGTTGCGAGGCAGAGAATATGTTCGTGACCCATCAAGAGAGCCTCCTCTGGAGAAAGCTAGAGAACTAGCTGAGACGCATAAGGGGAAACTAGTTTGAGATGCACACGCACAGCACAATATTATTTTTTAAATGCGTGCACGTAAGCAGCGCATCTTGTGTTGAGTAGAATTTTCTTTATCCTATCTTGAGAACCTGGTAAGCATGGAGTTTGTTGAGAGGATCTATCAGCCCATCCACCTCATCTGCGTATGGGACCGTGTCGAGCCCGTCATCAAGGGCTTGAGGGAGAGGTATCACGCCGAATCATTGTATGAGAACTTAGTATATGTTCAACAAGTTCATGGAGCGTCGCCCTGAGGCACATCTAACACGCTCAATCAGACACAAGTAGATGGTTGAAGCGCATGACGGTTGGGTGCGAAAATCATAATCTACTTGACTTCACTTCAACGTTTTTCTCCATAACCTTATCCTCACCATAAACTCACAGATAGATAGGTGAAATATGATTGGTTGATTTAGCATTGTTACAGAGTATATCGTACATTGTTGGAGCCCTAGGAGTATGTGTAGCGGCTATCTACTACGTGTTGAACCTAAGAAGCTCCCAAGATAACCGCAAAGCCCAGCTTATGATGGAATACAATAGGATAATGTCCTCAAAGGAGTGGCTGATAGACCTACACGAGTCGATGAACTATGTTTGGAAGGACTACGATGATTTCTGGGTAAAGTATGGCCACCCTAACCCTGAGGCACATTGTAGGTGGATATCAATAGCCAACTCTATGGAGCTTGCTTTGATGCTTCTCCCTAAGAAAGTCGTGGACGAGGACGTCATGAAGGGATATCTTGGCAATGTATCGTTTGGACCATTCTGGGAGAAGTTCAGCCCTGTCATCAAGGAAATGCGTATTCGTTATAATGTCCCGAGGATGTTTGAGCTTATGGAGTTATACTATAATAAATGGTTGAAGCTCTCTCCCGTGCAACGCATGTACCCTCCATAATCTTATCCTCACATCACACTTTTGTCAACCGTCTCCCTAAATCAGCGATTCACCACTTATTCATTTAGTGTATTACTAAACCCCCAGAGAGAAATTTCTAGAGTTAGTTGTTCACCTAGGGCAACCTCAAGCATAGAACACAATAAAATAGCTCTAAGTCAGGTAATACGTGTTCTGTGTTGGTGGAACCGCCACAGCACCGTGTAAAGGTTCTCTACGTCGCGCGCGTATGGAGAGACCTCAACTTTGGATTTCACAGCATAAATAGTCACAGCCTTCATCAAATGGCTTATAAAATGAACACCAGGTGCGCGTAATACTTCTTAAGTTGGTTACCCGTTATCTGGATGTGAACAGGATCGAGAAAAATACTACAAGGCTCAGAGACTTATTTCAGAGAGCATCGACAGAATATAAACTGAGAGGGATATTAGGAGTAACATCCTTCAAAGACGTCCATGATTCTCTTCTTGACATACAGAAACAAAGAATGAATGAGATCGTTGGCCCCAGACTAGCCGGATACCTACAGTCTGGAAACATAATTAGCTTCGCCTACGTTTACCCTGATGGCGTAATCGACAACATCGGTGTGATCCATGACGGCGTCTATGATAAGAAGGCTTGGAACGTCTATGCAGAGTGGTACACATACCTGAATAACTCCTTGGACCTGTCCTCAAAAATAATAGCTGAGGAATTCAATGGGGTGGCGATATCCGCCACGACAACAGGCATGGCGTCTAAAATAAATCATGTTAGCCAGTACTTCCCCAACGTGGTGAGCCACAGGGTCCATGCAGAGAACGCTGGAATTGGGTGGAGGGGAAAGAATGGTCTGATAGTGAACCCTAGACATAGTTGCATGATTAGG
>JADDYB010000285.1_pt1 | contig 15814 bp, 17 predicted proteins | sample 8641941 | NCBI WGS metagenome assembly JADDYB01 (sample SAMN16275377, study PRJNA637457) | freshwater sediment metagenome | isolation source: Lake Kineret sediment | place: Israel: Lake Kineret | collected 2013
AGACCAACCGTCTGATGGTGATATCTCTGTAATCCCTTAATATTGCCGCTTATACCGTAGTACTGGTAATGACCAACCAGCTTTTACCTGGGTAATGTCCTAAATTTCGTGGCTTTCCTTGAACATCAATAATTCCTTCCAGCTCCACATGTGATCTGTGATACCCTCAACCATGCACGGTGTTCTTTCTATGTTCTTCTCACCCTTCTCTGTTTTTATCGTCAACGCAGAATTAACCCTGATCAGGTTGTTGTAACACCGATACACGTCTAAATGGTTGTCCAACCTCTCTTTGCACTTGGAAAAACACAAACTTTCCCTGACCAGCCTCGAAATGCCATGTCTCAATGTTAGATTATATCTCTCCACATAGACGGTGTCTATGCCAGCATCATCTACTTCTCCTAATATGATCAGTCTGGTCTTACTGACTACTCTGCCACCATCCCTTTCCTTGATGAGCTGTCCGTAGTTAATCTCCTCTGCCTCGAAATTATCCAGTATGGCATTGATATACTGATCGTTGCCGTCACTGATGAATGTGGCCTTCCCATCCTCTGTTGGCTTCTTGCCTCTTTTTCTCACCGTTTCTAGTAACGTATCTGCTGTGGCTTGTACTCTTTTACCGGTGCTGTGTGCCAGATGAAGTTTTGTATCTGCTTTCTTCGCTATGTAGATCCAGCAATCCCCTTGTCTATCTCCGTCACCATCTCCCTCGTCAACGTTCTTTTGTTTTTTTTTACGAAGGACCACATCTCATCTACCTGGATTTCAGTAAGCCCAACATCTCTTATCAAAAAGTCCGTTACTTCCCTTGCGTGTCTTGCTAAGTCTTCTACGACGTCTGATACCGTGTCGCGATGGATCTCCATTATGCGTTCAATAGCTCTTATTCCGTTTTTCTCTACCAGCAATTTGCAGATCATGATGATCTGTTCTTCTTTGAGGTGTCTGTTGTAGAATACCGTGCCTTTCGTCTCGGGGAATCTCACACCGCAGGTCTTGCATTTGAACATCTGGTTGCCCTTGGCATTAAAGCCTTTCTTGATGATGGTGCCCGTGTTTCTCTTTCGGTAGTCCGGGCAATCCGGATTCAAACAGATCTGGTCTTTTGAATTTGCTCCTGCCATGGAGTAACTTAGTAGATCGGGGTTATATAAAAGTCACGGTCTGCAGGACATCACCGGAAATTCATGAGCTGCCTCCTCCAGCAAGTTGCTGGGGACGGGCTCATCGATCCCTTGCTCATTCACCCAGTCAATTGGCACCACACCTTCAAACCTTCCAAATTGGCAAACGGTATGAAGGAGGAAGAAATAATTTCTAACAGTCATCAGTTTAGTAACCAACGTTCTTTACCGTCATGGGTGCGATTGCAGGGCTGGAAGAGGGTGGAACCCGTGGCTGCGAAGGATAGATTAAATACGCGCGTTGTCCTTATACCCTCGCATGAAGCTGCTTTTGACCGCTCCGTATTATCCGCCGCACATGGGCGGTATCGAGGCTCATACGCGGGCGATTGCGCACGGGATGCGTGACCGGGGGTACGAGGTCGAGGTGGTCTCCTCAACCGGGCATGACGAGCGCCTACGGATTATCACGGTTCCCTGCGTACCGATCCCGTATTCCCCCATTCCGTTGTCCTTTCCAGATATCCATGCCGAACTTTATCATTCACACCTCCCCTCTCCTTTCTTCGCGCGCCAGGTCCTGAAACGGGGATACGGACCGCACCTCATCACGTACCATAATGACGTGGTCATCCCACCCCGCGTGGGTGGTAAGCCCCTCTCCGGCGTTCTAGCGCGGAGGATCGAACGATGGCATGAGCAGCTCCTGAGGCCGGTGCTCGATGCCGCGGCGGCGATCATTGCGACCACGCGCAGTTATGCAGAGACCTCGCCGGTGCTGAAAGGGTACTTAGAGAAGGTAGAGATCGTGCCCAACGCGATAGAGGTCGCTGATTTCGTGCCGGGGAAGGACGCGGGCGAGCGGGAAGCGATTGTGCTCTATGCGGGCCGGCTCGTGGAGTATAAAGGACTCGGTATTCTGCTCGAAGCGATGAGCGGGGTAGCCGCGCGACTAATCGTAGTGGGTGAGGGTGAGGACCGGAGCCGGTTTGAGCGCCTCGCGAGACGATACAAAGTGCGGGCAGAGTTTAAGGGGCGCCTGCCGGATGCTGAACTCAAGAACTGGATGCGCACGGCACGGGTGCTCGTAGTGCCGGCACGGTCGCGGCTCGAAGCATTCGGTACCGTACTGCTCGAGGCGATGGCGTCTCGAACGCCGGTGGTCGCCTCAAGCAATCCCGGCGTGGCTGAGGTTGCGCGGCGTGGCGGCTTGGTCTTTGAGGAGCCTGAGGTGCTTGCCCTGCACCTGAGCCGGCTCCTGGAGGATGACGCGCTCGCCACGCAGCTGGGCCGGAAAGGCCGTGCGGCTGTCGAACGGGAGTACGACTGGAAAGGGGTGCTTGATAAGCTCGATGCGCTCTATAAGAGACAGCGCCGATGAAGAAGATCGCGGTGATCATTCCGGTCTCTGAATTTGAGGATGCTGCGGTCGTGGAAAGATCCGCGCGAGCGATTACGGCTCTGGATTATACTGCCCTGGAGGCACGGATCGTATACGCCGTTGACCTTCGAGCCGAGTTGGATGAACGCGTCTCGGCACTGAAACAGGCAGGCCTCGAGGTCTTTACGAGACGGCGGCGCGGGAAGCGTGCGGGCGCGATCAATGACGCGCTGCGGTATCTTGCGGATTTCGACCCTGAATATGTCGCCCTCTTCGATGTGGATTCTCGCCCTGATCGCGATTTTCTTGTGGAATGCGTTACGGCACTTGACCATGAGCCGCAGGCGTATATCGCCTCTTCGCGCCGCTATGTCTCGAATCCCGTGAACTTCGTCGCGCAGACCGTTCAGGCTGAGTACTACCTCTTGAACTTCCTCCTCAAACGATCGGCGTTCAAGCAGTTCAACGGGTTGATCGGTGTGCTCCGGGCCGATCTTCTTTGTGCGCATCCACTTGACGAAAGCGTGATCACTGAGGATGCGGATTACGCGACACGGCTGTACGCGCAGGGCTATCACGCCGTTCTGGTCTATCCGACGAGGTTGCATGAGCAAGCTCCGGTCAGCTGGCGCGATTTACTCAAGCAGCGGAAGCGGTGGCATTACGGCGGCCTGCAGCTCTGGCGGCACTGGAAGCTGGTGCGACGCAGCCCGAACAGGAAATTCGCTCGCGCGTGGTTCATCGCACTCACGCTGGGGTACTGCGTGCTCCTCCTCGTACCGCTCGCCCTGCTCGCACCTGTTGTCATACTCGTCTACCCGCGAAGCGCGTTGGCCGATGGTGTGCTCCAGAAACCACCTTTGCGCGTCTCGCTCGGGCTGGTGGTCCTTCTTTTCATCCTCCAATATTCCGCGATCGTCGCACTGCTCAAGTTCATGGGGGGGCGAGGTGTGGCGTGGGAACCGATGCACCGGGTCGGGGATTGAAGCGGTACGTGGGGCTTCTGCTCAGTCTCGCGACCATACTGGTCATCTTCAAGCTGACTGAGACGAGCATGACCTGGCGCGTGATTGCGGGCGCGCGGCCTGGCCTGCTGCTCCTTGCCGTCGCGTTTCACCTCCTCTTCTGGCTCTTCTGGGCGTTCCGGCTCAAACTGCTCTTCTCCATCCTGAACCACAGGATTTCCGTGGGCTACGCACTCGAGGTTACCCTGGCGAGCATGTTTCTGGCTGCGATTACCCCCTCGTCGGCCGGTGGTGAGCCTCTGCGGGTCAAGATGCTCGTGGATAAAGGTGCGACTCTTGGTGGCGCGAGTGCGGTGGTGGTGGCCGAGCGGCTGCTCGACGCGATCTTTTTTCTCCTCGCTCTTGCGCTTTTCCTCATCCTCACGGGCTTTTCCACGCGATTCGGGATTGAGATTGGCGTCGCTTTCTTCGCCATGCTAGTGGTCTGCACTGCCATTCTCACGGTGGCGATCAAGAAGCCGGAGGGCGTTGAGAAGATCGTTCAGCGGCTCTACCCGCTTCTCAGCAAGGTACTTCGGGAGCGTCGGGCCGAGAAGATCAGCGCGTTTGTTACCCGGGAGGCAAGATTGTTCAGCGATGCGGCGATCGAGCTGACGACCAAATCGCCGTATCGGCTCGTCTTCGCATTTCTGCTCACCGCGCAGCTCTGGCTCTTCGAGTTTCTCGTGCCGTCCGCCGTGCTGCTGGCCTTCAATCAGAGCCCCGTGGTGCTCTATTCGATCACCGCGCAGCTCATCATCGTTATTGTCTCACTCCTTCCGCTCACGCCCGGGAGCAGCGGGCTCGCGGAGACGAGCATGGTCTACCTCTACTCGCGGTTCGTTGCGGTAAGTACCGTCGGTGTCCTGGTGGGCGTTTGGCGCGTGATCACCTATTTCTCAAACCTGATCGTCGGCTTTAGCATCACGGCGAAAGCGAGCCTGAAGTGAGCACCATGTGTTTCGTGGTCTGCACTAAAAATCACGTGGTCGCGGCGAATGGGACCGCCGAGATTTGAACTCGGGACAACTCGGTCTTCAGCCGAGCGCTCTCCCAGTCTGAGCTACGGTCCCCTACGCGCGCTACCCATTAGTAGCGGCTCAGAAGTTATAAATAGTACACCGGGGATAGTCCCCGTGATGGAAGAGGAGATTCAACGCGCGCTCGATACGGTCCTCGCGAAGCATGCGCGGTTCGCGGACATCCGGCTGGAACGCGGCTACGCCACGGCCATTGACCTGCGCGATAATGTCTTCCGTGAGATGAGCTATGGTATCGACCAGGGCTTAGGAGTCCGGGTGCTTTACGAGAACTCCTGGGGCTTCTCGGCGGCGAATGAGCTCGAGCACGGAGCGGTGCACGCTTCCTTCGACGATGCGTTGAAGATCGCACGCGCGCTATCCTTCTCGAAATCTGAGCGGCAGACCGCACCGATCACCATTGCTGCCGCAGCCGCGATACGCGACCAGTTCACGCTCACCGCGAAGCTCAGGCCCGAGGATGTGAGCATCGAGGAGAAGAAGCAGATGGTGAAGGACGCGTACGATGCGGCGAAGTCGCATTCCGAGCGTATCAAGAGCATCTCGATCCTCTACCTCGATGGCTACGAGGAGCAAATCTACGCGAACTCCGAAGGGAGCTACATCGTGCTGAGGATGCCTGCAGTCTTTCTGCGCGCCGGCGTGGTGGCGAAGAAGGGCGCGGTGCTGCAGGAGGGCCGGGAGAGCATCGGCGCGGTTGCCGGGTTCGAGTTTGTAAAGGCTGAAGATGCCGTGCAGGTCGCGGTGAAGGCTGCGGATAAAGCGGTCCGGCTGCTTGATGCGGAGCTCCCGCCGGCCGGCGCGCTCCCGGTGATCATGGACAGCCAGCTCACGGGGGTCTTCATGCATGAAGCCCTGGGTCACGCGGCCGAGGCGGACCACGTGCTCTACGGGGAGTCAATCCTGCACGATAAATTGGGCGAGGGGATCGCCTTCGAGGGACTTACCGTCGCGGATGATCCTACCATTCCGTACTCGCACGGCTATTACCGGTACGATGACGAGGGGCTGCCGGGACGCCGCACGGAGCTGATCCGGGACGGCGTGCTCGTCTCATACCTGCACAGCCGTGAGACCGCGGGCAGGTTAGACGCCGAGCCAACGGCTAACGCGCGCGCAGCGGATTACTCCGATCTCCCCCTGGTGCGAATGAGCAACACGGTAATAGACGAAGGCGACTGGCAGTTTGAGGAGATGCGTGAGTCGATCGAGTTCGGCATCTATGCGAAGGGCATGCGGGGCGGTCAGGTGGATACGGTCCAGGGCGAATTCCAGTTCAGTGCTGAAGAGGCATTCCTCATCGAGCACGGCACGCTCACGAAGCGGCTGAAGAACGTCTCGCTCTCCGGGAGTACGCTGGACGTCCTGAGACTGATCGACGCGGTGGGCCGTGATCAAAAGCGTGGCACGATCGGGTTCTGCGGCAAGGACGGCCAGGACGTGCCGGTCTCGGAATACGCGCCGCACGTCCGTGTCAAGCAGATCATGGTCGGCGGCTCGTCCCCTGAATGACTCGTTACACCGGCGTCTTCCTCGAGATCATCTCATCGACTCGGATGTAATCTCCGCGATTCTGTTGCGCGCAGCCGGATGAGCGGTTTCGCGATATGCCGCCGTGCTACCGGTGGTACCTCGTAGAGCCCTTCCTCGAGTGCACGAGCTACTGTCTGCAGCTCTTTCGCGGGACGCGCGGTCTTGCAGCGCCTGCAGCGATAGCCCTGTGAGCGTCCCGCGGATTCCATCGGCCGTCCGCACTGCTCGCACCTCGGAGTCACCAGCACGACTCGATTGAGTGTCACGAGCTCGAGCTTCTCCAGATTCAGCGTACCGCTCTTGAACGACCCGTAGACGCGCACCTGATCACCAGTGCGCAGCTGCCGCACAATGGCGCGAAAGCCTTTGGTCGGCTCGTACGCGATGCAGTCGATACCGTCGTCGCTCAGCTCTCGTGGAAGTGCGAGTGCAAAGACGACGTGCCCGCCTTCAAGTGTTCGCGGGTCCGAGTCCACGACGCCCTCGAGCAGGTACGAGTGATAGTCCAGCAACTCACCGGCATCGTCACCGAGAATGAGGTGGAAATCCGTGCTTTGATTGGTGAGAAAGAGGGTGAGATGCTCCGCAGGTTCTGCGCGGATGAGCGCATAGGCGGTGTGGAGCGCCTCGACGGACTCGCCGCGGATACCGAAGAGCACGGGGCAGGGCGAATGGGGAGCGAGCACCAGTCGCTTAGCCGCATGATCGATATTATCCCAGGTCAGCGGGTACGTCGCCTCATCGGCACGCCAGACGCTCGCCTCATCGATCACGCGGGGCGTCCCCCAGCGACGCTGCTCACGGTACGCCATGAGCTCATAGGTGCAATCGTACTGCGCGGGCCGCCATTTTTGGAGGAGGAGAAAGGACGCGGCAGCGAGAGCGCCGATCAGGCCGCGTGCATTCTTGAGCCCGAGATACTCAAGCTGCAGCTCAGCCAGAAGTGCGTAGGCCTGCTCGAGCTGCAGCACATCACGCACCGCCGCCTCATAGAACCACGTTAGTTTGCGCAGCTGCTCGGGCATCGCAACGTCTCTGCCACGCCCGCTCCCGCCTCCGCCGAGCAGCGCACGAACACGTGCCTCGGGAATGAAGACGATCCCGGGGTTTGTCCCTTCCGCGTGGAGTTCGGAAAGCGCACGCACGCGCGCTTCGACCAGTTCCATCACCCGTCCCTCCTGCTCGGGCGAGCAAGCGATCTCGAACGATACCGCGCCGTTGCCCCGGGTCTTATAGGGGATGCTGGGGTTCAAGCGCACCAAGCATGGCGTGGAGACGGCACCAAATGGCGTGAGATCTGCGAGGAGCACGGCGCAGAGGAAGGTAGTGCACATCCCTGCAGCCGAATCAGTATCGTCAATTCCCACGATCATAAACCTTTCTTAGAAAGAAAGCTTTACCAAAGAAAAACGACACGGCGCTACCCGTTCATAGATAGGGAACTTTAGCAAAGAAATACGCGTTCTTAGAACGAAAGCTTTACCGAAGAAATACGGCGCGCCGCCGTTCGTCCTTATATACGCCAAAGCACCATTCTAGTCACTGTACGAACCCACCATGAACCTTTATCCGCTTACCGTTATCCTCTACCTCTTTCTCCTGTACTGGCTCATCGTGCTCGCACTGGACCGGAAAGGCATCCTCGAGCGGTACAACATCTCAGCGTACGGCCCGATCCTGATGATCAGGACGAAGCGCGGCGAGCACCTGCTGCAGCGGCTCGCGCATGGTACGGGCAAGGAGCGTTTCTGGCGCGCGTATGCCAACATCGGCACGATTCTCGTGCTCGTCGCTATGATCTTCATGTTCGTCCTGATAGTCTTTGGCGCGTTGAACATGTTAGCGCTCAAGCCGGAGCCGACGGAGCTGAACGAGCCGCGTAACTGGCTGCTCATTCCCGGGCTGAACGAGTTCATCCCGATCAGTGCGTGGATCGGGTTTGTGATCGCGCTCGTGGTGCACGAGCTCTCGCACGCCGTGTTGAGCACGGTGGAGAAGATCAAGGTAAAGTCGATGGGGCTGCTCGTCGCGCTGATCCCGATCGGCGCCTTTGCGGAGCCGGACAGCGAGCAGCTCTTCGGCGTGAAGGAGAAACCGGCGGGCAAACGCCGTATGGCTGAGGTGCCCGCTGAGGAGGTCATCGGAGAACCGAGCGCGAAGAAGGTAGCAACTTCACAGGAGCGGACACGAATCCTCTCAGCCGGGGTGACGAGCAATTTCTGCGTTGCCTTCATTGCCTTCGGGCTCTTCTTCGCACTGCTCTTCGCACTACAGCCGGTGAGTGATACGGCGCTCTACGTCTACGATGTCGCGGCGGACGGACCCGCGGACCAGCTGGGGATAGTGCCCGAGACCTTTCTCACCGCGCTCAACGGCGCACCGATCAGCGATCTCGAGGAACTGAACCATGCGCTGGCGGAGCATGAGGAGAACACCCTCACGATGCTCGACCACCGTGGCGTGAAACGGGAGCTCCAGGTGCGCCGAGAAGCAGTGCAACCAGGGGTGATCCTCGTACGCGTGGAGGCAGACCTACCAGCGGCTCAAGCAGGCTTGTCTGAGGGGATGCGCATTACGAGAATGGGTAACGAGAGCATCAGCAGCTATACGGATTTCCGGACGTTCATGGACGGGACGGAGCCGGGGCAGCGGATAGCGATCGAAGCGGACGGCAGAACCGTGAGCGCAGTCCTGGCAGCCTCGCCCTACCAGGAGATCGGGTATCTGGGGGTGCTGGTGGCGAACAATCCCTTAGGACTGGTCGTCGTCAGCTTTCCGGCGCAGGAGTACCTTACCGGGTTGCGGGGCCTACCCGCGCAATTCCTCGCGATTTCACCACGCCAGTGGCTGAATACCTGGCTCTGGCTGACGATCATGCCCGTGACGCCACTGCCGCTCGGCTTTGGCGGGTTCTACCCGCTGCTGAAGCAGTTATACGCGCCCGTGGGGCTTGCCGCTGCGTTCGGCGGCGGCATCTTCTGGGCTGCGGATATCCTCTTCTGGATCGGCTGGATCAATTTCTACGTGGGGCTCTTCAATTGCCTGCCCGCGATCCCGCTGGATGGCGGGTATGTCTTCAAAGAGCTCTTGAACCCCGTCTTGCGACTCGGGATCAAGGAAGAGAAGCGAAAGGAGCAGGTGGCGCGGGCCATCAGCTCACTCATCGCCATCTTCATCTTCGCCGCGATCGTCTTCCTACTCGCCGGTCCGTACGTGCTGTAACTGCTGCGCGTCACCGTTCGGCTAGGTGGCGAAGACGCGGATAATATCGTCGCGTGCGATGATCCCGATGAGCTTTCCGTCAGCATCGACGACCGGGAGCCGGTTGAAATCGTGCTTATGCATCAGCCGTGCCGCCGCAGCGATTGTTGCATCGGACGAGATGGTCACGGGCTTTCGGGTCATCGCGTCCTTCACCTTGCCTTCGAAGAGCGCAGTGATCTCCTCGGGGATCCGCTTCACCTCACGGAGGTAGGTCGTGATGGAGAAGACGGGGAAGGGATTGAGCGGGTCGATCACGGGGAAGGGCACGCTCGCCGTCAATTTCATGATGTCCGCCTCACTGATGATGCCAATCACCCTGCGCTGCTCATCGATGACCGGCGCGCCGCTGATGCGCTGCGTGCGCATCGTCTCCACGACGTGCTGAATGGTATCGGTGGGCTTGAACGTGATCACGGCTGTGGTCATCAGCGCACCGACGGTGATATCTGTTTTGCGCTCCATCGCTCGTTACTCCTGCTCGCCTCCTGCTTCATCATGCTCGTAGAGCGAGGCGATAATGTCCGCCCGGGTAACGATTCCCACGAGTGCGCCGGAATGATCCACCACGGGCAGGCGATTATAGCCGGTGACGTACATGATCTGCGCGGCGTCATCGATCAGTGCGTCGGGCGGCACCGTTTCGGGATCCTTCGACATGATCTCCTTCACCGTACGCTGGCTCGCCTTCTCGATATCCGCCTGGATATCGCGTGGCTTCGCCTCGTAGAGATGGAGGAAATCCAGGGTGGTCAAGAGCGGCTGATACCACCGTAAGGTATCCAGGAGCTTGACAATATCCGCCTCGCTCACCACGCCGACGACCCGGCCCTGCTCGCTGAGCACCGGCGCTCCGGCGATCTTATGGGCCTGGAGGATTGCGACCGCGTCGGCCACGGACTGATCCTCGTTAACCGTAATGACCTGCCGCGTCATGATCTCCTCTACTCGCTCATTCATCGCTCTGCACTCCGCACGCGCTCGCGCGGCTATGTTCAGTATTTACGTAACGTTTCAGCACCACATAAACCTATCGCGGCACCCGCCGCATCGATGACTTGCGCTGCGCCTTCACATGGTGCTCCGTAATCCAATCCCTTTCCGGATGACCTGCGCGAGCGGGATCGAGCAGATCATGTACCAGAGCACCCAGTAGGGGAGGCCGAGCTTAAAGGTAGCGTCAAGGGCTTGTTCACCGATCAGGGGGAAGATCACGGAACCCACCGAGTTCGTTCCGACATATTCCCAGATCCACATGAAGATCGGGATGGTGATGATCGCGATATACGCCATGGGCTTCATTTGCTGCCGGAACATCTCGCCGGAGAATGCCGTCTGCTTCTGCATGATCTCCTGCCGCCGCTTCTCGAGCTTCTTCAGCACGTGCTTGTTATTCTCCTTCTTCGCGGCCAACAGCTCTTTCTGCAGCTCGCGCAGCTGCTTCTGGTACTCCTTCGACTTCTCCATCAGCTCCCAGTTCATGGTGTATTTCTGAACCAGGGTGGTGTAGAAGCCCGTGAGCACGGAGAGAATGAGGATCGTAATAATGAAACGTTCGATCCCGACTGAATTCGCGAGCGGATTGAGCACGATGCCGAGCGCGGCGCCGAGGCCCTTCCTTAGCCCGGGAATGATCACGATCCCGAAGAGCATAAAGAAGCCGAGCGCCATCAGCATAGTCTCCACGAGCTTCTTCATCTGCTCTTTCTGCTTCTGGCTGATGCGCTCCTCTTTACTCACCATCGTCTGCTAAGTTATCCTGATATTAGAGGAGCCGCGAAGTATTTAAACCATTTCCGGCTCGCGCGCGAGCTCGCGCAGCACTTCCGCGATCGTCGCATGGAACTGCAGGTCGGTGCTGAGCCGGGTTAACATGCGCCGCCTCGCGTACTCATCGACCGTGAAGGTGAGGCCCGGGTACGAGACGTTCCGGAGGATAAGCCCGCAGGCCGGAGCAGGCTCGAGCTGCCCGGTAAGCTCGCCGGCGAGGAGCGCTTCGAGCCACCGGCTGTCGCGGAGCCCGCGGCCAACCATGATGAGCGCTGCAACGATCTTCCGCACCATTTTGCGGAGGAAGCTGTCCGCTTCGAGATCAAGGATCAGGAACGATCCCGTGATGTCCGCGGTGATCGCGATCCGCTTGACCTCGCGGAAGGGCGAGTAGTGCTCCGCTTCAAGCTCGTTCGGGCCTGGCGGCTGTGCGAAGTTGCTGAAATCGTGCGTGCCCACGAAGCATGCCGCGGCATCGCGCATCCGCGGCAGGTCGAGCGGCGGCAGCGAGAAGAGCGGCAGAAAGTACCGGTACTCGCGGCTGCATGCGTCCCGGCGTGCATTGAACCCGGGCCCGGGCTTGGCGAGCGCGTAGATCCAGATATCGTTGGGCAGCAGGCTATTGACCATCCGCGGCGTCACGCCGTGCTTCGCGGTATCGAATGAGATAACCTGCGCGAGCGCGTGGACGCCCTTATCGGTCCGCCCGGCGGCAGCGTACTGCGCAGATGCGCGATCCTCAATGAGCTTCAGCCCGGTAAGCGCGTGGAAGAGCGCGCCTTCGATCGTCGGACACACAGACTCCGGCTGATACTGGAATCCGTGGTAGCGTGTGCCGAGGTAGCCGAGCTTGAGTGCGATCCGTACGGTATCATGATCATCGGTCGTGCTCGCCATGCTGGCCCCTCGCTGCTGCGTCTCTGTGGTTATTTAGGCGTGAGATAACAAGGAGGATTGATTAGCTGCGGGCAGCACGCTCGTCAGAGCAGAACGGCCATGGAGATACGGACCGTGCTGGTGGAGCCGAAGAACGAGGAGAACATAGGCGCGGTAGCGCGTGTGCTCAAGAACTTCGGGCTGACGGACCTCGTTCTCGTGAACCCGCCGCCGCTGAGGGCAAAGGCTTTTTCGGTCGCCTCGCATGCGGCCGATCTGCTCGGTGCGTGCACGATCGTGGCCACGCTGGCCGAGGCGATCGGCAATGCTGCGCTCGTGGTGGGCGCGACCTCGCAGTCGGGCATCTCGAGTGCTCGGCATCTTCGCCGGCCGTTCTTCACGCCACGCGAGCTGAAGGCGAAGGTACAGGATCACCGGGGCATGCTCGCACTCCTCTTCGGCCGCGAGGATACCGGGCTCTTGAACGAGGAGCTGATGCGGTGCGATCTCGTGCTCCGGATACCGACGAGCGAAGGCTATCCCGTGCTGAACCTCTCGCACGCCGTCGCGATCGTCCTCTACGAGCTGAGCGAGCTCGCGGCTACCGCCGGAACGATCACGCTCGCACGGCTTGATGAGCGTGAGCGGTTGTACGAGCATCTGAGCACCTTCCTCGATGAGATCGAGTACCGGCCGCACAAGAAGGCGAAGACCCTGCTGATGCTCCGCCGCATCTTGGGGCGTGCGGAGCTCACCGCGCTCGAGGTACGCACGCTGCACGGCATCATGAGCAAAGCGGAATGGAGCATGGGGCAGCGAGCAGCAGGAGGAAAGGGAGAGGAGGAAGAGGAAGAAGACGAAGGAGCAGAAGCGGATGAGCCGTGCGACGCCTCTAGACCACCACGGTCCAGTGGAGCACCTGGTTGCCGGGCACGAAGAGGATACTGATCCGGTCGCCGGGTTTGAGCGGGTCACCGAGCTGGAGGACGAGCTCATCGCCCGCTTCAAACCCGGGCTTCGTGATCGCCCCGGTGTTCAGGGTCGCCTTGCCCGCGAATAGCGCGCCGTTGAGCCGCACTTCGAGGTCGTTGAAGACCGCCTCATCGAGCTGCTGCGCGGGTGCGGAGGCATTAGCCGCGAAGGCCCGGGGGATAGTATCACCGCCCATGTGGATAATCCTGATCGAGGATGACCCGACCGCGGCACCGTCGATCATGAGCCTTGCCGAGGTTATCTTGGTCGATTGCGCAAAGAGGCTGAAGGCGAACGCAGCAACGACCGCGCCGATGATGATGACCACCGCGATCAGGAGCACCTCGCCGAGCACGGGCGACGCCGCACGCTGCTCGTTCAGCAGCTTCATACTTCTTTCCATTCGGGAATACCAAGGCGGTGGATAGAGAAATAGGTTGCGGTGCTCCGCCTTAGAGTACGATTATTATTTCGCTGCGTGGTTTTGACGTTACCCCCAGCACATGCCTCCTTCAGGAATAGTCCAAGGCTCGCTTCCCCATGCTCATTTCCCGGAGGACTGACCTTAGGTCCTTACCTGGATTACATAACCATATTTATTTCCCCCTACCCTCGGTAGCTCACATGATGGCCAAGAAGCGCATGCAGAAGGACGAGCACGCAGTCTCGCCGGTCGTCGCCGTGATCGTGATGATCGCTCTCACCGTTATGATTGCGGCGGTCGCGACGGCTTTCGCCTCCGGGATCATCGAGGGGTTGAAGAAAACGCCAAACGCAGCGTTTGCTGTCGAGGGTGCCTATGAGGGCTCGAAGTCGATGACGATCATCCATCATGGCAGAGATACAATTGTGCATGCCTTTTCAGGCACTACGGATGGCCAGCTAGGTACTGCTGACTGGGGTGAGATAGAGGTGCGGATCAATGGCGCGGTCTTCGCAGAAGCCGATCCTGCTAATGCTACCACGAGACTGAACGGCGCGACAGGTTTCGGGACGGCGGGCTTTGGAGTTGGAGACGAATTAAGATTATATATGTCAGACAGTGCTCAAGGATCCCTACGGGCAGGCGATTCCATCTCGGTCGTCTACACTCCGACGGGGGACACGCTGCAACGAGTTACGGTGACTTAACCATTCGTTTATACTCCCCGGCATCATTTCGCCTCGTTATACGCCGCTACGTAGTTGTGCGCATACTGTGGTGCCTTGAGGATCAACTCGATGTCATCTTCTTTGAATAAGAATGGTTTTACCTGCTCCGCCAGTCTTCTCAGCTCTTGTTCAGAGATACCACTCAGATAATTCTGGATCAGATTCCTGGGGTCTTCTCGGATATTATTGGCATAAAGCACCCCGCTATCAAACGGGAATTTCTTCCTGAGCATGAACAGGAGATCATAGATATACCGGCCCCTCCTTCTGCTCAAAAGTGCAGCTAATTTCTCTGAGAGCAATGCGCCCTTTGACATCAGGATAACAGAGAAGTTATAGCCGTACCGGCTGAGTACATGGGATTCAGTTGGTAACGGCCATGCTGGACTGTTTACCTCTAGCTTTATCATCATATCACCACCACGCGAATTCATAATTCCATACTCTCGCATCACCCCGGGGAAATTCAGTGAGGCGATAAACAGGGTAGCTCGCTTTTTAGAGGAAATTACGGGTGAGAATCCTTCGAGTGATACATTCGTCTCGATCCGCTCCAGGATCTTCGTAAAGTCGTCCTGTTCCAGCCCGGGGGTGTTGAAGTCCAGATCCTCGGAAAATCGTGGCAGGTTATACACGAGCCGCAATGCAGTACCGCCAACAAAGAAGAGTGAGGGTGCGACCGAACTCTTATAGATGCTATTCAGGATGATGGTCTGGAGATACTCCCGCAGGATAGCCCGTGATTTCGCCGCGGGTAGACCAAGTTCTTTCGCCTCCTCGAGGAGATACGCCATCCTCAACATTCCAGCCAGCTCCTGCAAGCATGTACTGTCTTGCTCGTTACGTTACTAAAGAGTTCAGCATATTCCTCCGCCTTTTTCCACTCTAGCCCCTTAAGGATATCTTCATCAAAGCGCTCTTCATCAAAGTCCAGTGCTAGACCATGACAGAGTTTAAAGTATAAAAAGTCAACCAGCGCTTTTTCCTTGTCCGCAATCAGAACCTTATATCCTTCGTACGATACAATACGGTATCCTGTGAATGCCCGTTTCTTACAACTGCGATAGATGAAGACGCCGTGTCGATTCTTAAATTCCCTGCTTGGCCTGGTTGTCACTGAGGTAGCCTGCGCTGCTATCTCAGGGATAATATTGTAGAGTGAAAGTGCGGTTTCCAGTGAGATATATGAAGGCGTATAGAGTTTATTAGCAACATAAAGATCTGGTAGCTCTGAACCCCAGAAAGGCTCTGCGCAGGCATACAGGTCTCGTTTCAGTCGCTCAATATAGCCCTTGTCCACCCAGCTTACCAGGTTATTTTTCAGTGTTGCAAGATGAGCATCTGGAAACAGGTTCGCAATATCCTGGAGTGAGAAGATGCACACGTTATGCCTTCGCAGGGCCGCGAGTAACTCCAGGGCTCTCATTTCGTTTTACGTAATCATAGATATCCCTGATTTATAAATGTACATCTCCCTCAATTCGCAGCCCTCTGAACCGCAGCGTAAAGGAAAGCGACAGCAAAACGAACGGTGGATCATACGCTCGTCTTTGGCTAAAGCATCCTGTCGTCGTGCTTTCTCGATCCAAGAAGAGGGTACCGAGGGTGCAGAGGTGGTACGAAGCGATGAAGCGGTGGGTGGACAGGTGGATGTGACTTTGAGATGAGTAGCTATACGTTTAAATGTCCACGACA
>JADDYB010000286.1_pt1 | contig 15796 bp, 14 predicted proteins | sample 8641941 | NCBI WGS metagenome assembly JADDYB01 (sample SAMN16275377, study PRJNA637457) | freshwater sediment metagenome | isolation source: Lake Kineret sediment | place: Israel: Lake Kineret | collected 2013
AGAAGGTGAGAAAGTGAGAAGGTGAGAAAGTGAGAAGGTGAGAAAGTGAGAAGGTGAGAAAGTGAGAAGGTGAGAAAGTGAGAAAGTGAGAAGGTGAGAAAGTGAGAAGGTGAGAAGGTGAGAAGGTGAGAAGGTGAGAAGGTGAGAAGGTGAGAAGGTGAGAAGGTGAGAAGGTGAGAAGGTGAGAAGGTGAGAAGGTGAGAAGGTGAGAAAGTGAGAAGGTGAGAAGGTGAGAAGGTGAGAAGGTGAGAAGGTGAGATCATGTCTGGAAAATCTGCACTCACGAGGTGACACTGAGGTCACATGTTCATGTGATTCTGCCTTACAGACTTTAGCAAAACCCACAAAATTTATATAGAAACTCCCTCAAAAACACTCCAGGTGAAAGAGACATGGATTTGAAAGAGAAATATCCTGTGCTGGCAGATCACATTTCTGCATCTGAAGTTATCACCCCCCTAGGGAGTGAATTGTTACTTTACAACACAATAACTGGGGCCAAGAAACATCCTAATAGAGCGGTCTTTGATTTTCTAGCCCTGGCCACAGGAGGCAACACCTTTGAGAGGATAGTAGGAGAACTCTCCAGACAATCAGGAGAGCCTCCAGAAGAGATATGGTCTGGGCTGTCCGAGCTGGCAGACCGCATGGTGGAAAAGGGGCTGCTCATCATTTCAGATTCACCTTCCAAAATCATGAGAACGTCTCCACCTTCAGTGAAGTTAGTACGCCGTCTGGAGAATGTTTCTCTTGAAACAACTCGGCACTGCAACTTGCGCTGCAGGCACTGTTACTCCAATGCAGGAACACCACTAAAGAACGAACTCACCGTAGAAGAGATCAAGGCCCTCATTGATCAGCTCTCAGAAACAGGGGCCTTGAGTATGATTTTCACGGGAGGAGAACCCCTGCTCCACCCTCACATATTCGAACTCATGGAATACGCCAGGAAAAAACCATTAACTGTTTTTCTCTTCACGAATGGTACTTTGATCACGCCAGAAGTCGTTCAAAAATTGAAAGAACTCCACATCTTTTGGGTAAGTATCAGTATTGACGGTCCTGATCCTGAGACTCATGATGCTTTTAGAGGACAAAAAGGTGCATTTCTGAAAACTATCCGTGCAGTAAACCTTCTGAGAGAGGCGGGAATCGATGTGCATGCTCATGTCAGTGTTACCAAACTCAACTACAAAAAGATGTGGCAGATCCTTCACGTGATCAAGGATTTGAGAATTAATGAATTCAAAATCTTGCCCATAACCTATTCAGGGAGACCTGGAGATGGAGAGGGAGATGGAGAAACGCAGATTTTTGTGACTCCTCAAGAGTTCAGGGAAGTGATGGAGACTATGCGCGAATTCGAAATCAAAGAGCTGGGAAAGAAGAAAGAAGAGTTCAGATACTCAAGAAAGCTGGAAAACTGCGGTATTGGGTCTGGATCATTGGCCATCAAGTGCAACGGTACTGTGGTGCCTTGTCCAGAATTTGGTGAAGATGTCTCTTTAGGAAATATCAGGGAACAATCTGTGGCTGAAATCTGGAATGATTCCCCGCTGTTGAATAGATTGAGAGCTTTGAGTGTTTATGAAACTGAAATCTGCAAAGACTGTCAATTTGCAGCAGTATGCAAGGGGGGCTGTATTGCAGACATCTATGAAAGAACAGGTACCTTCACATGCTACGATGAATATGTGTGCGTTGCCTTCGATGTGACCAAGGATGATTTCATTCCTGTGGAAATTGATGACACTGCTCCCTCGAGTTCACTATCTGCAGAACTCACGTAGGAGTCACTGCGACGGGCTCCTTTCGTGTGGAGGGAATCAGATTAATTCCTCGTGACTGTGTAACACAATGCATACTTTTCCTTTCAAGGAGAAAACCCAGCTAAAAAAAGGAAATGGTAAAAAAAAACAAGAAAATGGTTAATACATCCAGTAGTAAAAAGCCTTGAATGGCTTTCTTGAGCACCGGGTAACAGGATGCTTCGGGCATACTTCCTCAAGGTCCTCTATCTCGAACTTCATTTTTCCCACCTCCTTTTTTCGTACCTGGGGTACACAGGTTTATATAGTTTTCTCACGGTGGGAATTGAAATGTGTTACACCTCTACAACTGGGCATCAGTATCTCTGCCTCACGACAGTTCACCGTACTATAACATCAACAGACTTAATGAGAGCAGGAACAGTATACATTCCAGTTTCCCCTGTCTTTTCCTCTTCACCAAGGGCAGAAACATTATTCAGTAAGTCAAATATATTTCCACAAATCATTGCACCTGTCACAGGATACCTGATCTCTCCCTTTTCAATGTAACTCGTGTGCTCCATCACACCACTGAATAGCCCAGAAATAGGATCAACGTTACCGGAGAAATCCCCTATTAAGACACCTTTTCTCACTTCCTGAATCAATTCATCAGTGGAAGCTCTTCCTCTCTTCAGTATCAAATTGGTTATCCCTACAGCAGGTTCCGTTACAGCGCGGCGGACACCATTCCCCGTGGAGAGAATGCCCTGTTTGTTGGCAGTGTACTCAGAGTGGAGAAGACTGCACAGGATTCCTTTTTTGATCAAGTCTGTTTTCTGTGTCGGATTGCACTCACCATCTACAGGGGAGGTATGTATTCCTCTGTGAAAGGTACCATCATCTCTTATACTAATCTCATCAGAAGCCACCTTCTCACCGAATGAGTGTGCGAATCGGGTTCTTCCTACAGTTTCTGCATTGAAACACGACCGGAGAGGTGCCAACAAAATATCTTCCACCGGTTCTGCCAGGAATACTGCATCCCCTGTGAAGGAAGAATGTAACATGCGGGGAGTACTCATGACCCGAGCCTGTTCTACTGTCTCTTCAGCAAGTCTGACAAAATCGCAATCATACTGGCGGGAGTGGTGAACACCCCACGTGCTCTCTGATACGCCGCATCGTACCACAAAATGAACAGTCAACCTCGTCGATGTATACTCACAGGATGCACCATGGCTGTTACAGATGGAGAAATCCTTGACAACACACGATATCCTCCCTGAATCAATAGTAATATCAGGTTCATCAGCAGTGTTAATCATGGTAGTTATGTCCTCTCTCAGGGTCTCAAACGGTACAGAGGCCAGTTTCCTGTCATAGATACCATTTACAGGTGAAGCTCCTCGAGGGTACGGTAAGTGCTTCCAGGTTGTGTCTGGTACAGAGGTTCGAGCTATGTGAAGAGAAGCTTTCTTAATTTCGTCGAGAGATTCCACTGGCAGAGAACCTGCTACAAATCCTTTTTTCCCGTCGAGAAGCGTGCGCAGCCCAAATGTTGTGGATCTTTTCTTTCTTTTCCCGTGGACAAATCCTCGATCAAGGGTGATAATCGTTTCTACCGTATCTTCAATGCAGGCTTCACACTCCTTCGCTCCCCTTTTCATGACATCTTCAACGATACTCTCGCACTTATCTACTGTCATAAAACACCTCCCACGTGCAGTTCTGTCAAGAGAGCAGGCCCGCCACTCGAAACAAAAGCACTCTCCTCCTTGCCGCACACAGAAGCATGCAAAACAAAGGTTTCGCTATCCCCCACTCCCCTGCAAATTTTAAGAGCTTCCAGGGCATCTCCTGCTATGACAGGTCCCACAAAGTAGCAATCAGTTAATTCACCTTTCTCTATTTTCTGGGCATCAGCGGTGGTAAAGGTAAACTGGCCGTTGCGATCTGCACTTCCTCCCTTACCCCCTGATAAGTACAGTCCTGTTTGTGCTTCTTTGAGCAGCTCTTCAAAAGACATATCCTGCGGGTGTAAAAACGTGTTGCTCATTCTGACGACCGGTTCTCTGGAGAAGAGCCAGGCACGCGCATTTCCTGTGGAACGAGAATTGAACCAGGGTGCTGTCTCCCGCGAGTGCAGATAGCTGGTGAGGATGCCGCAAGATATGATTGGCGTGGACTGAGCAGGAACACCTTCATCGTCAAAGCCCATGGTTCCAAATCCACCGGGAAAGGTTGCATCATCTGTAATAGAAATCATAGGGGATACTACCGGTGTATTGAATTTTCCAGAAAGGAAGGACCCTGCCCGTACAATATCAGCTTCTGAGGCATGACCTACAGCCTCATGGACGAGGAGCCCTACGACCTCACCACTCAAGACTACACGTACTTTTCCTGCAAGAGGCAGAGTAGCATCTATTCTTCGAGAAGCTCTGCGACCTACCTCGACTGCTGTTTCTGAGAGATCTCCTTCTTCAAAAAATTCTCGTCCTCTTTCTCCCCCTAGTACTTCTCTTCCCTGGGAGATTTTTCCTGAATTCTTTGCTATTGCAGTGACAGTGCCCATGATTCGATGTTCTTTCTGATGGATGTCGGTGCCTTCTGAGGTCATGAGTATCTTCTCATCAGTGACAGCGAGGATAGATACAGAATCAGATACCACGTGAGGAACTGCTTTCACTGCCAGATCAGCTTCTTTTATCAATTCAAAGAGCATATCCATGTCAGCAATGGTAAAAGGCTTTTCAGTGGAAGAACTCCATTCACCAGTGACAGGGTCAGCTTCTGCAATTTCAATTTCTTCTTCGCGACATGGAAGGCGGGCCATGCGCTCTGACGTTTTCACCACTTCGGGTGCATCTTCAACATTTGTGGTGGAGGAAAATCCCCACGATCCCTTCACGAGACTTCGGCACCCCACGCCCTGGAATACTGTCTGGGTGAATGTCTGTGGCACACCATCTCGCACCGTGGTCTGGATCTGTTCTCGCTTCATCCACTTCAGTATTGTCAAGTCAGCATCAGATAGTTCGAGCGCTTTGCGCAGTATACTGGCATCCATGCATGAAGAAGCAGGTGTCCTGTGAAATACTTTGCGGTAGATTGTATGAGAGGAGAGAATGCAGTTTTCAGGAAATCGTATCTGGTTTGCACGAGATCAGTTCGCTCAGATTTTCTCACATTCTCTTCTTCTATTTTCTATCAATATTCTCTCTCGTTAAAGAGCCCTTTTGATCCAAATAGTAATCAAATGAAAAGCCTGGGAATTATTAGACAACCCCACCTTACCGAAAAACTTATATACTCATTGGTAAACTTACAAGAAATCTACCGCCGTCGAAAGGTAGTCTACGGAGGTGAAAGAAATGAAGAGTTCTATACAACTGGACGATTTGAAGCAAAAAGGCCGAGACCAATCACTACATTGGAATGATTGGTATTTTACCGTCAATTTTAACCATAAAGGGAAAGACCATTTTCTGGTAATGTCCATTGCCGAAGGGACGTTCATGGGAGGGAATGGTACCCAGATAGGGCTTTCTCGAGATCCTCTATCTCTGGTGCAAGAAGACGACGCAGAAGCAGCCACTGAACCTAAAAACCACATTCACATACACAAGTTGCAGCCTGAGGACGCATTAAAGATTACAGAGGAGAAAGATACCATAACAGTGGAAATGGATGACCATAAAGCAGTTTGCAAGACGAATGAACAGCAGATCATCACCAAAAATGAAACAGTGAACGGTACCCTCACCTATAAACCCCGGGGCCCTGTACTCCGGTGGGGTGACCAGGTTGAAGGGAAGTGTCCGGTCACTGAAGGGACCAGTGTTAATGGGATTGAATCACTGTCTGACGTTTATGGGACACTCCGCATTGATGGAGAAACTGTTGAGATCAAAGGGCGGGGTGTGTTCGAACACGTGTGGATCGATGCTTTGGCCTTCATGAAGATCAGGGTCATGGACTGGATCTACGCGAACTTTGATCAGATGTACATGTTCACCTGCCACTGTGAATCTATTTCAGACGATGGGAAACCGTACCGCTTTGAAGATGGAACCTTATACCTGGTAAAAGAAGATGACTATCAAATTGTCAAAAAATTCGAGATCATGCCCACAGCCTGGGTGTACCTGAAGGCATCGCGCCGATTTGTGCCGTACGTACAGAATGTCACCGTGAAGACAGATAAAGGGGTGCTGGAGATGACAGTTACCATGTCATTGTACCCACAGATGGCCCAGGCCATGAGGTTAGAACCTTTGACCATGCACAACATAACGGGATGGAGTACCTTGTTCTTTGATGCGCCCATCGTCATGGAAGGGAAGTTCACCTATGAGGACGGGAAGAAAGTAGAATTAACCCATGGGAGAGGGGTGAATGAACAGCTGAGAATACTCCCCCTGTAACTCGAAAGCATTGAGAAAGTCTACAGCCAGAGAGCTTGAACTGTACCTGCCCTTGATCAGTTCGCCCTGGAACCCATTCAAGAAGTTGAAGGCAGAACTCGATTCCATGAGGTGCAGTGAAAAATGAAGAGACCTTCTTTTCTGTGAGAATTGACAGAATTTTCGCGTAGTCTGCAAAAAGGCTTTCCTCTGAACAAAAAATGAAAAAAGGCAAAAAAATAAAAGAAAAAAAATGAAGTATCGGCCGACATTAGTTCTCTTTCTTGTGTTCTTTGTAGATCTTGAAAACGTCAGCAGGATCTCCCATCGCTCTGCACTCCACTTCCACCACTTCATGCGGGTGCCCTGTAATCCACTCTATCAAAGCCTCGATTATCCCGCGCGCAACGCAGCACACTGGCACATCAGACTTGATCCCCTCACTTTCCAGATTCTCCTTCTGGATGAGGTAAAAACAGTCTTTCTCTTCCCGAATTTCCACCAAAGACGCACCGCCATCGGTGGCAGAACCCTTCTTCATGTATCCAACCAGGTTTTCCAATCCGAGGCGCATTTTCATCGCTTCTGGAAGGAGATGACCTGCCACCCGCATGGCCTTTGCCACTGCTGGACGTTTCTCAAGACCTCTCCGAACATTTTCTCGTCCCACACGCAGCATGAGCGTGCGAGCGCCATTATCTCCAAACATTTCGTGGAGAGAAACATACAGACTCCTTAAATGTTCGAGAGGTATCTCAGGTTCGTCGTTATCGGGTGGAAGGGAATCAATGTATCCCTTCAATCCACCGTAGTTCAGAATCGATTTGAGTCCATTCGGTCCGACAATGCTCTCTGTGGTCTCTAAAAAGACCCTCATGATAAGATTGTCAATCTTCCCTTCGTTAGACATATTCACCCCCTCTATACAAGTTTTGCTACCTCCTCTGCTGTCCTTTTCATGTCAAGGAACACTAACTTCAGTTTGGCATCTTCTCGAGCCATAGCTGTTAGCACTGCATTCTCTCCTGAAGCCATCAAGATGACGTATCCATTCTCCCCCTTGACATACACTTCTGACAGCCCACCTCTCGCCAGTTCTCTGGCTGTTCTCTCTCCTAAAGACAGCATGGCAGCAGACATGGTAGCTACCCTGTCTTTTTTCATGTCTTGAGGGAGTGCTGAAACAATCATCAACCCATCTACCGATACCACAGCTGAAGCTTCGATATCGGGAGCCGCACCTTCCAAATCATTCAGAAGATAGGTCAACCTTTCGGTCTTCGATCTTTCTCCCATTTTCACCACCTTCTGTTCTCATTTCTTCTAGGGGATAGATAAACTTTTCGGTTGCATGTAATTCTTCCAACAGCACCTGCCAGGATGTCTACCAGCTTGTTCCCCTGACATGATAATAACGTGGTCACACAATACTGTAAGGTGATGAGTAATAGTCTCCCCTCTAATTCCCTGGTCCCCTTGGAGTTTCATGACCTGTTCTATCCAGTTATGGCAGCCCTATTCCTGTGTGAGCTCCCAGAGTTCCTTTATCAGTCCTGCCACTTTCTGGCCCTTTTCAGTGAGCTGATAAATCCTTATTCTCCCTTCTTTGGTAGAGCTCACATAGTTCTTATCTTCTAGAGACTTTAACGTCTGAAGTGCATGAGGGTACATGGTGTCACTCTTTTCTGCTATGTGTCGGATGTACGTTGCTCCATTCAAGAGGTTTATCATGACCAGCGCTTTCTTTTCATTCATGAATATGTTCGTCATGACTATTAACTCGTATATAATATTTATAAACTTTTTGTTAAAATATTTCTGTAAGTACTTTTCCTCATATATTAATTCAGTGTGTTGAGTCTACTCCTCTTGAGACTTCATAAAATTTTTACACATGATTTATTCATACTATCATCCCATTGTCTCACGTGTGACACAGTCACATGAATACTTGAGCCGAGAGCACGGGAAACGAGGAAGAACATTCAGACCCTCCTTAACCCAGGTGAGGTCTCTACAGCAAAGCTCTTTCTCATTAACGTGTTGAAAGTGCTGCACTCCGCTCATTCAACTTCATATCTCCGCCGCTGTTCAGCTGAATCTGAATCACAATGCTTATATAGACGGGAGGTGTAAAGAGGGTGAGGTTGTGAATAGATGTATGAGAACACAGACACTGGAGGAGCCAGCATCAATGCGGAGGACATTGTTCTCTTGAATAAAAAGAGAATGACTGAACCATCGACAGGTAAAATGGTGAGCCAGCTGAATCGCCTCATCAAAATGAAAACTCCTCGGAGGTGGTTCAGTGGAAGTTGAAGCCTGGATCATGTGGTTACTCATTGCCGGAGCTGCCGCAGTCATCGAGATATTCACTACAGGGTTTTTCGTTATTTGGTTCGCTATAGGGGCGGGAGCAGCCTGTGTGGCAGCTCTTCTTGGTTTCAATCCAGCGTGGCAGTGGGGTATCTTTCTGGTGGTCAGTGGAGTGCTCATTCTCTTCACCAGACAATTTGCAGAAAAGATCACCAAGCCGCAACCCCCTGGAATTGGCGCTGACAGGTACATCAACAAGGTTGGCATTGTGCTGGAAAAGATAGACAACAACAAAAATGTGGGAATGGTGAGAATTGGAAAAGATGAGTGGAGGGCAGACAGCGATACAGGTGACGTCATACCTACAGGGAAAACAGTGAAAGTGGTCAGAATAAGTGGAGCTCATCTAGTAGTCAAAATTAAAGAAGAGGTGGAATAATGGTATCTGTTTTACCATATCTTATTGTACTCTTCCTGCTGCTTGTGATTGGTGCCACAGGCATTAGAATCGTGAACCCGTATCAGAAAGCGCTGGTTCAGCGTCTGGGAAAATACCAGAGAACACAGGCCAGTGGGGTTACGTTTATCATCCCCTTCATAGAGAATATCAAGAAGGTGGACATGCGAGAAACAGTGGTAGACGTTCCCCCGCAGGCGGTGATCACCAAGGACAACGTGGTCGTTGAAGTGGATGCAGTCATCTACTTCGAGGTCACTGACCCCATAAAGGTTACCTACAACGTGGTCAACTTCTACCTGGCTGCTACCAAGCTTGCGCAGACCAACCTGAGGAACTTGGTGGGTGACTTGTCTTTAGATGAGTCATTGACGTCCCGAGAGGTCATCAACACCAAGTTGCGTATGATCTTAGACGATGCAACAGATAAGTGGGGTACCAAGGTGACGAGAGTGGAGCTCCAGAGGATCGAGCCACCCCGTGACGTTACTGATGCCATGCACCGACAGATGAAAGCAGAGAGAGACAAGAGAGCCATGATCTTGGAATCTGAAGGTGCGAAGCAGTCGACTATCCTGAAGGCTGAAGGAGAGGCAGAAGCTATAAAGAGAGTGGCAGATGCGAACAAGTACCAGAAGATAGCAGTAGCCCAGGGTGAGGGTGAGGCAATCCAAACAGTGTACAATGCAATCCATAAGGGAAGACCTACCAATGATCTGATCGCCATCAAGTACCTGGAAACCCTTCAGAAAATTGCAGATGGTAAATCCACCAAGATATTCCTGCCTTACGAGGCCTCTGGTATTCTGAGCAGCGTTGCTGGGATCGGAGAAATACTGAAGGAGAAAATGGCACCAGAAGAGGAAAAGAAATAAATTCTCATTTTTTTATTTTCTTTTGTTTTTTCTTTGTCATTCTAAAACCACGTAATACATGTCACACATCATTGTCAGGTCCTCAGTGCATCATCTCTCTCGTTGACCCTTGCACGGTAACCCTCTTATCTGCCTCTGCTTTTAATCTCCTGGCTCTCAATTGAAACGTTCCCAGTTTCGTGGGCTGAATTTCCTTTTTTTAAGGGAACCTTTATAAAGGGTGACCTCCTTTTAAGGGAACCTTTATAAAGGGTGATACCCCTTCCTTAAAAGAGAGGTGAATAGATGGAGAACGTCAAGATACAAAACGTTGTCACTTCCGCCACCTTGAACGAAAAGATTGATCTCGAACGGATTGCCACTGCTGTAGAAGACATTGAGTATGAGCCTGAACAGTTCCCTGGGTTGGTTCTGAGGCTGGATGACCCTAAAACTGCCACTCTTGTATTTGGTTCTGGAAAACTGGTGTGTACGGGAGCAAAATCTCCAGAAGAGTCCAGAAGGGCCATCTACAAGATCATTGACCTCCTCAAGAAGGAGAATACGCCCATACCAGACCCGATATGGCAAATCCGGTGGAGTGGTGATGCGAAAGTCCACACGTTTGAAGGCAAAGTAACGGCGCAATCCATAAAAAATGTGGAGTACGCAGATGAGGACCCTAAGAGAAAAGAACTGAAGAAAGACAAGATCAAGCACGACAAGACGACCATCACGTTTGAAGGATCTGCGTGGGAGGGGCAGAGAGGCGTAAACTTTGAGGCTGAAGGTGTGATCACCTTTGATGTGAAACAGGATTCAGAGTATAAGCCTGATTTCGTCTTTGTGGGGAAAAATAAGAGTAACCCGCCCCAAATTCCTTTTGAATTGAGAGAACAGCCCACCCTTTCGGGATTGAATGCGATAAACCCTGCTCGTGAGCCGCGGCACATCCCGGGGGAAGATGCGGGGATTTTCATCTGGTTCAGAGGGCCTGAGATTGTGGTTCAGAATATTGTGGCATCTGCTGACTTAGGAGTGGAGTTGAACCTGGATGCCATTGTGTTTGGTCTCCCCAACTGTGAGTATGAACCTGAACAGTTTCCAGGGTTAATTTACCGGTTGAAGAAACCTAAAGTCGTCCTGCTGTTGTTTGGATCGGGAAAGATTGTGTGCACAGGTGCAAAAACCAGAGAAGATGTGGAAAATGCAATAGTGGAGGTCAGGAGGGCATTGAGGAAGATAGGAGTTAAAATGTGATTGAATGGTAATCCCGTATGCATTCATAGGAAAACTCCTCATTTTCCTTCTCGTTTTACTCCTTGTTACTTCTTTGATTTCTCTGGTATTGGGGTTGGTTTTGTTACGGAAAGGGATCATGATCCTGCCCCGGCTTGTGCTCTTAGTCATTGACAGCCTCCACTTTTTTTTGAAGCGGCTCCTGCGGATGGTGGGGCTCAGTGAGAGGCTCGTGGATGAGATTGGAATTGAAATCAGGAACAGGACGTATGAGAGAGACTTTGAAAAATCTGACCCTCAAAAGAGAATTTTAGTGTTTCCACAGTGTTTGCGCAGCCCTGAGTGCCCTGCTCCCCTGACGAGGTACGGTATTCAGTGTAAGGAGTGCGGAAGGTGCGTCATCTGCATGTTAAAGAGGGAGGCAGAAACTGTGGGGTACAAGGTGTACGTAGTGCCGGGGGGCAGTTTTGTGAAACGAATCATCAGAAAGGACAGACCTTCAGGTGCTTTGGGAGTGGCATGCGGGTACGAGTTGAACTACTCCATGATGGAGGTGTCGAATGTGTGCCCCGTCATGGGGGTGCTTCTCCTAAAGGACGGCTGTTACTGCACCAAGGTGGATGAGGAATTGGTTTTGGAAAAGATTTTGATGGGTGTCAAAGAGCAGAAGAGGGAAGAAAAAAAAGAAAAAGAAGAAAAGAGAAAAAAGAGAGAAAAGAGTGGAAGAAAAGGAAAGGATGAAAAAAAAGAGAGTGAAAGGGACCATGATAACAGACAACCACATGCACCTGGATAGAAAGGGTCTGTATTTGGAGGCAGTAACCCAGTTCAAGAAAGCAGGTGGGGGACGCATCATTCTGGTGCAGAAGCCGTCCTTTCCTCGCGACGTGGAAGGGTTCATTTCCAGTTTTGATGAAACGATTAAAATGTGTGAGGATGTTCGACCATTTGTGGAATGCTATCCTGTCATTGGGTTACATCCTGCTGAATTTGACAGATTACGGAATGAGGGGAAAAAAGAGCTGTGCTATGACGTTCTGGACGTGGTGGGAAAATACGTTGAAGAGAAGAAAGTGGTGGGCATGGGTGAGTTTGGCAGACCTCACTACCCGGTCTCTGAGGAAACGGTGCGTGAAGCCCACGATTACATGGTAGAGGCTTTGAGAAGAGCTCACGACCTCGACTGCCCCATCCAGCTCCACACAGAGTCTTTAGATGGTGAGGGCATTCAGGAATTAGACACGTTGGTGAAGGAGATGGGGTGCCGAAAAGTTGTCAAGCATTTCTCTCCTCCTTTACTGTCCTGGTTTGACCAGATGATGCCTTCTGTTCTCGCCACAGAATCTAATGTTGAGAAAGCACTCTCTTTCCAAAAATGCTTTCTGATGGAGACTGACTACATCGATGACCCCCGAAGACCAGGAGCTGTCCTGGGTCCCAAGACAGTACCTCGGACCACAATACATCTTTTGGAAAAAGGTGTCCTCACCGCGGAGATGGCGGCCCGAATCCATGACGATGAGATTGTGAGGTTATACAGCCTGTAAATGGCCTCAGTTATCGTTACGAATGCTCTTATTCTACTTTGGTGTGAAAGGTGCAGAGAAATTACAGGTGATCATGTGTCACACATGTCTATGGAAGTAAGGATTAACTGCTGTGAGCAAAAAGTATAAGAAAGGTTATAACTGAATGGGTGCACATGGTAGTGAAGATGTGAGAAATTCAATGCGCCATGGGTTGCGGCTTACCTGGTCTGGCTTGGACACTCGAAGCAATTGCAAAGTAGAAAAAGGGATGGAAATGTTTGAAAAGATAGATGAAAAGAAAATTAAGAAGATGATCAGCCTCATAGTTAAGGGGAAAGTAGGAGAGGTCTTGGAATCAGCGAATGCTGGAAACATAGACGATTTGGTTGTGATTGGAATTCTTTTGTTGGAAAATAGAATATATGATATGGCTGAGAAAATATTTAGTCGAGTTGTTCAAGTGGCACCCGACAATGTTTTGGCATGGTATAACAAGGGCGTAGCTTTAGGTAACCTAGGAAAGTATGAAGAGGAAATCACCTGCTATGATGAAGCTCTACGAATTGATCCTCAGTATGCTAAAGCATGGTCAAACAAGGGCGTAGCTTTAGATAACCTAGGAAAGTATGAAGAGGAAATCACCTGCTATGATGAAGCTCTACGAATTGATCCTCAGGATGCTGATGCATGGTCAAACAAGGGCGTAGCTTTGGGTAACCTAGGAAAGTATGAAGAGGAAATCACCTGCTATGATGAAGCTCTACGAATTGATCCTCAGGATGCTAAAGCATGGTCAAACAAGGGCGTAGCTTTGGGTAACCTAGGAAAGTATGAAGAGGAAATCACCTGCTATGATGAAGCTCTACGAATTGATCCTCAGTATGCTAAAGCATGGTATAACAAGGGCGTAGCTTTAGATAACCTAGGAAAGTATGAAGAGGAAATCACCTGCTATGATGAAGCTCTACGAATTGATCCTCAGTCTGCTGAAGCATGGTATAACAAGGGCGTAGCTTTAGGTAACCTAGGAAAGCATGAAGAGGCAATCACCTGCTATGATGAAGCTCTACGAATTGATCCTCAGTCTGCTGAAGCATATGGTAACCTAGGAATAGCCTTTCTAGATTCATATCAATACAAAAACGCCATTGATAATCTGCAAAAAGCAAGAGACCTTCTCCTGGAAAGAAAATCAAAAAATGATGCAGATAGAGTCACAGCATGTCAATTATGGGCTGAAGCGTTAGAAAATTGGAGCAGAGAAGAATACGAAAAAGCACTTTCTTGTTTCAACAAAGCCATAATCATCTTCAGAAATCTTCAATTTACCAGTGCCGCAGACTCTCTGGAATTGATATCCAAAATAATCCCCCTCGATCAACAGTTCATGAATGCTTTGCATGCTGAAAGTCTAGTTGAACTCAGGGAAAAAATCTCAGAGGTGTGCACCGGAACAGAAGAGCTCCTTGACAACATCGAAGAAAAGAACATCTCTGTAGATGCAGAGGAGATATTTTCTGCCAAAAGTACCTGTTTTATCGCCTTATACACAGCTCTCCTATTTGAAGAACCAGATTTCGAACGTTTGAATACTGCAAGAGCCACCTTTGAAAAGCTCAGGTTTGACACCTCTGTGGTGGCTGTAAATTCCCTGGAAAACTTTATTCGTGTACTCAATAGATATGAAAAACTTGAGGGTATTCCTCAAAACGACCAAGATTTTCTATTACACTCATTAAAGACATTGTATGTTCTCGATGGATTATTAACTGGAAAAATTCCCGTAGAAAGAGAATACTTCACCTCCACCACAGGAAGAGAAGAATCAGAAATAGTTTACCACGACATAGAAAATACAGAAAAAGAGTGGGTGCGAGTATGTTTGGTTCAACTCGATTTCTCTTTAGAGCCCCTCCGTCCACCTGACGATTTTGGCTATGTATTGAAAGAAAAAGAACAAATCAAGAAGAAAGTGTTTGAAGCCTTGAAAATTGCCAGTACACATACTGTGGACATCATCTGTTTCCCTGAGTTAAGTACTACTGAAGAGTGGATTGAAGAAGCAAAAGAATACAAGAACATCACAATCATATTTGGTACTTACTACAAGAACGGGTTCAATACCTGTCCCATTATCGTGAAAGGGCATGATTACTACATCCAGAAAATCAATCCCTCCCCACAATTTGAGACAGAAGTAATCTACGGCAGGAAAATGAAAAAAGGCAAGAAAATCTTTGTTTTTCAGACGAAGTGCGGTGTATTCACCATATTGATCTGCATGGATTATCTAAGGGAGGCACACCGCATTTTGAGCAGTTCAGATGAGAAAATAAAGAATGTTGATCTTATTATTGTTCCTGAATACAATAAGGATACAAGAAGGTTTCAAAAGCAGGGAGACATGCACTGTCTCAGTGAAGAGAGCTACCCTTATGTAGTACAAGTCAATTCTCTGACAGTGTCTCAAAAGAAAGTAGGGGGAACCTGCGTCATAGGTGCAGAACATAGAGATGCACTCCAAAGATATACCATGGATAGGTTAAAACCAGAAGACACCATTGAGTACAAGCTTGTAGAAACGCAAGAAGAGAGTATGATCATCGTAGATTTAGACATAAAGAGAAAGGGCATTCCTGTACCTGCTTCCGGCCTCAAAATGAAAGTACTCCAAAGATATACATTTGAAAGTGATGGGTGGAATGCAATAGGATTTTAGAGTGTTCAAGAAATGTGGATCGATCTCTGCTGCCCTATAGATAGGGTAAACATGAGAGTGCGTTCTTACAGTACCTCTGAAAGTGATTTTTGAAAGTTCTGTATAAAATTACACGCCTGAGGTAGATCACGTTAACAGACACACTCAGTTATGCCAGTTGTATGGCGACTGTGCTGGCTGCTCCCAGCTTTCCTTGAGCAGTTTTGCAGGATACTGAAACGAGGAATTGACCCGGACCGAACTTGCACTTGCCGTAACTCTCTGTGGGGGCATCCCAATCGGTGGCAAAAACAGAACTCATGTCCAGCCGAAAGACACCCCTGTTGAACTCTGTAGGGTACACAATGGATGTCGAACTGTAGGTGCAGCCTGTTGAGGATGCAAAGGTCCAGCCTACGGAAAAGTACTCCACAGCAAAAGGATAGTCTGTGTGGAAGTTGATGTCAACGTACTGGACGGGGTCTTTGTTCGCAGAGAGAGTTTGGCTTGGGGTATCTATGATGACCACTGGTTCTGTGCTCA
>JADDYB010000287.1_pt1 | contig 15747 bp, 16 predicted proteins | sample 8641941 | NCBI WGS metagenome assembly JADDYB01 (sample SAMN16275377, study PRJNA637457) | freshwater sediment metagenome | isolation source: Lake Kineret sediment | place: Israel: Lake Kineret | collected 2013
CCGCCGAGAAGAGCCGTGCCGCTGCGCGGCGGGCTGATGACTGGGTGCACGGCAATCCGTGGGCCGCGGTCGGCGCGGCGGCGGGCGTCGGTTTCCTGATTGGCATGCTGGTGTCGCGCCGCTAGGGTCGAGCCAGATGGCACTGTCGTTCGAGGCTGCCCGTCGCTTGCTGCAGCATGTGGGCCAGCTGCTGCTGCTGCGCGCCGACCTGGCTGCGGAGGAACTCGCGCTGGCGCGGCGGCAGTGGGTCGGCTGGCTTGGCATGGCGCTGGCCGCCTTCGCACTGATGGTGGTCGCGCTGATTGCCGCGGGGGCGTGGCTGACGTTGCTGCTGTGGGACCGGTTCGGCGCGCTGACGCCGGGAATCCTGGCGCTGCTGTCCGCGCTGGCAGCCGCGCTTGTCCTGCGCGGGCTGCTGGCATCAGCCGGCGCGGCCGCCTCGCCGCTGGCACAGACGCGGGCCGCACTGCGCGAGGACTACGAAGTGCTGGCGAGCGCGGTTGCGCACGAACGCGACACGGGGTCGCGCGAATGAGCATCCGGGTCCTGCCGCAGCCTGCCGGCTCGTGGGTGTCGCGCACGGCTTCTGAAGGAAGGCGTCGATGAGCAGGCTTCCCGTCGAGGAACGGATCGCCCAGCTGCAAGCGCGGGCCCACGTGCAACGGCTGGCTGCCCAACTCGCCATCTTCGAGGCGCGCGACCAGCTTGCGCCGTTGAAGTCGGCCGCCGGTGTCATCGGCATGGCGGTGCATGCATTGTCTCCAGGTGGCGCCGCGGGCGGAACGATCGGCAAGTTGGCCAAGTTCGGCATCGGCCACCCGTGGCTCAGTTCGACGGCGGCCACCTTGGCCTGGCGCGTCGTGCGACGGCGGCCGATCGTTCTGCTGATCACCGCGGCAGCCGGCGCCGCCGCGTGGTGGCTGTTCAGGCCGACGGCGCAGTCCAGCAACCCTCAGGAGCCTCCGGCGTGAGCGGGGCGGACGCCGCCCCCGATCAGAACCGACCGCGTTGGCTCGAGGCGATGCGCGCCCACGCGGCGGGCCCGGTTGCCGCGACGGCAGCGCGGGCGCACGACTCCAAGGCGCCGTCCGGCAACCAGGCGCGGGCGGCGGCACAGCCGCTGCAGCGGCTGTACGACCGGCCGCTGTGGCTGGCGGTCTTCTTCTGCGCCCTGTATCTCGGCGTCGACGCGGGCACCGCGGTGTTCGCCGTGGAACCGACCAAGTGGACACCGTGGAACCCGCAAGCCGCGCTGGCGCTGACGCTGGTCGCCACCGCCGGAGTGCGCTTCGCGCCCGTGGTGGTCATTGCGGTGCTGCTGGCCGAGATCGTGGTTCGCGATGCGCCGGCGGGCTTCGGTTCGCTGTTCTCCGCGCTCGCGGTCGGCCTGACGTACAGCGCCGCCGGCCACGTCGTGCAGCGTTTCACCCGTTGGACGCGGGCCGAGGTGACTGTGCGCGACCTGTCGGCGCTGGTGCTGATCGCCTTTGCCACGTCGCTGGCCGTCGCGGTGCTGCTCGGCCTGACGCATGCGCTGGCAGGCACGGTGTCGCTGCGCCTGCTGCACGTGGTGTCGCTGCAGGTCGTGGTCGGCGAGGCGCTGGGGCTGATCGTCGCGGCGCCGGCGCTGCTGCTGCTTGCCTCCGGCGCCTGGCGCATCGAAGCCGTTAACACCATCGGCCGCGGCAAGCTTGGCCGTGATCTGCTGCTGTTTGCGATCGTGGTGACAACGCTGCTGCTGGCGATCTTCTGGCGGCGGCCGTTCGATCAGTTCCGCATGTCGTACCTGCTGTTCGTGCCGATGATCGTGTTCGCGGCCCGGCATGGACTGTTCGGTGCCGCGATCGGCGTGCCGCTGGTGCAGGCCGGAATGATTTCCGCGGTGTCGGTGTTCTCCGCGCACGTCGCCACCGCGGTCGAGTACCAGATGCTGACCCTGGCCCTGGCGCTCACTGCCATGTACCTCGGCCTGCTGTCTTCCGAGCGCGAGCGGGCGGCGCAGCGACTGGCGGTGCGAGAGCGCGAGTTGCGCGAGCAGCGCGATGCGCTGAGCGAGACCCAGCGTACCGCCGCCACCGCCGAGTTATCGGCGGCGCTGGCGCACGACCTGAACCAGCCGCTGTCGGCCATCGGAACCTATGCACGCGCGGCGCGCCTGATCGCCGAGCGCGACGACGCTGACCGCGCCACGCTGTTCCGCACGCTCGACCAGATCTCGTCCGAGAGCGCGCGCGCCGGGCAGTACGTGCGGCGGATGCGCGACTTCTTCCGCACCGGCGCCATGCACAGCGAGGAGGTCCGGGTCGAGGAACTGATCGAGCGCGGCCGCGCCCACTTGCGCGACCGCCTCGAGCGGGCGGGCATCCTGTTCGAGACCTCGATCCAGCCCGGCCTGCCGCCGCTGCGGACCGACGCGGTGCAGGTCGGCGCTGTGCTCGACAACCTGCTCGGTAACGCCTGCGATGCGCTGGCCGATGCGCCACAGCCGCGACGCATCCGGGTGACGGCGACGCAGCTGGCGGACCGCTCGCCGCCGACGATACGGATCAGCGTGCAGGACAACGGTCCCGGCGTCGCCGCCGAGCTTCGCCCTCAGCTTTTCAAGCCGCTCGCCACCAGCAAACCGCACGGCATGGGCCTTGGCCTTGCACTGTCCCGGTCCATCACCGAGCGGCTGGGCGGCGGGCTTTCCTACGATGCTGCCACCAGCATCACCACCTTCCACCTGGACCTGCCCACCGATGAACACCGACCAGAGTGATGTGAACGTCGCCGGAAGCTGCGTATACGTCGTCGAGGACGATCCGTCCGTGCGCGACTCGCTCTCGCTGCTGCTGCAGCTGCGCGGTTTTTCCACCGCCACCTTCGACAGCGCGGAGGCCTTCCTCGAGAACGACGCGCTCGAGCGCCCGGCATGCGTGCTCGCCGACGTGCGCCTGCCGGGCATGTCGGGTCTCGAACTGCAACGCAAGCTTGCCGCGCAGCGGTCGACGCTGCCGTTCGTGGTGATGACCGCGCACGGCGACGTTGCCACCGCGCGGGCGGCGCTGCGCGAGGGCGCGGTCGACTTCCTCGAGAAGCCGATCGACGAGCAGGACCTGATCGACGCAATCACGGTCGCCCTGCGCAGCGATCACGAGCAGTTCGAGCGGGCGCGCAGTCGCGAGACAGTGCTCGGCCGCATGCAGCGGCTGACCGAACGCGAACTCGAGGTCTTCGACCGGGTCACCAGCGGTTATCACAACCGCGAGATTGCCGAGGAGTTCGGCATCAGCCAGCGTACAGTCGAAGTCCATCGCGCGCGGGTGATGGAGAAGCTGCAGGCGCGGCGGGTCGCCGACCTGTTCCGGCTGCGCTTCGAGCTCGACGGCGCACCGACGCCTGCGCAGGCGGAGCGGGCACTGTCCTGACCCGCCCGCCGCGGCTTCGCCGGCGCGGCGGCATCGAGATCACGATTCGGGGTCCGCATCGGGTCAGCCTGATGCGGATCTTCTTGACCGCTGCGCGGCGCGTCGCAGGGCCCGCCGCATCGCCGCTGCACCTATACTGCGCGCCGGTCCGCGCCGCGGACCGCCCCGCCAGATGCTTACCCAGCTGACCTACTTCGCGCTCGGACTGATCGCACTCATCGTCGGCGCTCGTTCGCTCGTGCGGGGCGCCTCGAAGCTGGCGCTGTCGCTCGGGGTTTCTCCGCTGGTGGTCGGGTTGACCGTCGTCGCCTTCGGCACCAGCGCCCCCGAGGTCGCCGTCTCGGTCGGCGCCGTGCTCGATGGCCGCATGGACATGGCGGTGGGCAACGTCGTCGGCAGCAACATCTTCAACGTGCTGTTCATCCTCGGGCTCTCCGCGCTGATCGCGCCGCTGTTCGTCAACGCGCAGTTGATCCGCCAGGAAGTGCCGATCATGATCGGCGCCTCGGTGCTGCTGATCGTGCTCGCGGTCGATGGGCGCATCGGCCGCCTCGAGTCGGCGCTGTTGCTGGCGCTGCTTGTCGCCTACACCGCGCTGCTGATCATCCAGTCGCGCCGCGAGACGAAGGCGACGCGAGATGAATACGCCGAGGCGCTGCCGCCGGACCGCGACTGGGATCGGCACTGGGTGGTGCAGCTCGCTCTGGTGGCCGTTGGTCTGCTGCTGCTGGTGGTCGGATCGAACTGGCTGGTCGACGCAGCGATCGCCTTTGCGCGTGCACTCGGCGTCAGCGAACTGGTGATCGCGCTTACGATCGTCGCCGCCGGTACGTCGATGCCCGAGGTGGCGACCTCGGTGACCGCGGCGCTGAAGGGCGAGCGCGACATCGCGGTCGGCAACGTGGTCGGCAGCAACACCTTCAACATCCTCGGCTGCCTCGGCGCATCGGGACTGGTCGCCGGCGGCGGGCTGCCGGTGCCGGCCGCCGCGCTCGCCTTCGACCTGTGGGTGCTGCTCGCAGTGGCGTTTGCCTGCCTGCCGGTGTTCCTCACCGGGCGGGAAATCGCCCGCTGGGAGGGCGGCCTGTTCATCGGCTACTACTTCGCCTACGCCGCCTTTCTCGTGCTGGCGGCGCGGCAGCACCAGGCGCTGCCGGCCTATTCGGCGGCGATGCTGTCGTTCGTGGCGCCGCTGACGATCGTCACGCTGCTGGTGTCCGTGCTGCGCACGCAGCGCAGCGGACACTGATCGCCCATGCAGGCCGCGTTGCTGCTGCCGGTGCTTGCCCTGCTGCCGTTCGCAGGCAGCATGCTGGTGCTGTCGTCACCCAACGCGCAGCGGATGCGCGCGGTGTCGCTTGCCGCTGCGGTGACCGTGGCAGCGACCGCGCTGGTGCTGGCGGCTGCGCCGGCGGTGTTCGTCGGCGAGGTCGTTCGCTGGCGGATCGACTGGCTGCCACAGCTCGGGCTGGCGTTCGGCTTGCGCATGGACGGCCTGGCCTGGCTGTTTGCGCTGCTGATCAGCGGCATCGGCATGCTGATCGTGCTGTATGCCGCCTACTACCTCGATCCCGGCGATCCGGCGGCGCGCTTCTTCGGCTTCCTGCTGCTTTTCATGGGCGCGATGCTGGGCGTCGTGCTCGCTGACAACCTGCTGCTGCTGGTGGTGTTCTGGGAACTCACCAGCCTGTCGAGCTTCCTGCTGATCGGCTACTGGAGCCACAGTGCCGATGCGCGGCAGGGCGCACGAATGGCGCTGACCATCACCGGCGCCGGCGGCCTGGCGCTGCTTGGCGGCGTGCTGCTGCTCGGCGACATCGTCGGCAGCTTCGACCTGGAGACCGTGCTCGCCTCCGGCGACCTGATCCGCGCCGATCCACTGTATCCGGTGGCGCTGGTGCTGGTGCTGGCCGGCGCCTTCACCAAGAGCGCGCAGTTCCCGTTCCACTTCTGGCTGCCGCACGCGATGGCCGCGCCGACGCCGGTTTCCGCCTACCTGCACTCGGCGACGATGGTCAAGGCGGGCGTGTTCCTGCTGGCGCGCATGTATCCGGCGCTCGGCGGCACCGACCTGTGGTTCTGGACGGTGGCGCCCGTGGGTCTGGCCACGCTGCTCGTCGGCGCCTACATCGCCATCTTCCAGCACGACCTGAAGGGCCTGCTGGCGTACTCGACGATCAGCCACCTCGGCCTGATCACGCTGCTGTTCGGCATCGACACCCGGCTGGCGGTGGTGGCGGGCGTGTTCCACATCCTCAACCACGCCACCTTCAAGGCGTCGCTGTTCATGGCCGCCGGCATCATCGACCACGAGGCCGGATCGCGCGACATGCGCAAGCTCAACGGGCTGTGGAAGTTCATGCCGATCACCGCCGTGCTCGGCACCGTGGCCGCGGGTGCGATGGCCGGCGTGCCGCTGCTCAACGGCTTCCTGTCGAAGGAGATGTTCTTCACCGAAACCGTGGGCCAGCACAGCAACGCGGTGATGAACGTGCTGCTGCCGCTCGGCGCGGTGATGGCGGGGATCTTCTCGGTGGCCTACAGCGTCCGCTTCATCCACGACGTGTTCTTCAACGGCGAGCCGGTGGGGCTGCCGAAGACGCCGCACGAACCGCCGCGTTTCATGCGCCTGCCGGTGGAGGTGCTGGTGGTGCTGTGCGTGCTGGTCGGCCTGTTCCCGACGCTGGTGATCGCCCCGGTGCTGGCCGTCGGCGCGCAGGCGGCGCTGTTCGGCGGCCCGTACGCGCCGCTGCCGGCGTACAAGCTCGCCATCTGGCACGGCTTCAACCTGCCGTTGGCGATGAGCATGGCGGCGACAGTGGGCGGCGTGCTGCTGTATTTCGTTCTGCAGCGGCGCATCAACCTGCACCGGCTGGTGCGGCTGCCCGGCTGGATCCGCAGCGGCGGACGCGAGGCGTTTCACCTCTTCACCGAGCTCAAGCTGGGCACGGCGCGGCTGGTCACCGACACCCTGGAGAACGGCAGCCTGCAGCGTTACCTGTTCCTGCTCGTCGCCGTCGCCCTGCTGGCCGGGCTGTCGCCGTACCTTGCGGGCGGCAGCGGCGCTTCGGCTCCTGCTGCGGCCGGCACGCCGCTGAACTTCAGCGTGATCGCGGTCTGGCTGGTCGGCATGGCGGCGGCCATGGGCACCACGATGGTGTACCGACAACGCCTGCTGGCGCTGCTGCTGCTCGGCGTGGTGGGACTAGTGGTGAGCCTGACCTTCGTCTACTTCTCCGCCCCTGACCTGGCCCTGACGCAGTTGCTGGTCGAGATGGTGACGATCATCCTGATGATGCTGGCGCTGTACTGGCTGCCAGCGGAGAGCCCGCGCGAAGCGAGCCGGGCGCGGCAGGTGCGCGACCTGCTGCTTTCACTCGGCGCCGGCGCCGGCATCGCCGCGCTGTCGTACGCGCTGCTCACCAGCAGCTTCGACTCGATCTCGCCGTATTTCCTGCGCGCCGCCGTGCCCGAGGGCGGCGGCGCCAACGTCGTCAACGTGATCCTGGTCGACTACCGCGGCTACGACACGATGGGCGAGATCACCGTGCTGGGCATCGCCGGCGTGGTGATCTATGCGCTGCTGGCCGGCTTCCTGCCGGCTCACCGGCCGAGGCCTGCATCGAGCGAGCCGCGCTCGCAGTTCCTGCCGCTGATCGCGCGCCTGCTGCTGCCGCTGGCAGTGCTGGTGTCGCTGTACCTGTTCCTGCGCGGTCACAACGCGCCCGGCGGCGGCTTCATCGCCGGGCTGGTGCTGGCACTGGCACTGATCCTGCAGTACGTGGCCAACGGCCGGCATTGGGTCGAGCAGCGGCTGCGGACCGACTTCCGCGTCTGGATCGGTGCCGGCCTGCTGATTGCCGGCGCCGCCGGCATCGGCAGCTGGTTCTTCGGCGCGCCGTTGCTGACCAGCAGCTATGCCTACTGGACGCTGCCCGTGCTCGGCACGGTGCCGCTGGCCAGCGCGGTGGTGTTCGACCTCGGCGTCTATCTCACCGTGGTCGGCGCGACGATGATCGCGCTGGTGTCGATCGGCCGCCTGACCGCAGCGGGCGAGGAGGCCGGGCCGTGACGATCGAGCTGCTGCTGGCCATCGGGCTGGGCGTGCTGACGGCCACTGGCGTGTGGCTGCTGCTGCGCGCCCGCGTCTTCGACCTCATCGTCGGCCTGACGCTGCTGTCGTATGCGGTGAACGTGTTCATCTTCGCAACCGGCCGCGTGCGCATCGGCAGCCCGCCGATCGTCAGCGACAAGCTGGCGCCGACGCTGGCCAGCTATGCCGACCCGCTGCCGCAGGCGCTCGTGCTGACCGCCATCGTGATCAGCTTCGCGATGACCGCGCTGATCCTGGTGATCGCCCTGCGCGCTCATGCCGAGACCGGCTCCGATCACGTCGACGGCGCCGAGCCTTCCGGGGCGACCGCCGCGGAGCGTGACCGATGAACTGGGCGCACTGGATCATCGTGCCGGTCGTGCTGCCGCTCGTTTCAGGGGCGGCGCTGCTGCTGATCGAGCGCTCACGTCCCGCACTGGCGGCGCCGCTGTCCCTTCTTGCCACGGCGGCACACCTGCTGGTGGCGATCGGCCTGGCCGCCCAGGCCGCCGACGGCACCGTGCGGGCCTACCTGCTCGGCAACTGGAGTGCGCCGTTCGGCATCGCGCTGGCGCTCGACAGGCTTTCTGCGCTGCTGCTGGTGCTGACCGGTGTGATCGCGCTGGCCGCGGTGGCCTATGCCGTGGCGGGCGACGCGAAGACCCGCATCGACAAGCTCGGGCCACACTTTCATGCACTGTTCCAGTTCCAGCTGATGGGGCTCTCTGGCGCGTTCCTGACGGCGGATCTGTTCAACCTGTTCGTCTTTTTCGAGGTGCTGCTGATTGCTTCGTACGGCCTGCTGCTGCACGCCGGCGGCGCGGCGCGGCTGCGTGCGGCGATCCACTACGTCAGCTTCAACCTGACCGGCTCGGCGCTGTTCCTGATCGCGGTGTCGGCGCTGTACGGCATCACCGGGACGCTGAACATGGCCGACCTGGCGCAGCGCGTGGCGCAGCTGCCGCCGGAGAGCGCGTCGCTGGCGCGCAGCGCCGGCCTGCTGCTGCTGGTCGTCTTCTGCGTCAAGGCGGCGCTGCTGCCGCTGTATTTCTGGCTGCCGACCACCTACGGCGCGGCCACCGCGCCGGTGGCGGCGCTGTTCGCGATCATGACCAAGGTCGGCGTCTACGCGGTGGCACGGATGTTCACGCTGGTCTTCGGCGCCGACGGCGGCGTGGCGGCCGACCTGGCGCAGCCCTGGCTGCCGATAGTGGGGCTGGGCACGATCGCGCTTGCCGCCGTGGGCGCGCTGGCCGCGCACGACATGCGCGGCATGATCGGTTACCTCGTCATCGCCTCGGCGGGCACACTGCTGATGGCACTCGGCCTCGGCAGCCGCGAGTCCGTGGCCGCCGCGCTGTTCTACCTCGTCAACAGCACGCTGGTGGTCGCCGTGCTCTACCTGCTGGCCGATCGCATCGGCGCGCAGCGCGGCGCGCACGGCGACCTGCTGGCGCCGGGGCCATTCGGGTCCGAGCGCAGCCTGCTTGGCGCCGCCTATTTCGTTGCTGCCATCGCGGTGTGCAGCCTGCCGCCGCTGGCCGGTTTCCTCGGCAAGTCGCTGCTGCTCGCCGCTGCGCGCGACACGGCCTACGCGGCGTGGGTGTGGGCGATCGTGCTGGCCTCCGGCCTGGCGATCATCATCAGCCTCGTGCGGGCCGGCAGCCGCATCTTCTGGAAGCCGTACGAGCCACCCACACCCGCAACCGCGATCGCCACCTCGTCGGTGCAGGTGATGGCGCTCGGCTGGCTGTTTGCCGCCCTGCTGCTGAATACCGCGGCTGCCGGACCGCTGGCGCGCTTCACCGGCGCCGCCGCGCAGCAACTGTTCGAGCGCCGCCCATACATCGACGCGGTGCTCGGTGCCAGACCGGTGCCTGCGGCGCTGCCGATCCGCGAGATCCTCGGCGGCAAGCCGGGGAAGGACAGGCCGTGAATCGCCTGCTGCCTGCGCCGCTGCTGTCGGCCCTGCTCTTCGTGGTCTGGCTGCTGCTCGCCAACACGCTCGATCCGGCGCATATCGCGCTGGCGGCGCTGCTGGCCGTCGTGGTGCCGTGGTTCACCGAGAGGCTGCGCCCCGAGCGGCCGCGGGTCCGCCGGCCGCTGGTGATCCTTGGGCTCGGCCTGGTCGTGCTGTGGGACATCGTGCTGTCGAATATCGAGGTGGCGCGGCGGATCCTCGGGCCGGAGGGCGCAATCAAGCCGGCCTTCGTCTGGGTGCCGCTCGACATCGCCGATCCGCACGCGATCCTGTCGCTGGCCGGGATCGTCACCATGACGCCGGGCACGCTGTCGGCCGAACTCTCGCCGGACCGCCGCTACCTGCTCGTGCACGCGTTCAACGTCGACGACGAGGCGGCGCTCATCGCCCAGATCAAGACCCGCTACGAGGCGCCGCTGAAGGAGATCTTCGAATGATCGTTGCGACCCTGCTGCCGTTCGCGATCGGCGCCTTCACGCTGGCGCTGCTGCTGAACCTGTACCGCCTGCTGCGCGGGCCGGGGCTGGCCGACCGCATCCTCGCGCTCGACACGCTGTACATCAACTCGCTGGCGCTGCTGATCCTGATAGGCATCCACTTCCGCACCGCGGTGTTCTTCGAGGCGGCGCTGGTCATCGCGGCTCTGGGCTTCGTCGGCACGGTGGCGCTGTCGAAGTTCGTTGTCCGCGGCGACATCGTGGAGTAGGGCGATGCCGCTGCCGCTGCTGCTCGACGTCGTCGTCGCGGTGCTGCTGGTGGTCGGCACGGCGTTCGCGCTGATCGGCTCGTGGGGGCTGGCCAAACTCGCCGACTTCTTCAAGCGCCTGCACGGCCCGACCAAGGCGAGCACGCTCGGCGTGGGCTGCGTGCTCATCGCCTCGATGCTGTTCTTCACCTTCCGCCCGGGTTCGGACGTGGTCAGCCTGCACGAGCTGCTGATCACGCTGTTCGTCTTTCTCACCGCGCCGATCTCGGCCCACCTGCTGGTCAAGGCGGCGCTGGTGCTCGACCCGAGCGCACGGCCGGCACCGCCGAAGGAACGGGGCAAGGGGACTGGCGCACAGCCGCCGGCCGCTGGCACGGGCCCCGCCTGAACATCCGCTCAGAGGCTGCGCACCACGCGCACCGTGTCGCGATCCTCCGGGTCGCGCTGCTGGACGAAACCCAGCTGGCGGGTGAACTTCAGCATCCGCGTGTTGGTCGTCAGCACCGTGCCTTCCATCGTGGCCAGGCTGCGCGAGCGCGCCACGTCGATCAAGGCGTGCATCAGGATGCCGGCCAGCCCGGAGCCCTGCCACGCGTCATCGACCGCGATCGCAAATTCGCAGCCGCGGCCGGCGGGGTCGACGATGTAGCGCGCCACGCCGACCATCGCCGGCTGCCCCTCGCGTTCGACGGTCGCCGCAATCGCCACGTGACGGACCTGGTCGACCTCGGTGAAGTAGTGCAATTTCGCATCCGACAGCTCGCTCACGGTCACCAGGAACCGCTTGTAGCGGGTCTCCGTCGACAGGTGGCGGACGAAGTCCGCCTCCAGCGGCAGATCGTCCGGGCAGATCGGACGCACCGTGACTGCGACGCCGTTGACGACGTGTTCGGTGGACCGCAGTTGCCCCGCCGTGGCCGTCGCCGTCGGCGGCGCCGCGGACTGCGCCTGCCGCGATGCCAGGTAGGCAACGATCGAGTCGAGCGTCGCCAGATGGCCGATGTCCGAATCCGGGACGGCGACCGACAGCCGCTCCTGCAAGCCGGCCAGCACGTTGAGCCAGTCCATCGAGTCGAGGTCGACCTGCCGGCGCAGCGGCTGCTCCGGCCTGATCTGCTGCACGTCCGTTTCCGGCGCGATCGTCGCGATCGTCTGCAGCACCGCCTTGCGGATTTCAGCCGTGTTCACCCGCGTTCTCTGCTCTTCGCTGCGCGCCTACGCTCCCGTCGGCACCGTCGGCAGTGTAGGACGCCACGCTTATAGTGGGCGATGGCCACGGCAAATCCCCCGATCGACCCGCGCAGCGCGCTGCTGGCCGGCGCCAGCGGCCTGGTCGGCCGCTCGCTGCTTTCGCTGCTGCTCGACTCGCCGCGCTATTACCGGGTGCAGATCCTGCTGCGGCGGCCGGTGCCGGATCTTGCGACCGACCCGAAGCTGGCCGCTACCGTCGTCGATTTCGCTGCCCTGCCGCCGTTGCCGTCCGTCGACGACGTGTTCATCGCGCTCGGCACGACGATCAGGGCCGCCGGCTCGCAGGAGGCCTTCCGCAGGATCGACTTCGATGCGGTGATCGACACGGCGCGGGCGGGCAGGGCGGCCGGCGCGAGGCGGCTGGTGGTCGTCTCCGCGCTCGGCGCCGATGCCGCGTCGCCGGTGTTCTACAACCGGGTCAAGGGCGAAATGCAGCAGGCGATCGTCGAGCTGGGCTACGACAGCGTCGTCATCGTCCAGCCGTCGCTGCTGCTCGGCGACCGCGCATCGACCGGCCAGCCGAAGCGCGCGGCCGAGGAATGGGCGCAACGGCTGCTGCGGCCGGTGCTCGGCTGGGTGCCGGCGCGCGTGCGGCCGATCCGGGCGCAGGACGTGGCGGACGCGATGCTGCGTGCGGCCCTCGAGGCGTCGCCGGGCGTGCGCATCCTCGCCTCATCCGAAATGCAGCCGCGCTGAGGGCCCCGACGTGACGCAGCCCGCGATGCACGGTCGGCTTGCCGGGGTCGAGGTCGTCACCGAGGGTGAGGGGCCGGAGACGATCGTCTTCGTCCACGGCTGGCCGGACACGCTGCGCCTGTGGGACCGGCAGGTCGAGGCGCTACGCCAGCGCTACCGCTGCGTGCGTTTCACCTTGCCCGGCTTCGAGGCGGGACATCCCCGGCACGCCTACGCGCTGGACGACGTGGTCGAGGTGATCCGGAAGGTGGTCGAGGCCTCGTGCAGCGGCCGGCCGGTGACGCTGCTGCTGCACGACTGGGGCTGCTTCTTCGGCTACCAGTTCGCGCTGCGCTACCCGAATCTGGTCGGCCGCGTCATCGGTGTCGACGTCGGTGATGCCGGTTCACGCCGCAACCTGGAGGAACTCCGCCTGAAGGCCAAGGCGATGATCGTCGCCTACCAGCTCTGGCTGGCCATTGCATGGCGCATCGGCGGCCGGATCGGCAACTGGATGGCGCGCTCCATGGCGCGGCGGGCGGGCGCGCCGGGCGATCCCGCCTCGATCGGTTCGCGGATGGGCTACCCGTACTACGTGCAGTGGGTGCAGCGCGGTTTCCGCCGGGCGCGATCGTTCAGTCCCGCGTGCCCGATGCTGTTCATCTACGGCAAGCGCAAGCCGTTCATGTTTCATTCCTCCGGCTGGGCAGCGGCGGTGGCGGCGGTGCCGGGCAACCGTGTGCTGGCCTTCGACACGGGCCACTGGGTCATGGTGGCGGAACCGGAGGAGTTCAACCGGGCAGTCAGCGAGTGGCTGGCTGCCGGCGACGGGTCGGTTTGAGCGGCTTGCGCGCGCGCCCGGCCCGGGGAAGCAGGGCGGCCTCGAGTTCCTTGAGCGCGTCGGCCGCGTATACCGCCAGCTTCTGCAGGCTCGGCACGGAGGAGTGGCAGCCGGTGAAGCCGAAGTTCATCGAGCCGGCGTAGCTCTGGCAGGTGATGTTCAGCGCCTGCCCGTGGGTGACGATCGACGCCGGATAGATGGCCAGCAGCTCGGCACCACGGAAGTAAAGCGGCTTGTCCGGCCCCGGCACGTTGGAGATGGTGATGTTGAACATCGGCCGCGTGCGCCCGCCGATGCCAGTGAGCAGCGTGAGTACGGTCGGCGCCATCAGCAGCATCGTGTAGTTCATCATCGCCTCGCGCGGCAGGCTCTGCACGTGCGCCTTGGCGTGCTGCACCGAGCGCTTGATCGCCTCCAGTCGCTCGACCGGGTCGGTGATGTCGGTGCCCAGCGTCGCGACGATGAAGCTGATCGCGTTGCCGGTGCCCTGGTCGTCCTTCGGCCGCACCGACACCGGGATGCCGGCGGTCAGTGATTTTTCGGGCAGGCTGTCGCGCTCGAGCAGGAAGCGCCGCAGCGCGCCGCCGCACAGCGCCAGCACGACGTCGTTCAGCGTGCAGTGCGCGGCGGTGGCCAGCGTGCGCAGGCGCTGCATGGGGAAGTGCTGCGTGGCGAAGCGCCGCTTCTCGCGCACCCGCCCGTTGAGCACCGACAGCGGCGAATCGAACGGCAGCGCCATGCCATCGCCGCGATCGCCGATGCGCATCAGCATCCTGCCGAGCGCCGTGGCCAGCTGTGGCATCGACTGCACCTGACCACGCAGCGCGGCAATCGCCGCGCCGAGCGCGTCGGTAAGCGTCGGTGTCGATGCCCTGCGCTTCGGCGGCGAAGACTCGCCGGAGCCGGAGGCCCAGAACGGCGGCATCTTGTGGCTCCGCGCCGGGTCGGCCGCCATGCTCCGCTGCAGCAGCTTCATCCCGCTGACGCCGTCGATCAGCGAGTGGTGCATCTTGATGAACAGGGCGAAGCGGCCGCCTTCCAGCCCCTCGATGATCGTGCACTCCCACGGCGGGCGGGTCAGGTCCAGCGGCGTGCTCTGCAGCCGGCCGACGAGTTCGCCCAGTTCGCGCTCGCCGCCCGGCCACGGCAGCGCCGCGTGCCGAACGTGGTACTCGAGGTCGATCTCGTCGTCCTCCACCCACACCGGCCACGGGCTGCTGGCGATGCCGCTCTTCAGGCGGCGGTTCCAAGGCGCCCGGAACGTGCGGTGGTTGCGGAATTCCTTCATCAGCCGACGCATGTAGTCGCGCGGCGCGTTCTTGGGCAGGCGGAACTGCAGCAGGCCGCCGACGTGGTTGGGCGTGGCGCGCGACTCGGTGAACAGCCACGCGGCGTCGAGCGGGTTCAGGCGAACCGAGGTCATCGTGTCAGCCTTCGCAATCTGCCTGCAGCCGGAACGCGTTCATTGCTTGCCTGCCGTCGGCGGCGCGCGGAATGCCACTGCCATGTCGAAGGCCTGCCTGGTGAAACCGAGCACGGCGGCGAACTCCTCGTCCGACAGCCGCCGCGCCGCATCGTTGCCGCGGTAGACGTTGGCCAGTTCCCGCTCGCGTCCCGCCTGCACGACCAGCTTGCCGAGGCCGAGGTCCTCCAGCGCCTTCCACAGGTCCGGGTTGTAGGCGCGGGTGAGCCTCATCACCGACGTCAGCGGGTCGCCGCGGCCGAGCACGCCGGCCACGCGCAGGATCAGCTCGAAGGGCAGGGCGATGATGCCGCGCTCGGCATTGGCGATCAGTTCCGGGTCGGTGAGGTCGACTGCGTGGGCCAGTTCCTCCAGCGTCAGCCCGGCCGCCTCGCGCATCTTGCGCAGCACCGCGCCCGCCCTGGCGACCGCCGATTTCTGCCCGCGGGTCCTGGCCGTGGCCGTCGCCAGGCCAATGGCGAGATCCGCCGCGGGCACAGCGATGCCGAGCACCGTGTCGGCCCAGCCGCGCAACTGGCGGGCGATCGAGACGATCGGCAGCGTTTCGTTGGCGGCAGCGCGCTGCGCCTTCTGCACCCGTGCCGCCGAGCCCTTGCCTATTCCTTTGCGCGTCGTGTTCACGTGTCCTCCTCCACGGGAAGTCGCTCCCGGACAGTCCGGAGTCGGCGCATTGTCCCGCATGGCGGCCGCGTGCGACACGATCCGCCGCCTGATCTGTCCTCAGGCCGTCAGCACCGGCCGCGCCAGCCAGCCGAGCATCAACAGGCCGGCGGCGGCGATCCAGCTGCCGGCCACCCGCACGGCAATGCGGGTCCAGCCGGCGCGCAGGGTCGTCACCTCGGCAGCGACGATCGCCAGCAGGCAGAACACCGCCGCCACCGCGCCGGCCAGTGCGAGCGTGCCGGCGCCGCCGGGCAGCATCGTCGCGCCGTTGACGAAGCCATGGACGAGCCCCGCCGCGGCGGCGAGCAGCGCCACCGAGGTCGCGCGCAGTTTCGCGTCGAACACGACCAGCCCACCCACCGCGGCGAAGGTGAGCGTCGTCAGTACCGGCAGGGCCGCCGCCGCCGGGAAGCGCATCCCGATCACGGCGCCGGCGAGCCAGGCGGCGGGCAGCGCCAGCAGCGCCCAGCGCGCCGCTTGCGCGCCGCGCTGGCCTGCGAGCAGCGCGATCGCGACCACCACGAGTAGATCGGCGGGGGTCAGCACGACGTGCGCGAGGCCGTCGTAGAACGCACCGAAGCCGGTCTCGACAAGATGCGCGTGCGCCGGTGCTGCGGCGATCGCCAGCAACGCGCCGGCCACGT
>JADDYB010000288.1_pt1 | contig 15741 bp, 12 predicted proteins | sample 8641941 | NCBI WGS metagenome assembly JADDYB01 (sample SAMN16275377, study PRJNA637457) | freshwater sediment metagenome | isolation source: Lake Kineret sediment | place: Israel: Lake Kineret | collected 2013
CAACGCCTTGCCGACGTCGTCGCGCTTGTAGTCGATGCAGGCGTCGAATCCCAGTTCCTCGACCACGTAGCGGCACTTCTGCTCGCCGCCGGCAATGCCAACGGCACGGCAGCTCGCCAGCTTCGCCAGCTGGCCGACCACGCTGCCCACGGCGCCGCTGGCGGCGGACACCACGACGGTTTCGCCGGCCTTGGGCTCGATGATGCGGTTCAGCCCGACCCAGGCAGTCACGCCGGGCATGCCGACCGCGCCCAGATAGGCCGACAGCGGCACATGCGTGGTGTCGACCTTCATCAGCTGGTTGCCGTCGGAGATGCCGTACTCCTGCCAGCCGAGATGGCCGACGACCTGGTCACCGACGGCGAACTTCGGATGGCGTGACTCGACGACCTCGCCGGCGGTGCCACCGACCATGGTTTCGTTCAACGGTTGCGCGGCCGCGTAGCTGCGGCCCTCGTTCATCCGCCCGCGCATGTACGGGTCGAGCGACAGCCAGCGGTTGCGCACCAGCAGTTGCCCGTCGGCCAGCGGGGGCAGCGGCACCGTTTCAAGGCGGAAGTTCTCAGGCGTGACCCAGCCGCTCGGGCGGCTGGCGAGCACGATTCGGCGGTTGGTCGCCATCGGGATCTCCTGTGGGAAGGGTCCTAGGCCGCGCGAGCGGCAGCCGTGCCGTTCAGCGGGCGTCGAAACGGCGGCCGCTCGCCGCGCACTGGGCCAGCAGCGCTGCGGGCTCCCAGAACGCCGCGTCCGCGCCGGGCAGCGCGGCGAAGCGGCGCATTGCCTCGACCACCTTGGCCAGGCCGAAGCTCTCGGCGAAGTACATCGGCCCGCCGCGCCAGGCCGGGAAACCGTAGCCGGTCAGGTAGACGACGTCGATGTCGCTCGCCCGCTGCGCAATGCCTTCGGCCAGGATTCGCGCGCCCTCGTTGACCAGCGCCAAGATGCAGCGCTGCACGATCTCTTCGTCGGAGATCGCCCGCGGCGTGATGCCGAGTTCCTTGCGGTAGGCGTCGATGAGAAGCTCGACTTCCGGATCGACCTGCGGCGTGCGGTTGCCGGCTTCGTAGCGATACCAGCCCCTGCCGGTCTTCTGCCCGAGGCGGCCCAGCTCGACCACGCGATCGGCGATCCGCGGGTAGCGCACGTCGGGCTTCTCCCTGTAGCGACGCTGGCGGATCGCATAGCCGATGTCCAGCCCGGCGAGGTCGCCCACCGCGAAGATGCCCATCGCCATGCCGAAGTCGGTCAGCGCTTTGTCGACCTGCTGCGGGCTGGCCCCTTCCTCCAGCAGGAACAGCGACTGGCGCACGTAATGCTCGAGCATCCGGTTGCCGATGAAGCCGTCGCAGACGCCCGAGACGACCGCCACCTTCTTCAGCGGCCGGGCCAGCTTCATCACCGTGGCCAGCACGTCCGGCGCGGTGGCGGCGCCGCGCACCACCTCGAGCAGGCGCATCACGTTGGCGGGGCTGAAGAAATGCGTGCCGAGCACGTCGGCCGGCCGCCTGGTGACGGCAGCGACCTGGTTGATGTCGAGCGTCGAGGTGTTGGTGGCAAGGATCGCGCCGGCCTTGGCCACGCGGTCCAGTTCGCGGAAGACCTTCTGCTTCACCGCCAGGTCCTCGAACACCGCCTCGATGACGATGTCCGCCGAGCCCAGGTCCTCGTAACGCAGCGTCGGCGCGAGCAGCGCCATCCGCTGCTCGACCTGCTGCGGCGCCATCTTTCCTTTCTGCGCGCTGGCCTCCCAGTTGCGCCGGCACAGGGCCAGGCCCTTGTCGAGCGCTTCCTGCGTCATCTCGAGCACGGTGACCGGGATGCCGGCGTTGGCGAAGCTCATCGCGATGCCGCCGCCCATCGTTCCGAAACCGATCACCGCCGCACGCGCGATGCGCCGCGTCGGCGTGTCTTCCGGCAGGCCGGCGATCTTCGCTGCCGCCCGCTCGGCGAAGAACGCGTGGCGCAGCGCCTTCGACTGCTCGGAGGCCACCAGTTCAAGGAACATCGCCCGCTCGATCTGCACACCCTCCTCGAACGGCCGCAGCACGGCCGCCTCGACCGCGTCGACGCACTTCAACGGCGAGACCTGCCCGCGCGCCTGCCTGGCCACGCGCGCGCGTGCCGCCCTGAAGAAGGAATCGGCGTCGACTCCTCTCGGCAGCAGGGCGCGTGCCGCGCGCAGCCGCGGGTGCGTGCGCCGGCCGACCAGTTCCTGAGCGAAGTCGAGCACCCCCTGGAAAGTGTCGGCGGGCACGATGCGGTCGATCAGTACCGCCTTCAGCGCAGTCTCGGCGCCGATCGGATCGCCGGAAACGATCATCTGCAGAGCCAGTTCGGCGCCCACGGCACGCGGCAGGCGCTGCGTGCCGCCGGCACCCGGCAGCAGCCCGATCTTCACCTCGGGCAGGCCCATGGTCGCGCTCGGCGTGGCGATCCGGTAGTGGCAGGCGAGCGAAAGCTCGAGTCCGCCGCCCATGCAGACGCCGTTGATGGCGGCGATCACCGGCTTGCTGCTCGACTCGACCGCATCGAGCACCTGCAGCAGGTGCGGCTCGGTGACTGCGGCGGGGGTGTTGAACTCGCGGATGTCGGCGCCGCCGGAGAACACCTTGTCGGTGCCGGTGATCACCACCACCTTGACCTTCGGGTCGTTGCGCGCACGCTGCAGGCCGGCGACGATGCCGCGTCGCATCGCCAGGTTCAGTCCATTGACCGGCGGGTTGTCGATCTGCAGCACCGCGACCTCGCCGCGCCGCTCGAAGTACACCTTCATTGTCTTCTTCTCCCCTGCATCCTCAGACTTCGAGCCACTCCTGCCGGATCAGCCGGTTGCCGCGCAGTTCGTCAGGCGTGCCTGCAAAGACCATGTGCCCGTGTCCCATCACGTACAGCCGCTGCGAGATGTCGAGCGCGATGGTCAGCTTCTGCTCGATCAGCAGTACCGAGATGCCGCGCGCCTGCAGCGCCTTCAGGAAGTCCGCCACCAGCGCAACAAGCTTCGGTGCGAGGCCCTCGGTCGGTTCGTCGATGATCACCAGGTCCGGGTCGCCCATCATCGTACGGGCAAGCGTCAGCATTTGCTGCTCTCCGCCCGAAAGAACGCCGGCGAGCGTCCGCTCGCGTTCGCGCAGGCGCGGGAAGAGCCGGTACATGTCGTCGAAGCTCCACCGCCCCGGCCGGCGGCCCTTCAGCCCCAGCGTGAGGTTCTCGGCCACCGAGAGTGCCGCAAAAATATCCCTGCTTTCAGGGACATAGCCCAGACCAGCGTGGGCGATCCGGTAGGTCGGCAGGCCGGTGATCTCGCGCCCCTTGAAGACGACGCGGCCGGTGCAGTCCACCAGCCCCATGATCGCCTTGGCGGTGGTCGACCGGCCGACGCCATTGCGGCCGAGCAGGCTGACGATTTCGCCCCGCCCGACCGACAGGTCGACGCCGTGCAGCACGTGGCTCTTGCCGTAGAAGGCCTGCAGGTTGTCAACGGTGAGCATCAGGACTGCCCGTCGCCCGTGGATTGATCAGATCCGGGTCCCCTCCCCTGCAGGGGAGGGACAGGGAGGGGGGAGCCCGACCTTGCCGCACGGCGGCGCGAGCGCCCTGCGCTCGCTGCCGCCTGCAGGTTGTCGACTTCCAACATCACGCGGCCTCCGCCGGCTGGCCGAGGTAGGCCTCCTTGACCTTCGGGTCGGCGCGGATCTCTTCGGGCCGGCCGCTGGCGATCACCTCGCCGTAGACCACCACCGAGATGCGGTCCGCCAGGCCGAAGACGACGCTCATGTCGTGCTCGACCATCACCAACGTCTTGCCCTGCGAGATCTCGCGGATCAGCGCCACCGCCCGCGAGGTCTCGCTGCGGCTCATGCCGGCGGTTGGCTCGTCGAGCAGGATCACCTGCGCGCCGCCGGCGATCGTGATGCCGATCTCCAGCGCGCGCTGCTCGGCATAGGTGAGCAGCCCGGCCTGGATGTTGCGGCGCCGTCGCAGGCCGATGCGCTCCAGCAGTTCCTCGGCGCGGGCCTCGGCGTCGGCGAGATTGTTCAGGTTGTGCCAGAAGGAATAGCGGTAACCGAGCGACCAAAGCACCGCGCAGCGCAGGTTCTCGAACACCGACAGGCGCGGAAAGATGTTGGTGATCTGGAAGCTTCGCGCCAGGCCCATGCGGTTGATCTCGAAGGGCTTGCGCCGCGTGATCGCCTTGCCATCGAGCAGGATCTCGCCCGAGTCGGCATGGAAGCGGCCGCTGATCAGGTTGAAAAGCGTCGACTTGCCGGCGCCGTTCGGGCCGATGATCGCGTGCCTTTCCCCGCTTCCGATCGCCAGGCTCACGCCGCGGATGATCTCGGTGCGGCCGAAGCGCTTGCGCACGTCGACGAGTTGCAGGGCCGCAGGCGCGGCCGGCGTGCCGCTCACTGGTCCTGCTCCGGGTTGTCGCGCCGCCAGTCCTCGATCTCGATGGCGATGGCGTCCCACTCGCGCCTGAAGCGGCGCCGCATGTATTCGAAGGCGATGCCGCTGGCAGCCACCAGCGCGGAGCCGAACACCCAGCTTTCGCCGCGCGTCGTGTCGAAGGGAAAGCCGAAAACCTTCACGCTCGAGCCGGTGCCGATGCCGAGCGTCAGGTGGTAGGTCATCTCGATCAGCAGCGCGATGCCGGCGGCAAGCAGCCCGCCGGTGCCGAGCACGCCGACATAGGGATCGCGCAGTCGGCGCAACTTGCCCAACCTGGCCACCCGCAGGTTGAGCAGGAGCAGGCTCGACAGCCCGCCCGGTGCGAAGATCACCAGAGCCACGAAGAACACGCCGAGGTACAGGTGCCACGCCGGCGTGTATTCCGACAGCGCGAAGGCGAAGAAGACGAACACGACGGCACCGAGGATCGGCCCGAAGAAGAACAGCGCGCCGCCGATGAACGCCGCCAGCAGCACGCCGCCGGAGACCGCCGCGTGCACCGCCCCGCTGCCGACGCTCTCGAGGTTGACGGCCGACAGCCCTCCCGAAACGCCGGCGAAGAAGCCGGCCAGCATCATCATGATCCAGCGCACCCGCTGCGCGTCGTAGCCGATGAACTCGGCGCGCTCCGGGTTGTCGCGCACGGCGTTGGCGATGCGGCCCAGCGGCGTGTGCGTCAGCGCGTACATGGCGATCATGCACAGGAAGGTCCAGGTGGCGATCAGGTAGTAGACCTGGATGTCCGGGCCGAAGCTCAATCCATCGATGCCGAGAAACGGGCCGCCGGCGGTGCGGTTGCCGCTGATGCCCGCTTCGCCGCCGAAGAAGCCCGGGAACATCAGCGAGGCGGCAAAGACCATCTCGCCTATGCCGAGCGAGATCATCGCGAAGGTCGTGCCGGCGCGCTTGGTCGTCAGCCAGCCAAACACGACGCCGAACAGCAGGCCCGCGGCGCCGCCGATCAACGGCAGCAGGGAGACCGGGAAGACCAGCGACCCCTTGCCGATCAGCGCCAGCGCGTGGATGGCGAAATAGGCACCAAGGCCCGAATACACCGCATGGCCGAACGACAGCAGCCCGGTCTGCCCGAGCAGCATGTTGTAGGACAACGCAAAGATGATCATGATGGCCATCTGCGACAGCAGCGCGCGGGCGAAGCCGCTCGCGAACAGTTGCGGCGCGGCGATGAAGACGATCGCCGTCAAGCCCCAGATCACCCAGCGGCCGAAGTTCAGCGGCTTGAAGTGCAGTTCGCCAAGCACCGTCACGTCGGAACCTCAGCTCTCCCGGGTGCCCATCAGGCCGCGCGGACGGAAGATCAGGATCAGCACCAGCATCAGGTACGGCAGCACCGGCGCGACCTGCGCCACCGTCATGCTGAGCACCGGGTAACCGAAGGTCTGCGGCGCCAGCTCGACTCCGGCGGAGGAAAGCAGCCCGGCGAGCGACGCGCTGCTGGTCTTGCCGAAGGCATCGACCAGGCCGAGCAGCAGCGAGGCGATGAAGGCGCCGGCCACTGAACCGAGCCCGCCGAAGACGATCACCACGAATACGATCGCCCCGACGCTGCCGGCCATGCCCGGTTCGGTGACGAAGGCGTTGCCGCCGATCACGCCGGCCAGCCCCGCCAGCGCGCAGCCGGCGCCGAAGACCAGCATGAACACGCGCGGCACGTTGTGGCCGAGCGCCTCGACCATTTCCGGATGGGTCAGCGCCGCCTGGATCACCAGCCCGATGCGCGTGCGCTTCAGCAGCAGCCACAGCGCGCCGAGCATCAGGATCGCCACCGCCATCATGAACATCCGGTACTGCGGGAAGGTGATGCCGGCTGCCTGCAGCCAGGCAACCGGCCGGTCGAGCTCGCTCGGCACCTGGTAGGGCACCGGCGCCCGGCCCCAGATCACCTGCACCAGTTCGAAGACGATGTACGAGAGTCCGAAAGTGAACAGCAGCTCCGGCACGTGGCCCCACTTGTGCACGCGCCGCAGCCCCCACTGCTCCACCGCCGCGCCGAAGACACCCACGAGCAGCGGCGCCACCAGCAGCGCGGCCCAGAAGCCGATCCACACCGACAGCTGGTAGGCGAAGTAGGCGCCGATCATGTAGAAGCTGGTGTGCGCGAAATTGAGCACGCCCATCATCGAGAAGATCAGCGTCAGGCCGGCGGCGAGCATGAACAGCAGCAGCCCGTAGCTGACGCCGTTGAGCAGTTGCACCAGGAACAATTCGAGATTCATGCCCGGATGTGAAACCGGCCCTTCATCCGGGCCGGTCGATTCAGGCGGACGGGCCCTGCTGCCGGCCTATCCCCTTTGATTGAAAGCCAGCGCCTGCCGCTACGGCTTCGCTGGCCGCTGCATGTTGCACGAGGTCGGCGTCGAGGCGACGTAGGTCGGGATCGCCTTCTCTGTGCGGAAACCGAAGCCGGTCTTCTCGGCGTCGAACTTGACCGGCCCGCCGGCCTTGGTGAAGGTCGAGATGTACAGCGGCTGCTGCAGCTGATGGTCGGTGGCGCGCATCTCGATCTCGCCCATCAGGCCGTTCATCTTCATGCCCGACATCGTGTGCGCGACCCTCAGCGGATCGCTGCTGCCGGCGCGCTTGATCGCCTCGGCCAGCATGGTGACCGAGGTCTGCGAGGCAAGCACGTACCACTCCTCGTTGAAGCGCTTCTTGAAGTCGACGTAGATCGGCTCGGCCGGGTTGTTTTCGATGTTTGGGTGCCAGTAGGACACCATCCGCACCCGGTCGGCGCCGGAGGCGCCCATCGCGGTCGGCGTGCCGATCACGCCGGCGTAGTAGGTGTAGAAATTCGCGGTCAGGCCGGCGTCGCGCGCGGCGCGCACGAACAGCACCAGGTCGGTGCCCCAGTTGCCGGTGATGACGGTGTCGGCGCCCGAGGCGCGGATCTTGGCGATGTAGGGCGAGAAGTCGCGTACCTGGCCGAGCGGCACGAAGTCCTCGCCGACGATCTTCGCGTCGGGCCGCTTGCGCGCCAGCAGTTCCCGGGCGAAGCGCGCGGTCTGCTGGCCGTGCGAGTAGTTCTGGTTCAGCAGGTAGACCGTCTTGATCTCCGGCTTGCCCTTCATGTAATCCGTCAGCGCCTCCATCTTCATTTCCGTGTTGGCGTCGAAGGCGAAGTGCCAGAAGTTGCACTTGCTGTTGGTCAGATCCGGGTCGATCGCCGCATAGTTCAGGAAGACGATCGACTGCTTCGGGTTGCGCTCGTTGTTGCGGGCGATGGCCTCGGACAGCGGGATCGCCACGTGCGAGCCCTGTCCCTGTACCACGTAGTGGATGCCCTGGTCGGCGATCGCGCGCAGCAGCGTCAGCGCCTCCTGCGGCGAACCCTTGCTGTCGAACGCAATGATCTCGAACCTGATCCCGGCCCCGGCCAGCTGCTTGGTGCTGGCCATCTCGGCAGCGACCTGGAAGTGCTTGAGGATGTTCTGGCCGACCGCTGCGAACGGACCCGACAGCGGGTCGAGGTAGGCGATCTTCACCGTCTGCGCCGACGGCGCGCCGCCCTTGCTCTGTGCCACGACCGTCCCGCATGCCGCGACCGCTGCAACGGCCAGCGCGAGAGCCCGTGCTGTGCGCATCATCGTCTGTCTCCCAGGTGGCTCTTCAAGGCTGCGGGGAGAATACAGAAAGCCCCCTGCCGCGCAAGCCTGCGCCGCGGCGGCGCTACGCGCCGGGCAGCCGGTAGTCCTTGAACTGCTCGCGCAGCCGGTTCTTCAGCATCTTGCCGGTGGCGCCGAGCGGGATCGACTCGACGAAGACGACGTCGTCCGGCACCTGCCACTTGGCGACCTTGCCCTCGTAGAAGGCGATCAGCTGCTCGCGCGTGACCTCGGCGCCCGGCTTGCGCATCACCACCAGCAACGGCCGCTCGTCCCATTTCGGATGCCGCGCAGAGATGCAGGCGGCCATCGCCACTGCGGGATGCGCGACGGCGATGTTCTCGATCTCGATCGAGCTGATCCATTCGCCGCCCGACTTGATCACGTCCTTGGTGCGGTCGGTGATGAGCATGTAGCCGTCGGCATCGATGGTGACCACGTCGCCGGTGGGAAACCAGCCGCGGCCGGCGTCGTCCGTCTGCAGCGGGTTGCCGCCCTCGCCCTTGAAGTACTCGCGCAGCACCCACGGCCCGCGCACCAGCAGGCTGCCGTACGCCTTGCCGTCCCACGGCAGCTCGCCGCCGTCCTCGCCGACGACCCGCATGTCGACGCCAAATATCACCCGGCCCTGCTTGTTCTGCAGGGTGCGCCTGTTCTCGCTGCTAAGCGCCTCGTGCTTCGCCTTGAACGAACAGACCGTGCCGAGCGGGCTCATTTCCGTCATGCCCCACGCATGCAGCACCTGAACCCCGTACTTCTCCTCGAACAGCTTCGTCATCGCAGGCGGGCAGGCGGAGCCGCCGATCACCGTGCGCTTCATCGACGAAAACTTCAGCCCATTGGACTCCGTGTGCGCCAGCAGCCCCTGCCAGACCGTCGGCACACCGGCGGAAACGGTGACCTGCTCCGCCTCGAAGAGCTCGTGCAGCGACCTGCCATCGAGATTCGGGCCGGGCATCACCAGCTTCGCGCCCACCATCGGCGACGCGTAAGGCAGGCCCCAGGCGTTGACGTGGAACATCGGCACCACCGGCAGCACGGTGTCCTTGCTCGACAGGTTCAATGCATCGGGTGCGACCGCTGCGTAGGCATGCAGCAGTGTCGAGCGGTGGCTGTACAGCACGCCCTTCGGGTTGCCGGTCGTGCCCGACGTGTAGCACAGCGATGAGGCCTGCCGTTCGTCGAAGACGGGCCAGACGAACCGGTCCGAGTGCGTATCGATGAGGTCCTCGTAGCAGACCAGGTCGATCTTGCTGCTGGCGGGCATCCTCGCCCGGTCGATCATCGCGATGAACTTGCGCACCCCGCGGCAATGCGGCGCGATCGCCTCGATGATCGGCAGGAACGTCAGGTCGAAGAACAACAGCTTGTCCTCGGCATGATTGACGATCCAGGCGATCTGCTCGGGATGCAGCCGCGGGTTGATCGTGTGCAGCACGGCGCCGCTGCCGGAGACGGCGAAGTAAAGCTCGAGGTGCCGGTAGCCGTTCCATGCGAGGGTGGCGACACGGTCGGACTGGCCCACTTCCAGGGCGGCAAGTGCGTTGGCCATCTGCCGCGCGCGCCGGTGCAGCTGACGGTAGCTGCAGCGGTGAACGTCGCCCTCGACCCGGCGCGAAACGATTTGCGCGTCCCCATGATGTCGGTCGGCGTGCTCGATCAGCGAACTGATCAGCAGGGGCACATCCATCATCAGGCCATGCAGCATCCCGGTCTCCTCGCGTTCTCGATGGTTTTTTGGCGGCGGCAGTGTACAAGTGGCCGGTACAATTGCGCCCCTGCCGCGGAGCCCTGCTTGAACGCCCCCGAACGCCCGCTACCCCTGATCTCGTCGTCGCCCCTGGCCGAACTGGCCTGGGACAACAGCTTCGGACGGCTGACCGGGCACTTCTACACGCGGCTCGCCCCCACCCCGCTGCCGGACCCGTACTTCGTCGCCGCCGCACCGCAGGCGGCAACGCTGATCGGGCTGGATGCCGGGGCGCTGCGCAGCGCCGACGTGATCGAGCCGCTGGCAGGATCGGCAGTCATCGCCGGCACCGATCCGCTCGCCGCCGTCTACTCGGGCCACCAGTTCGGCGTCTACGTGCCACAACTCGGTGACGGCCGCGCCCTGCTGCTCGGCGGCGTTCAAGGAGCCGACGGTAACTTGTGGGAACTGCAGCTGAAGGGCTCGGGCAAGACGCCCTATTCGCGCATGGGCGACGGGCGCGCGGTGCTGCGTTCCTCGATCCGCGAGTTTCTCTGCTCGGAGGCGATGAACGCCCTCGGCATTCCGACCACGCGGGCGCTGGCGATCATGGGCTCCGATCTGCCGGTATTCCGCGAGACGATCGAGACCGCCGCGGTGGTCACGCGCATGGCGCCGAGCTTCGTCCGCTTCGGCTCGTTCGAGTTCTTCTTCTGGCGCGGCGAGCACGAGGCGCTCAGGCAGCTTGCCGACTACATGATCGACCGCTTCTTCCCGCAGTGCCGTGAGGCGGGCGACGGCCCGGCGGCCTACCTGGCGCTGCTGCGCGAGGTGGCGCGGCGCACAGCGCGGCTGATCGCGCAGTGGCAGGGCGTGGGTTTCTGCCACGGCGTGATGAACTCGGACAACATGTCGATCCTTGGGCTGACGATCGACTACGGCCCGTTCGGTTTCATCGATGCCTTCGACGCCGGGCACATCTGCAATCATTCCGACGAGCACGGCCGCTACGCCTACAACCAGCAGCCGGCGGTGGCGCACTGGAACCTGTACTGCCTGGGCCAGGCAATGATCCCGCTGACCATCGACGTCGAGGCGACCCAGGCGGCGCTGGAGACCTACAAGGACGAGTACGCGCAGGCGATCGACGAGGTAATGCGCGCCAAGCTCGGCCTGGCCACCTCCGAGCCCGGCGACGAGGCGCTGATCGAGCAACTGATCGGCCTGCTGCACGCCAACCGGACCGACTGGACGCTGTTCTGGCGCAACCTCGCGAGACTGCCTGGCGAAGCTGGCTCGAAGACCGGCGACGCTGCCGTGCGCGATCTGTTCGTCGACCAGGCCGCCTTCGATACCTGGGCCGTCGACTACCGCGCCAGGCTCCGCCGCGAGGGCGGCAACGACGCGGAGCGCGCGGGTCGGATGAACCGCGTCAACCCGAAGTACGTGCTGCGCAACCACCTCGCCGAGGTCGCCATCGGCAAGGCGCGCGGCGACGGCGGTGAACCGCGCGACTTTTCCGAGGTCGAAAGGCTGCTGCGCGTGCTGGCGCGGCCCTACGACGACCAACCCGGGTTCGACGACTACGCCAAGGAACCGCCTCAGTGGGCCGGCAGCCTGAGCCTGTCGTGCTCGTCCTGACCACGATGAAGAAGATCAGCAAGACCGATGCCGAGTGGCGCGACCGCCTGTCGACGATTTCCTATGCCGTCGCGCGGCACAAGGCAACCGAGCCGCCGTTCACCGGCCGCTACTGGAACCACAAGGCGGCCGGCACGTACCGCTGCGTGTGCTGCGGCACGCGGCTCTTCGCCTCCGACACCAAGTTCGATTCGGGTTGCGGCTGGCCGAGCTACTTCGAGCCGATCGACCCGGCCAACGTCCGCGAGGAAGCCGATCACAGCCACGGCATGGCGCGCACCGAGGTCCTGTGCAACGTCTGCGACGCGCACCTCGGCCACGTGTTCGACGACGGCCCGCCGCCGACCGGCCGGCGCTACTGCATCAACTCGGCCTCGCTGATCTTCGAACCCATCGAAGGCGGGAAGGCGACGTGAAGCTGCTGTTCGACCTGTTTCCGGTCATCCTGTTCTTCGTCGCCTACAAGCTTGGCAATTCGTTTCCGCACGAGGCTGGGCAACTTGCCGCGACCTGGCTCGGTGCGCTGATTGCCAGCGGCAAGGTCTCGGAAGCGCAGGCGCCGATCCTGCTCGCCACCGCGGTGGCAATCGTCGCCTCGCTCGCCCAGGTGGGCTGGCTGCTGGCGCGTGGCCGGCGGGTCGAGCCGATGCTGTGGGTATCGCTCGGGGTGATCGTCGTCTTCGGCGGCGCGACGATCTGGCTCAACGACGAGACGTTCATCAAGTGGAAGCCGTCGATCCTGTACCTGCTGTTCGCCGGCAGCCTGGTTGCCGGCCGCGTGTTCTGGCAGCGCAATTTCGTCCGCAGCCTGCTCGGCCAGCAGATCGAGCTGCCCGGCCCGATCTGGGAACGACTGCTCTGGGCATGGAGCGGCTTCTTCGCGCTGCTCGCCGTCGCCAACCTGTTCGTCGCCTACAACTTCTCGACCGACGCCTGGGTCAACTTCAAGCTGTTCGGCCTGATGGGCCTGACGCTCACCTTCGTCATCGGCATCGGCATCTGGCTGTCGCAGCACATCAAGGAAGCCCCGGATGCCTGAGGGCACCGTCGAGCGGCTGCGCGAGCGGTTGCGGGCGCTGCAGCCGCTGTCACTGGCGGTCGACGACGACAGCGCCATGCACGCCGGCCACGAGGGCGCGAAGAGCGGTGGCGGGCACTACCGCCTGCGCATCGTGAGCCACCGTTTCGCGGGCCTGCCGCGGCTGGCCCGGCATCGCCTTGTGTATGATTCGCTCGGTCCGATGATGCAGCGCGAGGTGCACGCGCTGTCCCTGGTTCTGCAGACGCCGGAAGAAGCAGGCGTCACTCCCCCTCCCATTTCAGGAAAGTAAAGTCATGTTGCGAGTCTTTGCCCTTTCGGCAGCCCTGGTCGCGAGCACCGCAGTGTTCGCGCAGAACATTGCGACGGTGAACGGCAAGCCGATCCCGAAGGCGCGCGAAGACGCCTGGGTCGAGCAGCTGAAGAAGCAGGGCCAGCAGGACAACCCGCAGCTGCGCCAGCAGGTCAAGGACCAGCTGATCCAGCGCGAGGTCTTCATGCAGGAAGTGGCCAAGCGCGGCCTCGCCGAGAAGCCGGACGTCAAGTTCCAGCTCGACGTGCAGCGGCAGAACGCGCTGATCCAGGCGCTGATGCGCGACGAACTGGCGAAGAACCCGGTCACCGACGCCGACATCAAGGCGGCCTACGAAGAGCAGAAGAAGTCCACCGGCGGCAAGGAATACAAGGTTCGCCACATCCTGGTCGACTCCGAAGCCGACGCCAAGGACATCGCGGCGCAGCTGAAGAAAGGCGCCAAGTGGGAGGATCTGGCCAAGAAGTCGAAGGATCCCGGCTCGGCGCAGCGCGGCGGCGAGCTCGACTGGGCCGGCGCCGGCGCCTATGTCAAGCCGTTCTCGGATGCGATGGTCAAGCTCGACAAGGGCCAGATGACCGACGCGCCGGTGCAGTCGCAGTTCGGCTGGCACGTGATCAAGGTCGACGACACGCGCGACGCGCAGTTCCCGCCGCTGGAGCAGGTCGCGCCGCAGATCCGCGAAGCCCTGCAGCAGCAGAAGATGGCTGCCTACGCCGATCAGCTGCGCAAGGCGGCCAAGATCCAGTAGCCGCAGGGAGCCTCACGAACAAAGGGCGCTTCGGCGCCCCTTTTCGCTTCTGCGGCCGGTCCGGTCGCGGCAACGCTCACCTTGATGCTGGAAGTTGTCGGAGCGTTCCGCGTCCTCGTCCCGCGTTCGACCGGAGTCGACGCGTTGCGTGCTGCCGTGAGTGGGTAAGCCGGCTTCAACTGGCGCGCGATCGGGACGCCGGGGTGCCTTGTTGCGCTCGTGTCCCCCGGCGCCCGCCTTCGGCGGGCGAAGCCCGACGCGGGGGACATGAGCGAAGGCGGTCACCCGCCGCCCTTGGCTGACGCTACCTTGGCAGTCACGCCCGTGAACGCAACGACCTCAACCCAGCCAGCGCCGCGCGTTGCGGAACATCCGCATCCACGGCGAGTCCTCGGCGAGCCCCGGCGGCTGCCACGACATCTGCACCGTGCGGCGAACCCGCTCCGGATGCGGCATCAGGATGGTGAAGCGGCCGTCGGGCGTGGTCAGCCCGGTGATGCCGCCCGGCGAGCCGTTCGGGTTGTACGGGTAGCGCTCGGTCGCGCGGCCCTGCGAGTCGACGTAGTGCGCGGCCACCAGCTTGCCGCGCTCGGCCTGCGCCCGGTGCTCGGGCTGGGCGAACGATGCGAAGCCTTCGCCGTGCGCGTTGGCGATCGGCATCCGGCAGCCGGCCATGCCGGCGAAGAACAGCGACGGCGAGTCGAGCACCTCGACCATCACCAGCCGGCCTTCGAACTGCTCCGAGCGGTTGCGGGTGAAGCGCGGCCAGCACTGCGCGCCGGGGATCAGCATCGACAGCTGGCTCATCATCTGGCAGCCGTTGCACACGCCAAGCGCGAACGAGTCGCCGCGCAGGAAGAAGGCGGCGAACTCGTCGGCCAGCCGCGGGTTGTGCAGGATCGTCTTGGCCCAGCCGCCGCCGCCGCCGAGCACGTCGCCGTAGGAAAAGCCGCCGCACGCCGCAAAGCCCTTGAAGTCGGCGAGGCTCGCCCGGCCGGCGAGCAGGTCGGTCATGTGCACGTCGACCGCGGTGAAGCCGCCGCGGTTGAAGGCCGAGGCCATCTCGTAGTGGCTGTTCACGCCCTGCTCGCGCAGGATGGCGATGCGTGGGCGAACGCCGGTCGCGATCATCGGGGCCGCCACGTCGTCGGCCGGATGGAAGGTCAATGCCATCGACAATCCGCTGTCTTCGGCGTCGATGGCGCGGGCGAACTCGGCGTCGGCGCATTCGGGGTTGTCGCGCAGGCGGGCAATGCGCCAGGACACTTCGCTCCATGCCTGCTGCAGTTCGGCGCGCGGCATCGCGAAGATCGACCTGGCGTCGCGCCAGACCTCGATCGTGTCGCGCGCCTGGCTGCCGCTCTGCACCGTGGCAACGATGTGGCTGACGGCACCGAGCCCCTCGGCACGCAGGGCATCCATCACCTCGCTGCGCTCGGCAGCGCGCGCCTGCACGATCAGGCCGAGCTCCTCGTTCAGCAGCGCGCGCAGGGTCTGCTCGTCGCGTCGTACCGAGACCTGCTCGGGGCGGATCTTGAAGTCGCCCCAGTCGCTGGCCACCGGGTCCATCGCCAGCACGTCGATGTTCAGCGTCACGCCGCAGTGGCCGGCGAAGGCCATTTCGCACACCGCCGCGAACAGGCCGCCGTCGGAGCGATCGTGATAGGCCAGCACGCGGCCCTTCGCCGCCAGCCGACGCAGCCCACGGATCGCAGCGGCCAGCTGCGACGGCTCCTCGACATCCGGCGCGTCGTTGCCGATCTGCTGCGTCACCTGCGCGAAGATCGAGCCGCCGAGCCGCTGCCGCCCGTTGCCGAGGTCGACCAAAATCAGCACCGTGTCGCCGCAGTCGGTGCGCAGCTGCGGCGTCAGGCTCAGGCGCACGTCGTCGATCACCGCGGCGCTGGAGACGATCAGCGACACCGGCGCCGCCACCCGCTTGTCCTCGTCGCCGTCTCGCCAGACGGTGCGCATCGACAGCGAATCCTTGCCCACCGGGATGCTGATGCCGAGCCGCTGGCAGAACTCGCTCGCCGCGCGCACGGCGTCGAACAGCTTCGCGTCCTCGCCCGGCAGCCCGCAGGCGGCCATCCAGTTCGCCGACAGCTTCACCCGCGCGAGTTCGATGTCCGCCGCGGCGATGTTGGTCAGCGCCTCGCCGATCGCCAGCCGCGAGGCGGCAGCGGCGTCGATCACCGCCACCGGCGTGCGCTCGCCCATCGCCATTGCTTCGCCGGC
>JADDYB010000289.1_pt1 | contig 15714 bp, 14 predicted proteins | sample 8641941 | NCBI WGS metagenome assembly JADDYB01 (sample SAMN16275377, study PRJNA637457) | freshwater sediment metagenome | isolation source: Lake Kineret sediment | place: Israel: Lake Kineret | collected 2013
CTTACTTCAACAAAACAATGGCCAAACCTTTCAAATGGACGTACACTGGACGCCCTCTGGTGGCCTAACCACCGAACGATTTCCGCCGGGCTGTACTAGTGATACTGCCCGGCCTGGTCCGCCCGACAATCGGGGCAGTAACCGTAGAACGTTACTTGACGTTTCACGATCTGGTAGCCCGACGCTTCTTCTGGTGAGAGTTCGAGATCGTGGAATTCCCGGCTGACGTCTATTATGGTGTGGCATTTCATGCAGAACAGGTGGTGGTGATCGTGGGTGCGGGCGTCGTAGCGTATCCCTTCCCGGCCCAGATCCTCGACCTCGGCCAATTCGCCCAGGGCGACCAGTTCGCGTAGCGTATTATAGACGGTAGTGCGCGAAACGTCGGGCATCGCCGACAACACGCGCTGGTAGATCTCTTCGGCCGTAGGATGACTGGCGTCTTGAGCCAGCAGCTCGAAAATCATACGACGCTGCGGCGTGATTTTTAGCCCCTGCTGGCGAAATAATTCGATGAGAATTTCTACAGATTGCACCTTTGCACCTTTCTGTAATGGCACTTAATTTGTAATCATTATAGAATAAAAGGCTAAATTTGTCAAGTCTGATTTGTAACTGCCCGCCTGCAAGATTGCAGATTGCGGATTGCAAATTGCAGATGGCGGGGGGGCGTCTTGAGGCCGTGGCAGATCGAGTTAACAAGGCAACAAAACCCAAAGGTTGAGGGAGATGGGTGTGCATAGGCATCAAGTTAAGCCCAGCGACTACCCCCGTCCCCGCGAAAGTGGGGGAAGTCGTCATTCCCGCGAAAGCGAGAATCCATCCCCACAACGACCGTCATTTCCGCACAAGCGGGAACATGCTCAAGTGCGACCCTGGATGCCCGCTTACACGGGCATGACGAAGCCGCCTGGCCTCAATATGCGCCCCAGGAGCGTTACTCGACCGGCGCTTTCTGTGCTTTGCGGCGTTAGCTTGATGCGCATGGGATGGGCGTCTGACAGGCCGGTCTTTTCTCTGATTTCTTGGAGACCTGGCCTTTGTGGTAAAAAGATGACCGGGTCTGCCTTGGAAAAGTGAGTTTACTTCTGGGCGACTCGTAAAGTGGCCGGGTGAGGCCAATTAGCCGCCTGAAAGAGAGGGGTATAAGTTTGCATATACCAATATATTGCCGCGTTCAGGACTCGCCGCGCTCCCCCCTACCCTTTTTAGCCGGGCGAGTCCGGCTAAAATCTGTAGTAACCCTCCCGCAGGTCTTACCATTCCCCGACAAATCCCCGTGGGTGGGCATCATTTCTCCTCAACCTGCGGGAGGGTCGGACGCTTTGCGCAAAGAAAAAGCGGGGCAGAAGAGGATTCTCCTGCCCCGCTCGTCATGACGCGCTTAGCGGATGGCAAACGTTACCTGGATCTGCGTGCTGAATTCCATCTCGCCGGGGGCGATGCCGCTGCCGCCAGCGGCTCGTTCCATTACGGCGAACGCTACCGGCGAGGGCGAGCCGCCTATGACCTCGCTGACCGATAGGACCTCGCCCAGCTCTACGCCGGCCAGGCGGGCTAATTCTCCGGCCCTGGCCTGGGCGTTGGTCATTGCCTTCTCTCGCGCCTCGCTTTCCCATTTCTGGGCGTCGGAGACGGTGAACGTCACGCCGTACATCTGGTTAGCGCCAGCTTCTACGACTGCGTCCAGTATTTCTCCGACGGCGGCCATGTCGCGGACGGTGACGTTGAGCATGTTCGAGACGCGATAGGCTCCCTGGGCTTCCTGTCCAGGCTCCCGCTCTACTACGGCGTAAAAGGTTTCGCGCTCGTAATAGATGCTGTATTGAGAGGTTTGTATGTCCTTGTCGGCGACGCCCATTTCCCGGAGCACGGCCAGAATGGCTTCTATACGGCGATCTACCTCGGCTTTAGCCTCAGAGACGGTGGCGGCGCTGGTTTCGGCGCCTACGTTTATCTGGGCGACGTCTGGCGTCAGGCTGGCTTTGCCCAGGCCGACGACGGTGATGTAGCGCGACATCTCTTGTGAGACGGCGGTCGGGGCGGCTTGCGGCTCGGCCTGGACGGTGTTGCAAGCGACCAGCGCGATGGACAGCATAGCCGCGATGAATAATCCAGCTAACGAAACGTGTTTCTTGATCATTTTTGATTCTCCTTTCGATTGTGTGTGTGCAGTTGTTAGTTAGATAGACGTTGGGTTTTGTTGAAAGGTTCCGGGGAGAGGTGGTTGGCTGGTTGGTTGAAGATAGTTCACTGGCTACGCGAATGTATGTCCTACCCTACTGTAAGGCTCGGTTGGCCAATTGGCAATTGGTCGGCCGGTTTTAATATAAAGACGGCCACCTTTACAGATGCAAAGGTGGCCGTCCCGGCATAGTTTGTGTCGTGACGTTCGATTAAGCCGCCCTCCTGCTGACTCACGGCCTGGCCTGGAAGCTATCCATGTAATCCTTGATCGTGGGCAACGCTGTCAATTTTTTGTAAAAGAAATTGTTGACGGCGTTAATCACTTGCGCGCGCGCGGCTTCAGCCGAAGCGGTCAGCCCTCGCCCACTCTCGTGCCCGGCCAGGCTGTCGCGCAGACGCAGCAGGTGGCGCACGATTTCGACTTCCTGGTCGCCTTCCAACGTCTTGACGACTTCAACGATCAGTTGATCCGCCTGGGCCTGCAAATTCTCCATCGAGATACTGGAACCGTACCGGACGGCGTCGTCCAGGGTGCGGATCAGCGACCACACCTGGTAGAGCACCGTCGCCGGTTCGTCAAACAGTTCGCGCAAAAAGGCGGCCTCCTGGTAGCGTCCGGTGAGGCGAAAGACGTTGTAAATCCGCTTGGCTGCTTTGCCATAGTTGAGGTCGCGGGTCAAGTACTTGTTGATCTCTTTTTCCAGTTGGGCGACGTACTCGTCCAGGGCGTCGGCCGAGACATGACGCGCCAGTTTAGAAAAGATGGGCACGGATTCGGCTTCCAAATAGACTTCCTGGAAATAGGGGTCCAGGTAACCATCCAGCGGCGTAATCGTGCCATCCGGCGCTTCCCAGGTGACGTCGAGCATGTTGCTGGCGTTGGCGACCTGATTTCGGATTGGGTCGGCAATGACCCAGTCGAGTTTACACCAACCCGGCTCTAAGGCGACTTCGTTCCAGCGAATAGTGGTCGGTACGCCGTCGGGGCGAAAGGCGTCAATCTGGCCGGCCTGGATTTCTTCCGGCGTCCACGAGATCGGCGTTCCGGTCTTGACCGGCTGACCATCCTTGACGACGTCGTAGGAGTAGGAACCGAATTTGGCTTCGATGAACTGATAGGTCGGGCCTTTGAGGGTGCTCAATGCCTTCTCTCGCATAATGTCGGCCAGCAGGCGGCAGGCTGCCTCGCGGGTGTCAGTTCTAATGTTGACCCGCTCGAAAAAGTCACAGTCGCCGGGATAGGTCTGGATCTTGGACTGGGCAGCCGAGCCAGAGAGAGCCAGAGCTGTCTCGATTACCCCCGGTCGATCCTCAAATTCGACCAGCTTGCCGATTTCTCGAAAGCGGGCCAGCTCGGACGGGTCGAAATCGAGCATGACAATCTTGTGACCAAAGACGCCGCTGCGGGGGTCTACAGTGACGTCGCCGCTGGTTTGTGCGGCGGCCATGGCGGTCAGCCATTGTATGGCTTCGGGTTCATCCATTTCGATGCCCAGGCGGCGCGCCGATTCGACGATGCGGGCCATGTCGGTGGTCGGCGTTTGGTTTTGTTGCTCGTCCATTGATTTTCTCCTTAGGTAAATTATAAATGCTATACGAAGGAATCGCAAAAGTTATTGCTGTCGAAATCCAGTATAACAAATCGTGTCAAATAAAGCAAGTTTGGTGGATTGACAAGATTCGCTTCATCCGTTACAATGGCCCCGTCAAGCCAACGCGAGACGCATAATTTATCCACAGTGAGGTGTGATGAAGGATATGATCGACAAAATTATCGAACAGAAGCAAAAGTGGGAACAAAGCACACTGGAGAAAACCTTGAGCCGCAACCCAGAACGGCGCGAATCTTTTCAAACGCTGTCGAATATTCCGGTGGAGCGCCTCTATACGCCGGCCGAGGTCAAAACCGATTATCTACGCGACTTGGGTTTTCCGGGCGAATATCCTTTTACGCGCGGCGTACAGCCCACCATGTACCGGGGCCGTTTCTGGACGATGCGCCAGTACGCCGGTTACGCCACTGCCGAAGAGACCAACGCCCGCTACAAGTTTCTGCTGTCCCAGGGCCAGACGGGCCTCTCGGTGGCATTCGATCTGCCGACGCAGATCGGCTACGATGCCGATGACCCAATGGCCGAGGGCGAAGTGGGCAAGGTAGGCGTCTCCATCTCCTCGCTGGAGGACATGGAACGCCTCTTTGACGGCATCCCGCTGGATCAGGTGAGCACGTCCATGACGATCAATGCGCCGGCGGCGGTGTTGCTGGCCATGTACATCGCCGTAGCCAGGAAGCAGGGCGTGTCAGTGGAACAGTTGCGCGGCACGACCCAGAATGATATTCTCAAAGAATACGCCGCCCGGGGGACGTACATCTTTCCACCGCGTCCTTCGATGCGTCTCATCACCGATACGTTCGCCTACTGCCGCGACCACGCGCCCCAATGGAACACGATCAGTATCAGCGGCTACCACATCCGCGAGGCAGGCGCAACAGCAGTGCAAGAAGTAGCTTTTACCCTGGCCAATGCGGTTGCCTACGTCCAGGCGGCCCTGGGCGCCGGCCTGGATGTAGACGATTTTGCGCCGCGTTTGAGCTTCTTTTTCAACGCCCACAATAACCTGCTGGAAGAGGTAGCCAAGTTCCGGGCGGCGCGGCGGCTCTGGGCGCGGATCATGCGCGAGCGATTCGGCGCACGAGACGCCAGGTCCTGGCTGATGCGCTTTCATACCCAGACGGCAGGCTGCACCCTCACCGCTCAGCAGCCGGAGAATAACGTCGTGCGGGTCACGTTGCAGGCGTTGGCGGCGGCGTTGGGCGGCACACAAAGCCTGCACACTAATGCCCGCGACGAAGCCCTGAGCCTGCCTACCGAAGAATCGGTGCAAATTGCCCTGCGCACGCAGCAAATCATCGCCTACGAATCGGGTGTGGCCGACACGATAGACCCACTGGCCGGGAGTTATTTCGTCGAGCACCTGACCGACGAGATCGAGCGCCAGGCGCAGGCTTACATCACCAAAATAGACGAGATGGGCGGCGCGCTGGTCGCCGTCGAGACCGGCTACATGCAACGAGAAATCCAAGAGAGCGCGTATCGCTACCAGAAAGCGATAGAACGAAACGACCAAGTCATCGTTGGCGTCAACCAGTTCACCGTAGAAGAAAAGCATCTTCTCAAACGGCTGCGCGTGGACCCGGAGGTGGGTCGGCAGCAGGCCGCCCGCCTGGCCACGACCCGCGCCCGCCGGGACAACGCCCGCGTCCAGACAGCCCTGGCTGCTGTGCGCGCCGCTGCCCGGAGCAGCGAAAACCTGCTCCCCCCCACTCTGGCCGCCGTCGAGGCCTTTGCGACGCTGGGTGAGATGTGCGGCGTGTTGCGGGCAGAGTTTGGGGAATACCAGCCACACGAAATGTAGCTGGTGGTTGCCCATATCTCATCATGCCTGGCGAAATATGTACCCAGAGACTCGTAAGTAATCATCAAAATGTAGAGATTGGCCACCAGTCTGCTTTGTGGTACAATAAGGCTCACGTGATGGAAAGCGAGGTGAGCGAGGTGCACGAACCGCGCCGACAGGCATTATTCACCAACTTGATCTTTAACGAACAAGATGAGTCTGCCGAGGTCATCTACCTGGAAGGCGAACCGTATTACGTGATTCTGGATGCCGGCTTCCGGCGGCACGTGGAAGCGCTGTACGTGGACCGCCAGGTCGTGGCCCTGATCCACGAGCAACTCCTCTCGCAGCGCGAGTTGTTCACCGAGGGCATGCTCCAATTGCTGGGGCAGGACGATCTGTTCACCAAGGCCATGATCGACGCTTCTATCGAGCACCTGGACGACCGACTGTTCGAGCAGGGCATTCCAGAAGAAGCGCGCGTCTGGTTGGGGATGCTCGGCCTCAAGGTGGTGGTGAATCATCACGGCGAGGTGATACGTCTGGAAATGCCAACCCAAGAGATGCCGCTAGATGAGTAAAAGCGCAAAATCGGCTTGCCAGCCATGATCTTGACCGTGGTCACCGGCATCGTATGGCTCTTTGTCCGGTTTCAATGAGTGCTCGAGAGTTATTCGGAGGAAATAATGCGTCAAAGAATCCACTCGCTCAAAATTCCAAAGCGTGGTCAGCGGTGGCTCCTGCTGGTCATTTTACTGCTAGGCGCTGTCCTGGTGCTATCCGGCCAGCAGCCTTTGCCGGTGGCCTGGGCCGAAGGATTGGTGAGCGTATCGGGACGTCTGCTTGATCCACAAAGGCAGCCAGTGCGCGGCGCCGAGTTGGTCGTTCACGAAGGACAGGGAAGCAAACCCATCGCCATGGCCAAAAGCCAACACGATGGCACATTTGTCCTGGATTTGCCCAACAGACAATTCTCTCTTCGTCTGACCGTCGAGATAGAACGGACGCACTTTCAGCCTCAGGATGTGGCGCTGACAGCAGAAGACATAGCACGCCTCAACGTTGGCGAGTCATTGCGGCTGCCGGACATTGAGATGCCCCGGCGCGTCACGCCCGGTTTCTGGGTGGCTACCCTGGTCTTTGTGGGTGTTCTGGCTCTCATCGCCCTGGAAAAGCTGCACAACACCATGGCCGCACTGCTGGGCACGGCGGTGGTGCTGGGCACCAGCTTTGTGGGTGGGGCGATCAACCCTAACCTGTTCATCTTTGATTTTGACCAGGCGCTGGAATACGTCCACTTTGACGTGATCTTTTTGGTCATGGGCATGATGATCGTCATCGGCGTCATCGAGGAGACGGGCATCTTTCAATGGCTGGCCTATCAGGCCTACCGCCTTTCCGGCGGGCGAGCCTGGCTGCTGGTCATTATTCTCATGGTCATCACCTCCATCGCTTCGGCGCTGCTGGATAACGTGACCACCATGCTGCTCATGACGCCCATCAGCATCCAGATCGCGCTGGCGGTGGGCATCAACCCACTATCGTTGCTGATACCAGAGGTGCTGGCCTCCAACGTGGGCGGCATCAGCACCCTCATCGGCACGCCGACCAACATTCTCATCGGATCGTATGCCGGCCTCACTTTCAACGACTTTGTGCGCAACCTGACGCCCGGCGTGTTGCTGTCCATAGTCTTCTTGATCGGCTATATTCTGGTCTACTATCGCAAGCAATTGTTCATCCGTGGCGAAGGGCTTTCCGAGTCATTGCTGGCCCGCCTGAAGGAGAGCGGGCGCATCACCCAACCACAAAAGCTGGCCAAAGCGAGCAGCGTATTCGCGGTGATGCTGGTGCTTTTCGTCGTCGGCGAAAGCATCCACCTGGAGCCAGCAGTGACCGCCATCATGGGTGCCGTGGCGATGCTCCTCTGGGTCGCGCCGGACGTCGAAGAGATGATGAAAGTGGTGGACTGGACGACGCTCATGTTCTTCATCGCCCTGTTTATCCTCGTCGGCGCCATCCAGGAGGTGGGACTGATCAGCATCATCGCTGCCGGCATCGGCCGGGTAGTAGGCGATAACCTGACAGCCACCATCCTGGTGGTGACCTGGTCGGCCGGCATTTTGTCGGGCGTCGTGGATAATATTCCTTTTGCGGCGGCCATGCTGCCGGTAGCCGGCTTTCTCACCAGCACTGTGCCGGGCGCGTCGAGCAACGTGCTCTTTTATAGCCTGTCCATTGGCGCGGCGATGGGCGGCAACAGCACGCTCATTGGCGCTTCGGCCAACATGGTGACGGCCGGCATCGCCGAGCGGGCCGGCTATCGCATCACCTACCTTGATTTTCTCAAGGTCGGTCTGCCGGCCATGCTCCTGACTGTGGCAACGGGGACCGTATGGCTGTTGATTCGATTCTGATCTAAAGGGAGGAAAGCAGTATGGGCAAGATTCTATGCGCCACCCGGGGGGGCGAGGCCAGTTATCGCACACAGGATGCCGTCATTGCCCTGGCCCAGGAGCGGGGCGACAGCCTGGTGTTCCTCTACGTGGTTGACACCGAATTTCTGGGTCACACCGAACGCGCCGTGCGGCCCGACGTGGTGGCTACAGAAATGGAACACATGGGCGAATTCTTGCTGGCGATGGCCTGCGAGAAGGCCAACGCACAGGGCGTGGAGGCCAGCTATTGCGTGAAGCGTGGCAAGCTGGCCGCCGCACTAAAAGGAGCCGCCATCGAGCGAGGCGTCAGTCTGGTGGCGTTGGGCCGCCCTGCCGGTGAGGAAAGCCGTTTCCAAATAGCTGGCCTGGAAAAGCTGGCCGCCGAGATTGCCCAGGAAACGGGTATCGAAGCGCGTATCATATAATCTCCTGGCACCGAGAAGTCAAGTCGTTCATTCTCCCCTGCAACAACTGAAAATGCAAAACGGCCACTCCTGCACAGACAGGGGTGGCCGCAGCTTATGCCAGGTCCTAAACGCCGGCCAGGAGCGATCCAGCCTCAGTATCTGCCCTTGCCATTGGCGGGCAGGAATGTTTGTTGCCATTCGCGGCCCTCGCTATGGCTATCAGGTCGGACCAGCCCAAAAGCGAGAGCGATGGTTGCCAACGCCGCGCGATAGCCGGCCTGATAGCCCTGTGCGAATTCGTTGTCCTCTCCACCGACCGCCATCAAGGCGGCATTGCTGGCCTGCTCGGCCGCCAACAGCGCGTTGCGGATGTCTTGCGGATAATACACTTCCAAAGCCATCTTTTTGACTCCTCCCCCTTGAGATTGTTTTTACCTGCCACTTTATAGGCCAGGAGACCCATCGTGAGACGCCGGAGCGCCCCCTCTTGCCTCCGCAGCCCCAAAAGCCAGCGTGCGAGCCTGACCGTCTATTATATCAAAGCCCTGAAGATTTTCCAAGCCTTGATCCAGGCGGGCCGCCAGCCGCCCGCGCACAGAGCGCGGGATCTTTTCCGCGCCAGGCAGGCCCAGGATGGTGCGCGAGTGGTTGGCCGTGGCCACGCGAAAAGCGATGCGGGTGCTCATGTTGCCCCGGATGAGCGTGTTGAGCACCTCGGCCTTGGGGTTTTGCGTGGCCAACACGACGACCAGCCCGAAGGCCCGTCCCTTGCTCACCAGGCGGATCAGGTTCTTGTAGAACAAGCTCTTAAGCCCCGCCTCCAGAGCAATGTCCGTCACCTCGTCTACGACCAACAACACCAGCGGTAGAGAGTCGCCCGTCAGGTGGCAATAGTTGATCAGGTTGCGCGCCCCCACTTCGGCAAAGCGCGCCCGGCGGCGATCCAGCTCGGCCAGCAGACGAGCAGTCAACACCGACGCCTCGCCGACCTCGGCGGCTACCGGCGCCAGCAAGTGCGGTCGCTCCTGGTAAGCCTGAAACTCGACCTGCTTGGGGTCCAGCAGCGCCGCCTGAAGCTCGGCCGGCGAGTGGGCAGATAGCAATGCAGCAAGCATGGCGTGCAGCCAGGTGCTCTTGCCGCTGCCGCTCTCGCCGCCCACCAGAATGTGACCGGTCTCCAGCAGGCTGCGCCACATTGGGCCATCAACTCCCTGGCCGATGGGGATGAGATATTTGCCCGCCGGTCGGGTCGCCAGATCCAACACGACCCGCCGGGGCAACTGCGTCGCCGGGCGAGGCTCGTCAGGTTCCAACGCCACACCGAATATCAAGCCCTGCGAGTTGGTGACCTTGACCTGACGCCCGCCCAGGCTGGCCTGTATCTGATGCGCCACGTCGGGGTCCAACAACCGCTCGATCTTGACCGGCGACCGGCCCACGTCTACCTCGAAAGCAACGACGCCCAACTCGTCCAGCAAGATAATCCGCTTCCAGGACACCTCCTGGATGCAGCCATCGCATTTGCCATAAAGCCCCCGGTTGAGCAAGGTGTGGCGCACGCCCCGAAACAACGTCTCCAGGTGTCGCACCTCGCGGGCGGTCAGAGTTGGTGTTACTGGTCGCATGTCTTAACCTCCTTCCCCCCAGTCCCGACGCAAAGCAGTCAGCAGATGGCGCTCTTCGGGTATGGCCTCGTCGAGAACGACGACCTGGGGCAGCCGGGGCGCCGACCGGGCGGGCGCCGTCAACGCCGCCTGCTCGACGAGGCGGCGCGCCTGGGGGGTGAGACCCTGTCCCTGGCTGGCCGCGGCCACGAGCTGCGTCGCCTGCGCCTGAGTAGCAACCTGAAGCTGCGCTTCCTCCTGGCCGGCCGGAACCAGGTGGCGAACGGTCACTCCCTCCGGGCCGGCCCCGTAAGCAGTCGTCCCGGCCCACTGGCGATTGGGGTCGTGATAATAGATCTGGCCGCCGACGCGGCCCTCGACGATAGGAAAGATGCCCGATGGGTGAGGCCCAATGAGCTGCGAGCGCTGCCACACGACGCGCACCAGTCCCACCACCAGCCCCCCTACCCCAACGAGAGCAATGGTCGCCAATCCGCCCCAAAAACCAACCCGGATCCAGTGCATCTTGGCGGCCGTATCCAGGTGCAGCGACTCCATAGCCGTCTGGTATCCGGCCGAAACACCCCCACTGCCGGCCAGCGCCAGACCTAACACAAAGGCCAGGACACAGACCAGGGTCAGAGCCAGCAGCACGACGCCCGTTGCTTCTTTCCGCATGTCATACCTCGAAAAAGACCCCCCAAGCCAAAACGTCCAATAGCTTGAGGAGTTACGCAGCCCGCCGTCGCCCGTCGCCCTGAGTAGTGGAGCGTCGTAGAGCATAGCGCCCGCAGTGTCGCATCGAGGCCGAAAACTGCATTGTTGGACCGCCAAACCCGGTTTCGACGCGACCTGTGGTCTACTCAACCGACAGTCTGGCCGTCAACTGCGTAACCCCTGAGTTCTATTATTATACTATAGAACATACGTTCTAGTCAAGTGGTTTGGGCGAGTTTTGCGTTACAAATGAGGGACAATTTGGGATGGAGCAAAGAGAAAACGGGGACGGGACCATTTTACCCCCAATCGCGCACCGGCGCAAGAGAAAAACGGGCCGCAGGCTTAAAACTGAGCTTAAAAATCGGCGCTTGATGCTGCGCAGACGATTTGCCGGCTCTGCAAGCGATTCGCCGGCTGTGCAAGCGATTCGCCAGCCCTGCAAACGATTCGCCGGCTGTGCAAGCGATTCGCCAGCCCTGCAAACGATTCGCCGGCTCTGCAAACGATTCGCCAGCCCTGCAAACGATTTGCCGGCTGTGCAAGCGACTTGCCAGCCGCAGAAACGATTGGCGTGCTACTCAATCCTTCTTTCCCTCATCCGCCTCCTCTGACCGGACCAGGCGCAGCGCCGGCGAGCCAAAGTGAACGTAGAGCAGCCCCAGAGGATTGCGGGTCTCCTCAAAGAGGCCGAGGCGGGCATCGCGCAGCGCCTCGCCCACCGGCTCGCCGTCCAGGAACAGATCGAAAAAATGGCGCGTGAGCAGCAACGGCCACCCGCCGGGAGTATAGCTCAACGGCGCGACGACGCCGCCCGCGCCGAGCTGCTGCAAAGCCGACGTCCACGCCGACCAGTCCAATTCCTGCACCGGGTCGCCCTGGAGACAAAAATAGAACAACGGCGAACGCCTGTCATCTTGCCGGCTCGAGACGAGGCCCTTGATAAGAGGCGCCTTACCCAACCAATTCAACATCTCCCCGGCTCTAAGTCGGGAATCCTTGCCGACGCCGATCACGCCCTCGCCCACTTCTTGCCAGCCCCGGCCGTAAACGACGTAAATATCTTCCGGATCATTCATCAGACTCTCGCGGAACGCTTCTGGCTCCTCGATGGGTTTCAAGCGAATGCGCCCCGCGCTGTTCCAGCCGGCAAACACCTCCATCGCTGCGCTGGCGTCTATGCCCCGGTCGAAGACGAGGCCAACGCCAGGCTTCTCCTGCCGGACGGGGATCGCCAGCGGCAGCGGGGGCAATCCCCTGGCGGCATACGCATACACCAACGGCCGTTCGATGACGTGCCGCCCGCCCCAAAAGCCGCCGAGCGAGACCTTTTCGAACGACGGGTCCTCGTCGCCGTCGTAAACCATCTCCCAGGGCAGACGAGCCATCAACGATCCCAGGGAGCCGCCGAACAACACGTTTATCGCGCTCGACTCGTCCGCCAGCGTGAGCATCACGTCTTGCGGGACAGAGCGACGCAACCACTCGTTCAGGCGGCGGCCGGTTCGCACCAATTCCTTCATCACATAGTCCACCGCGCCGCTATCTGATGCCAGACTCAAAGACATCTTGGCGACAAGCTCCAAAGTCTGCCGGGCCATGTAACTGGCTTCCTCTTCCGAAAAGCGGGCGAACTCTTGCAGCGCAATGGGGCCGGTCTCCGGCACAGGCACAGAAGTAGACAGCGGCTGCTTGACACCCTTGATTCCCGGCTCTTGAGAAGTGGGGGCTACACCGCCCTCGGCCGTGTGCGCCAGAAAGATCAGGCCGTACACTTCTTCCGGCGTCATGTCCACAAAGTTGGCTTCCCTGGCGTCGCTGCCGACCAGTGGGTGCATGGTCAGCAATTGTTCCAGCGCGGCCTGTTCTTCGTAGCCCTCCAGCTCGTTAGGGAAAGGCGCTTCCAGCGACCACAGGCTTTGGGCGCTCTGCCAGTCAAAGCCGGCCGCCTGGGCCCACTCCTGGTACTTCTCCCTATTGCGGCGCACGCGAAAGGCGCGTTCCCAGGCAATGAGCAGCGACGGGTTTTCGCGCAACCGCTCGTAGAGATTGCCGTGCCGCTGCTGGAGGACGACGAGCTTGGCCAGCCGGACGGGCGAGACGCGGCCGGCCAGATACGGCTGGTTCTGCGCCAGCGCCCACAGGAGGGCAAAGATGTTGAGCGCCCGTTTCACCTGGCGCGGATTCGGCTCCAGGCCGCGCACAAAGACGAGTCCACAACGCTCGTCGGGCAGATTGGGCGTCAACTGGGCGACAAAGCTGCCCATCGCCTGGGGACTGATGGGCGGCAAGACGAAAGGAATCTGCACAATCTTTTCCAGGTAACGCTCACCGTCAATGACATCCTCGTCATCGGTGTACAACTCTTGCAAAAACGCGCGATACCTGGCCGCTCCTGCGGTTCCCATTTCGACGGTCTCGCGGTCCACCTGAAGCTGCACGCCCTCGTGGTTGCCCATGCCGCCCATTTCGCCGTAGCGCAGGCGGATGCCCCGCTCGACGACGTCGCGGTCAATGCCCAGGATAAAGATGCAGCCCGGCACGTCGAGGAACAGCTTGATCGCCTCCAACACCTCCACCGCCTTGTCCGGCAGGCAGCGATCCAGGTCGTCCACAAAGATGACCAGATAGCCGCGCGACAAGACGTGTTTCTCGATCAGCGCCTCGAACTGCGCCTGAAATTTCTCCAGCGATTCGATCCGCTCCTGCTCCAGTGCCGCCGTCGCCCGCCGCACCTGATCGCGCAGCGCCTGAACGGCCGTCAGCTCGCCCTGCTGGCGCGCCTCGGCGATGTTTTGCAAAAAGTCCAGGCCGTGCTGCAAGGCCAGCGTGATCTGCGCGCTGCCCGTGCCCTCCTCCTTCAGCAGCTCGGCGGCCATAATAGATAGATGGCCCAGCTCCGCCGGTCCCACCGCGCGGTAGAGCTGATCCGCCAGCGCGTCCAACTCGGCCCTCGCTGCATTGTCGAGGCCCCGGATGCGGCGCACCCCGGTCAGAACTTGCAAGACCAGCGCCCGCCAGAGCGCCACTTCCTTGCTGTAGAGCCAGGCGTTGAACCAGACGGAAAAAGTCTGCCGGCTGCCTTCGCTCTCCTGCGTGCGCTTCAAACCGGCCTCGATCATTTTCATCAGGCTGGTCTTGCCGCTGCCCCAACTGCCAAAGATGCCGATGGTCAACGGCGTCTGCGTATCGGGATTCAAAATAATGTCCAACAACGTCCGGGCGTAAGGCCCAAAGTTCAGCTTGTCTTCGACGGCCGGCACGTCGGGCAAAACGGCAGGCGCAGTCACAGGTACTTCGGTCACGATTCACCTCCAATTGCTCGAAAATGACTTCAATACTATACTTGTTTGTCAGTAGATTGATAAATGAGTGCAATCAGTACGAGGAGGCTCAAACATGGCGCGAGACGACGTCGAAATCAAGGTCATCGAGCGGCAAACACCCATAGAAGGCGACAGCATAGATTATCAACCCTTTGGCGTCAAAGTCCTCAAGCTGCAAGTGCAGCGCAACCAGGCCCGCAAACCGGCGCTGGGTCCAATCTGGATCCACCCCCAAGGCTACACCCGACCCGACGCCCAATCGAACGATCCGGCGCTGTGGCGCGTCTATGGCACGGCAGAAGGAGACCCAGACCTGTGGGTCGCCTGGGGCGCCGGCGACGAGCGGGGCTTTTGCGTCAAGACCAAAGATCGCTTCAAGATCGACAAGGTTCCGCTGCCGCTGGACGACGACGGCTGCTATTACATCTATCTGCACCTCATCCACCGGCCCGAGAAGCCCTTCGTCCACACACCAGCAGCCAAGACGCTCACCGTCCAGGCCACCGGCGAAGACGGCCAGGTTTACGGCGAGACGACCGTCCGGCTGACCGCGCCCGCCGCAGCGGCCAACCCGGTGCGCGCTCACTGGGACTGGGACCTCGACGCGGGAGTGAGTACGATCACCCTGCGCGGCGCGGGCAACGGCCCGACTCAACTGCCGCTCTACGTCTCCCGCTGGTGGCCGGTTCGCCGGGTGGAATACGCGCCGATGGACGCAGCGACGGCCAGATTCCTCCAGGAGCTCCACATCGTCTATCGCCGGCAAGAGAACGGTCAAAATCGCGGGCGGATAGACGTTTCACTGGGCGACACGCCTCTGGCCAAGTTCACCGGCGAGCTGGCGCTGCCGCTGCACGATTACCGGCTCTGCACGGCCGAAGTCTTTCGCTTCCTGGACGATTGTCATCTGGTGATGCGCCTGTGGTTCTACTGGGTGCACCTGGGCTTCTCGGCCAACCAGTTGCTGACCTTTGTGCCGTCAGATCCCAGTGACGACCAGCGCGAAGAAGCTGAACGGGTGAGCGACGGCCTCAAGAAAGGTCTCTTGCCCTGGCACAAGCGCGAAGAGGTGCCGGACGTCGAGCGGTTCGACCTGTTGCTGGACGCCAACGACCTGAGCGTCAAATACGTCGGCAGCGACACCCACTGGCAAGAGTTCTGGGCCGTGGTCAACACCGGCGAGCCGCTGCGGGCGCGCATCGCCACACTGCTCGATACCTTCAAGGTGATTGACCAGGCCAAAGAAGTGCCGCACGTTGCGCCGCCAACCTTCGATCCGCTGGCCAACGGCCTGTGCGACCTGGTCAACGAGTGGAGCGGCCACACCTGCCCGCACCGGCTCAAAGGCACGGTCATCACCGCCCACGACATCGAACCAGGAGACGAATTTGACTTTTGCCCGCGCTGCGGCACGCACTTTGTCGGCCAGCAAGCAAGAGCTTTGGGCGTGACCAAACACGCGCCACTGTTGGGCAACGTCAGCCTGCTCACCAACGCCATCAGCACCAGCGTGCTGGAAGGATGACCGGTCAAGATGGTATCTTGACCTACAGGACACCGTGCCGCTTGGTCAAGATAGGATTGGCCCAATCGGGTTCATTCTCCACCGCCTGACGGGCGATCATCAGCGCCCGCT
>JADDYB010000290.1_pt1 | contig 15711 bp, 19 predicted proteins | sample 8641941 | NCBI WGS metagenome assembly JADDYB01 (sample SAMN16275377, study PRJNA637457) | freshwater sediment metagenome | isolation source: Lake Kineret sediment | place: Israel: Lake Kineret | collected 2013
GGAATACAAGGGCTGGCAGCGGGCGGGGATAGATGTGGGCATCACCGTGGATATCGGGGATGAGAAATGGAAGGGAAATGTGGGGTTGGTCACTTCCCTCTTGGATAGGCTCGAGATTTACGGTGGATCGGCTGCTATTTGCGGTCCTTCGGTGATGATCAATGCAGTGGCCGAAAAGCTCATGAAGGAGAGAAAATTTGATCATTCCGACATATACGTCTCTATGGAGAGGCATATGAAGTGCGGCGTGGGCAAGTGCGAACACTGCATGATTGGCCCCTATCACGCCTGCCAGGACGGGCCGGTTTTCACCTATGATAAATTAACGCGAGTCTTCCGGGATATGCCAGAAGGATAACGAAAAAAAAAGACCAAAAATCAATCTTCCACCCTACTATGACATTGTCTAATATTGTCTGATCAGTGTAATGGAACTTCTCCCAGGTTGCACGTAGCAGTCATAAAATTAATACATAGCTAGGTATACAAACATCAAAATCGGTCTAAATGCACTTCTTGTTTAAAGCCTATTTTTAAGACTATGGGCATAAACAGGCCAGCTCTTTCGATAGTGATTTGTCGTGGCGTAGCTTGGCGATTCTGATGATGCAAGATCTATCGCTCAGAGTAAGGAAGTGGTGGTCGGAAGTGTATTTTAAATTAGTCTACTAGCTTCATCAATTCCAAAAATGGAGAGTTGGGTCTATATGTTATACACATTGGCCTTAGTTGCTCCTCTCCTTTTTTCTCGCGCTAACACCATGTTTACCTAATGCCTCTGAGCCACAGAAATCTAGAATTAATTTTTCATTTTCAACGATACCAAGCTCAAATTCTTGAATCTCAGTTAGAGTCTCAGTTCCTTTTTTATAAGCTCTCGTAAAAGTTGGGTACACTTTTTTAGCTTCAATCCACAAAATAGCGTCTAAATCCAAAGATTTTACATCAATAGGACCAGAGTTGGTTAATATCTGGAAGTTTGGAATATTAAGTCTAATTGGTTTATGAATTTTAGAGCCATCTTCTGGAACACCTGAATATATCTTCTCCGCAACGTACGACCATATATCGTCGAGAGATACATGTCTTCCATCTTTTTTATTTACAAAGATTGGTGCTTGCCAGCTAATAGTTTCATCAGGAAAATCGATTTCTTTCTTCTCAGGGTTATTGCAGTTAATATTCACCGTTGGAACGGTCTTCATTTGTATATGATGCTCTATAAATCCTGATGAGAAGAACCATCGGTTTATTTTTTCAGGTTCAATTTCATCAAATGTACGTAATTCGATTTCATTTTTTTGGGCTTTTATTTTGGCTGGCTCGGTGAAACCCTTCGAAGATACTGCTATAACCTTATCTGCGCCTACGCTATTTCGCTTACACGCTATTTGTTCAATCCAAGTAACATCTTGTGGTGGGTGTTTCATATGATCACGACATTCAATAATGACCAAGATGTTTGATGACCCAATTTTCCCTCGTCAAGAAACATCAACTTCTCTGGGCTGCCCAGTGTCTTTATCTGGAATATGGTCAGGCGATTTGACTTCAATGTTTGTTCCAGCAAGTGTTTCTTCAATAAATTTAACAATTTCTTCGAAATTCCGGCCTTTTCGCTCCATATTTTATTAAAGCCCAGGCAAATTCCGTAAATACTTTTCGTTCACTTACTACGACGAAAATGCAGGTTTGTAGAGGGCTATCCGAATGCAATGCGAGAATCTCATCCCCCGCATGTGAACATCGATAGCAGTAATTTTTCGATCCATGCTCTTACTAGTAAGAGCATGGCCGCTGGCCAACCCCAGCATATGCATTGAAAGAGATGTCATGGCGCATTATTGGATGCACGGTCCAGAAGGCATGGGCTTCGGGGCCGATATGCAAGCGCAAAGCTATGGCGGTCGTGATGCGCTAAAAGCCCTAGAGCAGATCTATGTTAGTTGGCAATGGGCTATCAGCGCTTCCACAATGTCTTTATCTCTGAGCATAATAACCAGCTTCTGGCTGGAGCTGACCACTGGAATCTGATCGATCCTGTTTTTGCGCATCAGGCTGGCGCACTCGCTGACTGTGGAGCTCTTTATGGAAGTTATGGCCGGCACCATGGCCTCTGAGACCAAAATGTTGCGAAGCTTAATCCTTGAAACGGCATAATACTTGTTCATGGTCTGCAATACGCTCTCCCACATCCACTTGTCTTCTCCCTGTGCTGCAGACATGTCCGTCTTTCCCACCGAATCCTCGATGATGCTGGACCTAGGTCAGATCCCTGTCCGAGATAATTCCCACCAGCTTGAGGCTGGAGTCGATCACCGGGAAGGCCTGGACCTGGGCATAATCCATCATGGCTCCGGCAACAGGTAGCGGCATCTCTCTCCGCAAAGACACAATGCGTTTTTCGTAGTACTCTCCGATGCTCTCCTCGATGGCCAGATCGGCTGGCTCATCTATCCTTTTGGCAAAAAAAAATTTGATGGTATTGCTTTGGGCTTAAGGTCCTTTTCGCGCTTAAAATCGGACCTAAGAGTAAGAATTAGGTGCAATATCCAGTTTGTGAAAAGGTTAATATACATTGATTATGTACTTAAATAATCACAACTGATCAGTACTATTACTGATGCAAAGGTGTGATACTATGAAATGGCTTGTTGGTTTGATATCAGCTCTCTTCTGCCTAACATTGGCAGGAGCTGCTAGTGGGAATACCACTAATGAATCGTATACGTATATATTCATTCAGCAGGGGACCGGAGGCAGCTTCATGAATGATAGTTCGGGTAACTACACCCTAACCATCACCGGAGTGATTCCCTACACTGTTGCCTTCTCAGACCGCCCTGCAAGAAATGCCAGTTTTGTAAAAATGGAGACATTCATCACCGGATTTAATTTTGATCCCAATAATCCGCCCAATGCTGCAGTGATGATTCAGGGTGCAAACGAAGACCATGATGTCGTTATTGTGGAATTGACCTCACCCAAGTTGGATGCAGGAAAACAGACTCTGACATACACGGCGAAGCTTACCAAGGATTTTGCATTTGAATCAAAATGGGCAAACGATTTGATTGAAAGAGCAGATCCTGCTCTCCCAGAAACATTCGGAGAAGTTGTTCTAGCAATTGATGACTGTCCATGTGTGCCTGATAAAAATTGCCCATCATGGCTGCATGACGCCTGCTGGCACAGCATAATTTGCAGTCCAAGCTGCGGTAGCTGCTGCGGCTAAAGCTAACTATATCACAGTGACTTCTATCAAGGGGCAGGCATATTGCCCCTCTATCTTCTTTTTCTGTAATTGTATAATCTCTGGAAAGATCCAATGATCTCGAGTGTATAGCAATGTTGCCTGCTTAGAGTTCTCTATCTTGGTAACATAGTCCCAGAGAGCCATATTTAAGCTGCCTGTAAATGCACCACCAGCGCGTTAACAATATCCGTGTCCCTTAGAATTCCAATCAGCTTCTGGCTGGAGCTGACCACAGGAATCTGGTCGATCTTGTCCTTGCGCATCATGGCGGCACATTCTCCGACTTTTGTGCTCTTAATGGCGGTTATGGCTTTGACCATTGCTTCCCGCACTGGGATGTTGCGCAGCTCAATCCTGGAGACGGCATAATACTTGTTCATGGACTGCATCACGCTTTCCCACATCCACTTGTCATCTCCGTGCGCAGCGGACATGTCCGTCTTTCCCACCGAATCCTCGATGATGCTGGACTTGATCAGATCTCTGTCCGAAATAATCCCTACTAGCTTTAGGCTGGAATCGATAACCGGACATGCCTGGACCTGGGCATACTCCATAATAGCTCCGGCAACAGGAAGAGGCATCTCGCTCCATAAAGCCACAATGCTCTTTTCGTAGTACTCAACGATTCCCTCCTCAATGGCCAGATCAGCGGCGACTTTGACCAGATCTGCAATGGTGATGATGCCCACAAGCGTATGGTCCTCCACCACAGGGAGCCGCCGTATTCCGTGTTTCAAGAGAAGTTTGCATGCTTCCATTATGCTGCTGTCAGGCATTACTACTACAGGATTTCTGCTCATAAGCAAAGCGGTCTGATCCTCCTCCCGGTTTCTCAGCATATCCGACCTGGTGATCATCCCAACCACTTCTCCTTTCTTGACCACCGGGACGCCGGAGACCTGCCGTTTCTGGAGCGTCTTCAAGACCTGGTCTCTGTTTCCGGGAATGGACACATAGGCCACATCCTTGACCATTATATTCTTGACTAGCATAGGGCTTAAGCAGCCTCCTTGGGAACTGTAAGAACGGGAATCTTGGAGTTTCTCACCACTTTCTCAGCCACGCTTCCCAGCAAAAACTTATCAAGGCCGGTTCTTCCCACGCTGCCCATGACGATGACACTCATTCCCGCATCTCTGGCGAAGTCTATAATCTTTTCTCCCGGATTTCCTTCCCAGATCACCTTTTCAAAGGCCACTCCGGCCTCCTTGGCCAACTTCTCCACATATAAAACTGCATCTTTGCCTTCTTTGGTCAATATTTCTCTGATGCTGAAGAGCAGCATATCGTCCGGCAGGTGGCTCATTCTGCTTGTATCTGTTATGTATATGGCTGTCACAGTCCCTCCAGATACCTTGGCCAGCTCCACTCCAGCTTTGGCTGCTTTCTCGCTGTACTCAGATCCATCGGTTGCAATCAATATTTTTTCAAACATAAGAACACCTAAAATATGGCCAAAATATCCGTGGGCCTGGCCCGCCTAATAACGCTTGCCAGAGGGTCCAAGGAGCCCCACATGTTGTTAGACGACTTATCTATCACCATCAATCTGGCCTCCTTTCCCTCGGATATCGAACCAACTCTGCGATCAATTCCCATAATCTTGGCTCCATTAAGCGTGCACATCTTAAATACCTGTCTATCGTCGTGCAGCAGCGCCTTGGAGATCAGCTCCATCTCGCTGAACATATTGGGCGAATTGAGCATTACATTGTCCGTCCCAATGCCCACATTTATGCCCAGCCGTACCATCTCTTGCACATTGGGAAGGCCTGCTCCTGTAACTAAGTTCGATCTGGGGCAGACTACCACTGGAATTCCCGATTCTGCAACTCTTTTCAGATCCTCATTTGATGCTTTGGATAAATGCACCAGAAAGTCGGGCTCAAAGCTCAACGAATTGGAGATGTCATCCATTCCCCATTCACCGGCATGCATGGATAAAACCTTAGAGTTTGATTTAGCCCAACTTACAGCCTCTGAGATGACCTGTGGCTTGTGATCCCTAGTGCTGCTTATGCCCAGACCCCAGCAGCTTTTGTGGATGTGAGCGGAGCCCTCCTCAGGCCTTCCCAGGATTTTAGCCTCAATGGGCAAGCGCTGGATGGCCTCTAGGAGAATCTGGACTCCTGCCGGCCCACCCTCGCGAAAGTCTGCGAAGGCACAGGTCCCCGTGTCGATCATGTCCAGAATGGTCCTTCTCATCGATTCGATTAGGATCGCTGGAGAGGTCGCCGCCAAGAGGCGGTGTTTGAGTCCACCAGGCCCCACCAGCTGGTCCAGGGGCAGGAAAGGTGGATCTTTGAACGAAGAGTCTCCGATATGAGTATGAGCGTTAATAAGACGCGGAGCAATTATGCCCTGAAGGCTGGCATCCACAGCGCCGGAATCTATCTCTTTTATGATGCCGTCCTTTATGCATAGATAGCCCTCCAAAGGCTCGAATTCATCCCCATAAATTATAGTCCCAGAAAGGACGGTCTCGCCAGCTTTGGACATTCCATCAGCTCTTCTCTTGGATAGCTCTTGAGAAGCTATTTACCTTCTCTTGGTGTATTTAGAATATAGGATATAGAATCCGGAATTTAGAATCTGGGCTTTAGGTGAAGATGCAAAATTGGAGGAGCCTTTTTGGACCGACCTTTCGTCTTTATAAATTGCGCTATGAGCGCTGATGGCAAGATAAGCTCGGTTTTACACAGCCAAGTGCGAATCTCCAGCCGCCAGGACCTAGCCCGTGTTGATCGGCTGAGAGCGTCAAGCGATGCAGTTATGGTAGGAATAGGAACCGTCCTAGCTGATGATCCCAAACTTACTGTAAAGTCAGATGAACTGCGTAGTGATCGCATAAAAAGAGGAGCGGCCCCCAATCCTTTGAGAATTGTGGCTGATAGCCTGGCCCGCACCCCCCTGGACGCCGAAGTCCTGGGAGCGGGATGTACAATTGCTGTCTCAAAGGCTGCTCCAGCCGATAGGCTTCGTGCGCTTTCCGAAAAGTGCGAAATCATTGTAGCCGGCAATCAACAAGTCGATCTTGCCCAGCTTATGGGGATTTTGTCGGAAAAGGGCGTCAAGCGGTTGATGGTAGAAGGAGGCGCTACGCTCAACTGGGGGATGATTTGCGCTGGCCTAGTAGATGAGATATGCGTTTATCTGGGAAACATGCTAATTGGAGGCGACCAGGCTCCATCTTTGGTGGGCGGAGCTGGATTCTCAAACGACTTTCCAAAACTAGAGCTGATTTCCTTTGATCTAATAGATGGGGGAATTCTGCTAAGTTGGCGTATTTCCAGAAGATAAAAGCAAGCTCATGCGTCAAGATTTTTGCAGAGATACAAAAAAAGAATTCGGGCTGAAAAAACCGTTCTTTGTCTTTGCAGCAACGGACATGTGCCCAGCCATCGTAGCATCCTACTTGATTTTTGCAGCCTCTTTCTTAACAGCTTCCTGCCAGCCCCTCATGAAGGCATCCCAATCCTGGTAATGCTCTTTGAGGACTGTGCAAATAGAGGGCAACATTTTAAATGGAATTCCCACTACTACGCTGCCGTCATCCAGGCCGGAATTTCTGGCTGATCCATCGCATCCCAAGGACACATTTACCTCTCCTTTTAGATAAGGAGACGAAGTTGCATCTACGCAAAACGACTGGATGCCTGCTGTATTGAATGTAGATCTGCCGCCTTGCTTGTACATAACGGCCTGGGTAATTCTCCTAGCCTGAAGCGGATTTCCGACAAATATCACTACATCTGGATTGGCCACCATCTTATCCAGAGGCGCGACATAAGTAGCGATGGTGCTGCCAGCGGGCAGACGCGGCATGCTCGAGGAAATTTTCATTCCGATCTCTTTGGTCTCGCACTTGTGGAGCTTGTCGAAATAGAGTGATCCTGAGGATATATTCTCCGGGCACTCCATTAGCCCTAAGCCTGCAGCTCCCCCTTTGCACGCATGATAATCGGCACGAGCCAAGAAGCTATTGCCCTTTAGCCTGGCCTCTTGAATCATCTTGCAATAGTGGAAGGGCCGCTCCATAGACTCAATATCCTTTGGTATATCTTCCTCGCGCTTGAATAGGGAAACGCCCACGATATTGTCCCTTATGCCTAGGGTTTGTTTCAGAATTTCTGACATCTCTTCAAGATTCATAATAGTACCTCATAACGAATAAGGTCGAGATGGCATTTCTTACTTGCGCTCATTTCAGCGTTGGACAGAAAATATATTGCGATAAATCAGAAAAAAGAAGGACTAATCCGCCTTTACATCTTAGGCGGCTCTTCAGGATATTTGGCCATAACATTTCCCGAAGCATCTTTCAAAGTGGCCATATCTCCGTCATTGTTCCATATAGAGACCTTCATATTCCAGAAAAGGTCTGAATCAGAATCAGCACCTGTGCCAGTATGTACTTTAACTGAGGTGCTTGATTTCAGGGAAAAGTCCTTGAAGACATAGGTATGGTTGTCCTGGTCTGATAAAGTCCATCCCTGCAGATTTTGATCTGCAACTCCCTGATTGGCTATCTCCACCCACTCTCCATTGAGGTTCTCCTTCTCAGGGCTGGGCGCCTTGAAGCTAGCATTGGTTATGACTATCTTAGATGTTGATTTATTACCATCTTCTGCTGCAAATGCTGCTCCAATGAATAGCGCCATGGACAATGCCAGCACTACAAGTTTATCTGTTGAAATATTCAATTCACCATTCCTCCATTTAGCCTATTTTTGCTTTGCTGATTTCTGATACGTATCTTACATCTCTAAAAATTTAAGATTTACGCAATCTTAATAGAATTGTGGGTAAGTTAAGAAATGCCTGAATGATATTTAAGTTAATTAGGGATTAAATAAAATTCTAATGGCCAAAATTCGGCTATAAAGCAGGAAACCGGCTAGGTTTTTTTAATGTCGCCGGCATCCCACTTAATAGACTTTATATGCCAATTTGCTTTTATGCCAAATGCGCCGAAGACGTAATAGCGCCATCTTTCAGTCCAATTGGACTGGTCCTTTACCGGGAGAATGCATCAAATTACCCTGAAGCTGATTTGTTGAGCAGAACTGGCATCTTTTCGGGATTCCTGGTCGAGTTGTCATTTATGAGAATCGGCTCCAATTCCGGATTCCTAGCGGATTTTTCGCCCACTAGAATTGGCTGCAACTCAGGGCTTCGAGTGGAGGTAGTGCTGGAGGGAGGAGTTGCACCAAATTCGTATTTATCTACTACAGCACCGCTGGCATCCAGCAGCATGATCACATCTGCTGTATCGTTTATCAGGGACTGTGCTGCATTTGTATAGAGGGCGGTCTGGTTATCTTCTCCCATGCTTCCATAGACCCGTACCTTGGATCCTGGGTTCAATACGAAGACAGGGATTGTGTAAGTCAAATTTTCCTGGTTTTTCAAAGCCCATCCGGTTAAATTGCTGGAAGCGACACCCTGATTCGATATTTCTACCCACTTGTCGCCAATTCCATTTACATCGGATATGCTAATTGCGGCTGCCGTTCCAACACCAAAAATGGCCGCCACGTTAGCAAGCTTGGTGACGTCTTTGGTTGTCACGCCTGGATTTATATTTTCAGCGGCTTTGCCGCTTAGGCCTTGCTGAGATATCACTTTCATGCTTGGACGCTGCGTAGATCCAAGCCGTGTAGATGCTGAAGCGCATAATAATAAAGCGATTATCAGCACTAGCGATACCATAATCGATTTTTTCATCTAATCACCTTGGAATTCCCATATCTCGCGGAAATTTAAGCTTTTCCCAATATATATGAGCTTATTATGTAATCAGGCTGCGCTTGCAGTAGCCGAGAAGCACTAACAAACAGTGCTATAGTAAGGCTCATTACGATTGGGTAACCGAGCTACCGATTTGGAAAATGTGATATATTTGAAATATGAATAATAAATCTCTCAATGAATTTCCAAGATATAAGCAACATTGATGATTTGCAGAAGGTTTCCGAGGAAGCCGTTTGGCAGAATTTCGAAAGATTAGTGGCCTTTATCTTCGAAGCAAATGATTTTAATGTTGTTATAAATATAGTCAAAACATTTAATAGAAAACGGAGGCAATACGATGTCATTGCCAAGAAAAATGATAGAATATATTTGGTAGAATGCAAAAAATGGGCAGGAAATCGCTTCAGATTATCGGCATTGAAAAGGGCAACTGAAAAGCATAAAGAGAGAACTGATTTTTATGAAAATATAACCGGCGAAGCTACAATTCCAATTCTAGTTACATTTATTGAAGAAGATATAAAATTCTATGAAGGCGTACCGATCGTTCCCATTTTTAAACTAAACTCGTTTATAAAAGGAGACTAGTATTTTAAGAGAGGAACATGAGCGTTGCATAAACATTTTTTGGCGCTATATGGACTACAGCTCTAGGAAAATGTAAAGCTCAACAGCCTGGAGGACATAGTACCTGTGCCAATGGCCCTATCGGACTTCCAAGGCCCGGGCAAGCTCTCACTGGCAACGGAAACTATAGCCTATTCCCTGATCTTTTCTTTCCCAAGAGCAATTACTGGCAAGAGGTGGAAGTAAACACCATGGATGGCTTGATCGAAGAGCAAGGCTTCCAGACGGATGCGGTCAAGATCGACGTTGAAACTGAAGCTTTAAATATCCTAACCCTGGCAGAGAAGATGTCCTGCTGAAGAATAGTCGTAGCTGCTTATCACTTTCCGATGGAGGAGGTGCAGGTCAGCATTAAGCTGCGAGATCTCAACTTCAAGACGGAGATAAAGCAGATGTGGGCCAGCATCTATAGGAATCCGCTCCCATTCGTGGCGGTGGTTTTTGGGATGGAAGAATTTGTGATATATCGATGGTCGTCAGCTGGAGCTTTCATAAATCCAAATTGTTTCCTGCATCAAAGTCCTGCCAAACCTTCCTACATCCCTCATCTTCTGCCATTCGTCAATTGTGTAGATTAGCAAATCGGAAGGCACAGGAAGATCCGTTATATCCCAGCCCAACGACCTTCGTTCCATTGGCTTGTCGGAGCCGTCTAGTATCACTACTATGTCCAGATCGCTTCCTACACCCCAGTCGCCCCTAGCGTATGATCCGAAGTAGCCTATCTTCTGGACATCTATTCTTTCTTCAGAGACTTTCTTTGCCCAGCTTCGCATAGCAAAATCCACTAACTTCCGCTGCCAAGCGCTGCTGATCGAAAGATACATCTTTGATGTCGTCAAGAGCAATATCAAGAAAGGCAGATGCGCAGATTGCGGGGCACGGATCCCGGGAAAGTTCGAGGGCTGATGGGGAATGGGAAAATGCCAGATTTGCCGGGCCAGCTCTATGTTCATCTCTGCACAACTGGGAGTGTGCCTAAAATGCTTAAGAGAGCATACCGATGAAGCTTTGCACGTGGCTATGCAGGCACACGAGAGGAGCAGGAAAGCATTTGGGCTTCCGGAAAGGCCACCCAAAGATCCTCAAGGAATCGCCTGCCATCTTTGTTTCCACCAGTGCCGAATTTCTCCAGGCAAGTCTGGTTATTGCGGCATTCGAAGAAACGAAGGCAGAAGGCTCATAGGAGCTTCGCCAAACTACGGAAAGCTCTCCTGGTACCACGATCCTCTTCCCACCAACTGCGTGGCAGATTGGGTGTGCCCGGGAGGAACAGGCAGCGGCTATCCCAAGTATGCCCACCTGCCGGAGCCGGAGCGTGGCTACAAGAACCTAGCTGTATTCTTCCAGGCCTGCAACTTCAACTGCCTCTACTGCCAGAACTGGCATTTTAGGACGCAGACCTTCCGTCCTGGAACGGAAAGTGCAAGCGACCTGGCATCAAGCGTAGATGAGAGAACATCATGCATCTGCTATTTTGGAGGGGGATCCAACACCACAGCTGCCATTTGCTCTCAAGGCCTCCCGGCTTGCTCTGAAGAGGAAGAGAGGGGATCTCTTGAGGATTTGCTGGGAGACCAATGGCTCCATGAAAGACAGGCTCTTACGGAGGATGCTCGATCTCGCAATTGACTCTGGAGGCTGCATTAAGTTCGACCTCAAAGCCTGGGATGACCACCTGCATAGCGCCCTGACTGGAGTCTCCAATAGCAATACTTTGGAGAGTTTCTCTCAAGCGGCAGAGTCTGTCTGTCAAAGAAAAGAACCGCCGCTGCTCATCGCTAGTACCCTCATCGTGCCGGGCTATATAGATGAGCAGGAGGTAAGATCAATTGCCAGATTTGTGGCCTCCATTAATCCTGAGATATCCTATAGTCTCCTGGCTTTTTATCCACATTTCTATATGAGGGATATGCCTCTGACACCAGGATCCCTAGCCAGAGGCTGCCTTGCCGCGGCTAGAGAGGAAGGGCTGAAGAATGTAAGAATGGGCAATGTTCACTTGCTCGGACCAGATTGAGACTTTGAAGATACCTTTTCAACAGGCTCTAGCATTTTTCAGTAAAGAATAATTGAAATCAGAAGCCTAATATGATAATAATTGCATATATGCAGCTACTGGATTGAGTAAGCGGCGGATAAATAAGTGACCAACGATTTTAGCTCTGAAGCTTGGTTTCAGGAAGGGGAACGCTTTTTTGGCTTGGGAAGATACAGCGAAGCCATCTATGGCTATTACAGGGCTCTGCAGCTAGATCCAGCGCTTGCCGCAGCCTGGAGACAGAGAGGTGCATCTCTGATCAAGCTGGGACGGTACGATGAAGCCATGAGAAGCCTGGATCGGTGCCTGGAATTAGATCCATCAGACGCTGACGCCTGGAACAACAGAGGAGAGACCCTCTCTTCGCTGGGAAGATATGATGAAGCAATCGAATCCTACGATCGAGCAATGGAGATCGATCCGGAATATGCATTGGCCTGGATTGAGAAAGGCCTGGAGATTGATCCGTTGGATGCTGATGCTTGGAGCTGCAAAGGCTTGGCGCTTTATTGCCTGGGAAGATACGAAGAGGCGGTGGAGGCTTATAATAGGGCATTGGAGATAGATTCAGAAGATATGCTCTCCTGGCAGAACAAAGGCGAGGCGCTGCACCTCATGGGCGACTTTCGGGCAGCTATTAATTCCTACCAAAAGGTCATTGAGCTTGATCCTGCAAATCTGGCTGCTTGGAAGGGCATGGGGGATGCGCTTCATGCACTTCGAAGGCATGAAGAAGCAGCGCAGTGCTACGATGCGATTATCAAAGAAAATCCATTGAATGTGCTAGCCTGGACAGGCAAAGCAGTAGCCCTTCGGGATATGGGCAGAAATAACGAGGCAATGGAATGCTTTGAAAAGGCCATAAAGATCAATCCGGATTTCTCAGCCGCATGGTTTGGCAAAGGCGTAGCCTTGCGAAATATGAGAAGATACATTGAGGCCAAGGAGTGTTTCCAAAAGTCCGCACAGACAGATCCGAAGAATCTTCAGGCCTGGATGAACTTGGGCTTTGTGCAAAATATCATGGGAGATTATGAGGATGCCATAAAATCCTTCGATATGGCTATTAAACTCAATGTGCTTGATGCAGATGCCTGGTACAACAAAGGGCAGGCTCTAAAAGCGGCTGGTCGCTATTCGGAAGCAGATCAAGCGCTTTTGACAGCACTTGAGCTCAGAGTAAGTTAGATAAGCGTGGGAAGGCAACTTAAGTTGAGCATGAATCGCCTTCTTCTTGTCTTTCTTCCTTTGACTCATTTGGCTTAATCTTTCCAATTTTGATCCAATAGTCTTTAATGGCCGCATGCAATGCATCAGCGCCAAGGTTGGAGCAGTGCATCTTCTGGGGAGGCAGTCCCTCCAGCTCGTCAGCCACATCCTTCCTAGTAATCTTCATAGCCTCTTCAAGCGGTTTTCCCATGGCCATCTCTGTGACCATGCTGGAAACAGCAATGGCCGACCCGCAGCCAAAAGTCCGAAACTTGATATCATCTATTTTGTCATCTTTGACTTTAATGAAGATCTCCATTAGATCTCCGCAAACAGGATTGCCCACTTTGCCGTAGCCATCTGCATCCTCAATCACCCCCACGTTCCTTGGATTCATGAAGTGCTCCATTACTTTCTTGCTGTAACCTATTTGTTGCACCATTCTATGATCACCTCAAGCTGCTTTGTTATTTTATCCAGATCTGCAAACTCCATCTACAAAGGAGACAGCACCCTCAACCTCTGTACAGTCTGGCTGACCGCCTTGGAAATAATCGGTATCTGTTCATGATTATTATGCTTTCCCAGAGTCATTACCATTGAGCCATGGGCTTGTTCATGCTTCAATCCAATGGCCAAAAGCACGTGCGATGGTTCCAGGGTTCGTGAAGAGCAAGCTGAGCCGGTGGAGACCTGGATATTGAACATGGCATCCATAGTCAAGAGAATGCTCTCCCCCTCGATTCTGCTGAACCTGAAGCTGGCATGGTGGGGAAGCCTAATTGTTGGATGGCCAGTGAGATATGACTCCTCGATCTTCAATATCTCTTTTATCAATTCATCCCTTATCGGCCTAAGCCTATTGCTCTCCTGATCCATCTCCAGCCCAGCCAGCCTTGCTGCTTCGCCCATCCCGGCTATGGCAAACAAATTCTCCGTTCCGGGGCGAAGTCCCCTCTCCTGGCCGCCGCCTACCAGAGTTGGCTGCAGCTTCACTCTGGGACTGACATAAAGGGCTCCAGCTCCCTGAGTCCCGTACATATCATTTGATGAAATGGTGAGCAGATCAATGCCGTCGTCCTGAACGTCAATAGGAATTCGCCCCTGGGCAGCTGTTGCATCCACATGCAGGAACAGCCCCTTTTCATGAACCAATTGGCTGATCTCCTTTATTGGCTCAATGGTGCCAATTTCGTTGTTGGCATACATTATTGACGTTATAATGACCTCTTTAGAGAGCATACTGTCCAGAGCATGTAGATCGACCAAGCCTGTGCCGTCCACTGGCACCAATGAAAGCTGGAATCCGCCCTTTTGTAAATCCTTCATGGCATTGAGAACTGAGATGTGCTCAATGGCGCTTGCTATGACCTTCTTTCCTTTAGCTGCGTTTCTTTGGGCGGTTCCTCTGATGGCCAGGTTATTGGCCTCTGTAGCACTGCCTGTAAATATTATGCTTGAAGGATCTGGAGCACCAATAAGCTTCGCTACCTTGATCCTGGCATCCTCCAAAGCAGATTTGGCTGCCAAGCCGGCCGAATGCAACGACGAAGGATTGCCGACCTCCTTGGACAGAAATCTGTTGCCGAATTCTACGATCCTGGGGTCCACAGGCATGGCCGACTGGTAGTCCAGGTAAATTCCGCACATAAGGCCTCTGTCTTCCTCTTAATGTTCCTGTCCTCTTTTAATTTGTCCAATCTAAATGGTGATCACCGAGTCCGCATCCAAGGCCAGGTCGTTTAAGGTTCCGGCTCCTGCGATCTTGGCCTCAGGGATGAAGTCGCCTCTGGACATGCCAAATAGCTGGGTGCTCTGTTCGCAGATGTAAAACTTTACTCCGGCATTTAATGCTTGGTCAATGACCTCCCTGAGGCTGGGGAAGCCTCCAATCTTCACTTTCTCAGCTTCCCCTTTCTTGAGAATCGTAATTCCCTTGATAATGAAAAATATCTCAGCCTCGATATCCATAGCCCGCGCTGTCGTCCCTAGGATGAAGGGGGCATAAGTCCTCTCAGGCGTGTCGACACCGCTAGTCTGTATGTAAAGTATGGTGCTCATTCAATCTCACCTTTCCGCTATTTATTTAAGCAAAATATTTTATTTCATCCTCTTAATCCAGCAAGTAATTATGTTTCCAGATTTTTCAAACTTTAGAACCTGATGGCCTGCTCTCTTAGCCCATCTGGCAATGTCCTCTTCTGCTGCTGGGTCGTCCGCTTCCACTTTTAGAACCTGGCCAATTTCGATATTCTCTATCTCTTCCTTGGTTCTGGCAATAGGCATGGGACAATATAGGCCAATGCAGTCAAGCTCGACGTCTGCTTCTATATCTGACAAGCATTCTCCTCCTCATTAATTGGCTAGATTCATATTTCACCAAACCATAAAGCTTGGCTCTAATGATAACGTACCTTCTCTTTTTTCATCCTTTCGCTATCATTACATCAATAATAACATGCCAGAATTGTTCTTGTTTTTCTATTTGTACATTATGAGAATAAGAAAAAAAATTGATAAATAGCTTAAAGCTACTGAAAGCACTTAATCTCTATTGAATTATTCAATATCTATAGCTTACATTCCGCTCTTCTCAAAGCTCAGTATAGCTAAATCGACAAAGCAAATGGCTGAATCTATAGGGATGATAAAGGGAATCGATCCGAGAAATAAAGGAGGGAGAAAAATAGTATTTTTCCCGGATCATCATGATATGCATAATTTATAATAGATATAGACGATTCCGATAATCTAAACCGTATATATAATTTGGTCGGAAATGCCTCAATGAATCAATCTTGCGAGCCTACATATATATATT
>JADDYB010000291.1_pt1 | contig 15686 bp, 20 predicted proteins | sample 8641941 | NCBI WGS metagenome assembly JADDYB01 (sample SAMN16275377, study PRJNA637457) | freshwater sediment metagenome | isolation source: Lake Kineret sediment | place: Israel: Lake Kineret | collected 2013
AGATCTGCCTTCTTTGAGATCTCTTAAAGCTTCAGCTATCCTCTCTTTGGTCTGTGGATCTAAGGGCTCTTCATCTAGAGCAAAACTCGCCAGGCGGTCAATGACATCACTGTAGCTCTCTTCTGGGTGAAGCTTAAGGTGATCTAAACGGTCCTTGACCTCAGAATTTATCTCCACCAGCAACGAGGCAGATGACATAGCATTATCATTGATCTTCAAGATTAAAAAAGTAATGAACAAGATGGCAGTATACCAAGAATAACGAACGGCTCATCTTATCTAGCATTTTCTGCGCTAAGTATCGCTCGGTCTATACCTCGGGTCTCCCTCACTCTCGATTCCCGCAGGCGAGTCGAAGTGCTCCTCATAGGGCTTGATGTCCAAAATAGGCGTCCCATTCAATGCATCCAGCCCGGTCACTCTGATCCTATTTCCTTGCACATAGAGGATCTCCGCCACAGTGATGCCGATGGAGTTGGGCCGGCAGGGGCTCCGATTGGCCAGGACGCCACGCTCTGGGATTGATTGGTCTTCCATGTGGTGCACCCGCTCTCTGCAGCCCGGCGATTTGATGATCTATTTCCAGTGCAGCGCCGAAATTAAAGGCCACTGGGCTATTTTTGCGCTATTTTAGCTCTAAGGCTCTCTAGATCCTTTCTCCTGGGATAGAAGGCATCAGCAAATTTCTTGGGATATCCTTATTATCCTTATTATGATAATGGAATTAAGAGCCTAGCATCATAAAAGCTTGAATGGAGATAAAAATTGGAGGGCGTGGTATGGATATCACACTTGGCGAAGAACAAATATTCCGTCTGCTGCCAATGATAAGCATGGAAAGGGCAAGAGAGAAAGCGTGGGACAAAAAAACCTCTGTTTTCGGGAGCGGATTGTCTGGGCTAATCTCACGTCCCAAAGCGGAAGATGTTCAGATTTCTTACAGCGAATGTCGCTATGAGCCATTCTGGCGAATTGTTTGCCAAGTGCACTACGAATACGACCGCAAGCGCAATTATATTGTCCCTGTCATAGCACCAGAAGTGCATCGTGTGACAATCAACGGCATGGATTATCCAGTGGAGGCTAAGTCTCGCCAATTCACAATTGACGGGATTGAGCACTGTATTGAAGAAGCTAGCACCGATGTTACTTTTGACGCAATTCGCGGTCAACAGCAAGATTGGAAGAGCTACATACGTTTCGACAAGGAAGCCGTTGTAGATCTGGCCAAATTTGGGCCCGATGGAAGCATCGTTGTGCAGCCAGAAATGCATGCCAGTGCTGTTGTACGACAGGTCTTGGCCTCGATGCTTAAGCCCATCCAGGCTGATGAGATTCATGCAGAAAAGGTCGATATCAAGACAGTGGCCCTTTATTTCCGTCCAGTCTATGCTTTCGAGTATAAATGGGAGATCAAAGGCAAGACTGCAGTTGCGGAGTTTGATGGTTTAACAGGAGAAATGACAGCGGGTGGAGTCACTCTTCGCCAACAAGTCGAGAAAGTTATAAACCGGGATCTTATTTTCGACGTAGGCATGATGTCTGCAAATATCTTGGTTCCTGGCAGTGGAATTGCAGTCAGATTGGCCAAGGAAGTGGTGAAGAGTCGGGAGCAATAAGAAGTGTTGGCTCTTGATCTTAGTGCAATTATGATTCCTCGCATATTAAGAATGCGGATAAGATCAAAAAATGAAATTTGTCATTCTAACAAAATATTTTCCGCGGAGTCCCGGATTTTTCGGACTAAGCATCCCTAGGCCTATACCTCGGGTCTCTCTCCCTCTCAATCCCCACCGGCGAGTCGAAGTGCTCCTCATATGGCTTGATGTCCAAAATAGGCGTCCCGTTCAGTGCATCCAGCCCAGTCACCTTGATCTTATTTCCCTGCACTGAAAGGATCTCCGCCACGGTGATGCCGATAGGATTAGGGCGGCAGGGGCTGCGGGTGGCAAGCACGCCGCGTTCTGGGATCGAAATGTCGCCCATGGGGTGCACTCGCTCCCGGTAGCCCGGCGAGCGATCGATGTGGTAGATGACCAGGATGAATTTGTATCTGTCCAGTCCGTCCAGCGCGCCGGTGTATTTTTCGTCAATTACCAGGACCGATTGGGCGTTCCTCAGGCTCTTGGGATCGCCGGGCTCATTGAAGCTGCTGGCGATTATTCCGATGGGAGTGTAGATTACCTTTTCGGGTTTGATTTGCGAAGACATGGCTCTCTAGACCTGGTCGCTAATCTGCTTTCCCGGATAAGAAATTGTTCTTCCTCAACAGATCCACGACATCCTCCCTGGACAGGTCGTACCAATTCCTGTAGGCATCTGCCACTGCAAAATAGCTCCCCGTCCGAATGTTGGGGCAGACGATCATGTCCACCTCCTCGGCCACCAGCCTAATGGTGTGCAAAGAGGCAGTAGGCACAGCCACTACTATCTTCTCTGGCTCCCGCCTCCTGACCATTCTGGCTGCAGTCATCATAGTGTAGCCGGATGCCAGGCCGTCGTCCGCCAGGATGACTGCCTTGCCTTTCAACTCAGGCCAGGGCCGATCATTCCGGAATATGCGGTTCCTGACCGCCAGCTCTGCCTTTACCGGTTTTGCTAACTCCTCGATCTTCTGTTCGGTCAGACCCAGCATTATGACCATGGAGTTGTTGAGTATCACATCACCCTCCAGGCTTATGGCTCCAAACCCGGCCTCCGTATTGCCGGGAATTAGGATCTTCCTGATAATGAGCAGGTCAAATGGCAGGTTGAGATGAGAGGCGATGGCAAGGCCAATAGGAACGCCGCCTGATGGTATGGCCAGGATTATCGCATCCTTACCGCGAAAGCTCTCTAGAGATTGGGCCAAGTGCACTCCAGCCTCCTCTCGATCCTCGAAAATATCAGTCCTGTTTCGAAACCTCTGGTCTTCAATTATGGTGGCGGCCATTTAAGGAATCACTGACATATCTATTGGCGGAGCATGAATTTATATTAGATGCATATCCTGATGCTGTACAGCTAGCCAGATTTTCCATTATTATCTGCTGATAAACCGCATATGTTTTAAGGAAGGGAGTTTAATCTCGATCACGGAGTACTATGCCCATCGGCGTCTATGTCTGTCACTGCGGCCTAAACATTGCCGGCATCTTGAACATGGATGAACTGAAATCTTTTTCCGAAAAGTTGCCGGATGTGGCCATTGCCAGGGACATTCCCTTTTCTTGCTCCGACATCGGCCAGGAGCAGATCCAAAAGGACATCGCCGAGTTCAAGCTGGACCGAGTGGTAGTGGCCGCTTGCTCGCCCCGGCTTCACGAGCCTACCTTTAGAAGGGCCATTGTTAAAGCCGGACTCAACCCCTTCATGCTGGAGATGGCCAACATCAGGGAGCAGTGCTCCTGGGTGCATATGGACCAGCCAGCTCAAGCCACCCAGAAGGCCAAAGACCTAATCCGCATGGCAGTGGCCAAGGCCGCTCTTCTCCAGCCCCTGGACACCGAGACAATCCCTGTCAGCAAAGACGTGCTGGTAGTCGGCGGAGGTGTGGCCGGGATTCAAGCCGCTCTGGACCTGGCGGACGCTGGATTACATGTTTACTTGGTGGAGCGTCGGCCCACCATTGGCGGCTATATGGCTCTTCTTACAGACGTATTTCCCACCAACGATTGCTCTATTTGCGTCCTGGCCCCCAAGATGTCAGATGTGTACAACCACCCCAACATCACTCTTATGGCCTATTCTGAAGTTTTGGGGGTGGAGGGAAGCGTGGGCAACTTCAGGGTCTCGGGGATGAGAAAGGCCCGGTTCGTGGACCCCAAGAAGTGTAAAGGCTGCATCAACGAATGTGCGGGTGTATGCCCGGTGGAAGTCCCCAGCGAGTACGATTTCGGAATAGGAAAACGAAAGGCGGTCTATGTTCCTTTTCCCCAAGCGGTGCCCTTAGTGGCCTGCGTGGACCCTAAGACCTGCATAGGCTGTGCTCGCTGCATGGAAGCCTGCCCAGCTGACGCCATAAACTTCGAAGAGAAGTCTGAGGAGTTCAAGCTGACCGTCGGGGCAATAATCGTAGCAACCGGCTGGCAGCCATTCGACGCCTCCCGCAAAGAAGAGTACGGTTACGGCCGGCACAGGGACGTAATCACTACATTGCAGCTGGAGCGGATGATCAACGCTGCCGGCCCAACCAAAGGCGAGGTGGTGCGGCCGTCTACTGGAGAGATACCCAAGTCCATAGCCTTTTTGCAATGCGTGGGCTCCAGGGATGCCACCGTTGGCAACGTCTATTGCTCTCGCATCTGCTGCATGGCATCGCTCAAGAACTCCCAGCTTGTAAAAGAGAAATATCCTGACACTAAGATCACCATCCACTACATTGACATGCGGGCTGGCGGAGAGGGCTACGAAGAATTCTATGTGCGGGCTCAGAACCTAGGGATCAACTTCGTCCGGGGCAGAGTGTCCCAAATTGATGAAGCGAACGGGAAACTATACCTCAACTACGAAGATACCCTATCGGGAGGATTCAAGAGAGTACCGTACGACCTGGCCGTACTCTCCATAGGACTTGAGCCTGACCAGAATGCTGAAGTTTTGGGCAACTTGCTGGGCCTGGCCAGAAGGACGGACCGGTTCTTCGAGATTGCCCATCCCAAGATGAGGCCCGTGGAGGCGCATATCGACGGGGTTTTCATCGCCGGCTGTGCCTCCGGGCCCAAGGAGATTCAGACCTCCATAGCTCAGGGCGGCGCTGCTGCTGCCAAGGCCATGAAGCTGCTGTACCGGGGCGAGCTGGAGCTGGAACCTACATCGGCTTATGTCGATCGTGATCTGTGCACTGAGTGCAAGCTTTGCGTGGACGTCTGTCCAAAGAGGGCTATTTCAGTCAAGAGCCCTGCCCTGGTGGATGAGGCGGCCTGCAAAGGGTGTGGCTCTTGTGCCGCTGCCTGCCCGGTGGACGCCATTCAGATGCGGCTGTTCTCCGACCAGCAGATCTTGGCCCAAGTTCGTGCGGCCACCCAGGAGAAGAGCGAGTTTCCTTTGATTGTGGCCTTCTTGTGCAACTGGTGCAGCTACGGGGCAGCCGATCTGGCCGGAACGTCCCGCATTCAGTACCCCACCAACGCCAGAAACATCCGGGTCATGTGCGCTGGCCGGGTGGACCCCAGCTTTGTCCTGGAGGCGCTGCAGCGGGGTGCAGATGGAGTGCTCATTGCCGGATGCCGCATTGGAGAATGCCATTATGTAAAAGGCAACTACCAAGCCCTTCAGCGAGTTGAGGTGCTAAAAGGAATTCTGGAGAAGATCGGAATTAATCCTGGCCGGGTGAAGATCGTCTGGTGCGCAGCCAGCGAGGGCGACATCTTCGCTAAGGATATCAAGCAGTTTGTGCAAGAGCTTAAGGAGATTGGACCGATAGGCACTGAGCTGAAGGAGGCGAAGCCGGGCACATGATGGAGATTGAGAAGGATATGGAGATTGAGGACTCCCACATCCGCTGCAAGCAGAAGACGGCAGATTCCGAAAAGGTCCTGGATTACGATTACAAAAAGTGCGCCGGCTGCTCCATCTGTGTGGCCTTATGCCCCAAGAAAGCCCTGCAAGAAGGGCCGCTGCAGGAGATTGCCAAAGGGATGGACGCCCCTCCGGTTTTGATCGACCTGGATGCTTGCGTCTTTTGTGGGATGTGCGTCAACTTTTGTCCAGTCCGGGCTTTCAGCATGAAGGTTAAGGAGAAGACTCCAGCTTCGCAGACGGCCAGCGAGGAAACGCCACTGGCAGGTACGGCTTAAAAGACGGCTACGGCTTGATCCATAAATGACCGAAAAAGCCACCAAAGAGAATGCAGAAAAAGAAGCGATGGTAGGAGAGGCCACAGTCGCGGCTGGAGGAGAGGCTGCAGAAGCGGATGCAGCAGAGGTTGTCGAAAAGACCAAGGACTTCCGGCAGCTGGAGCAGTATCCTCGGCTGGTATCGGAAGCGGTGCCCAACGAAAAGTGTCTTCCCTGTCTTATTTGCGAGCCGGTCTGTCCCACCATGGCCATCAAAGTGTCCTTCAACCGGACCAGAGAGGACTTCGGGCCGCTTCGAAAAGGAATTGAGGGCAAGATAATGGTCGACAAAGACAAATGCAATTTCTGCGGCCGATGCGCTCCTTTCTGCAAAGCCTTCCTGCTGGTGGAAAAGGGGGAGAAAGAGAAGAGCCCCAAAGATCTGCAGCCATATGATCAGCTGCTAGTGGATGAAGAGCTGTGCGATTACTGCGGTCTTTGTGTGCCCCTCTGTCTGGAAGAGGCAATTGTTGTGGAAGGCCCGCCTCTGGAAATTGAAGGTGAACTGAAGTTCGATGGAAAGATCGAGATTGATAAGGATCTGTGCATTGGATGCGGAAGGTGTGCGCTGATCTGCCCTTATGAAGCCATTGACATCAAGAAGCCTTTTGAGGGAGATATCAAGCTCATCGAGAAGAATCTAGTCAAATGCGATCCTCAGGGATGTCAGGCCTGCTTCAACATCTGCCCGGCCAAATGCTGGTATGTAGATGAACGAGGAAAGGCCGCTCCGGTGAAAGAGCAGTGCATCTTCTGTGGGGCCTGCGCCAAGGCCTGTCCGATTTTGGCCATAGATGTGGAGCGATCAGGAGTCCATCATACAGAGATCAAGGAGACACCCTGGGCCTCTGAGTGGAAGGACGCCATCTCCTCTATAGTCACAGGCGAAAAGAAGCGGCCTGATGTCTCCATGGCTGTAGCTCCCCCGGACATACAGCGGCCGCCGCTGCCAAAGATTGATATGCCAGTGCGTGACCCGGAGCTGCAGCGGCTGGTGGATGAGGCGCTGCGACCAGTGGTGCCCATTCTCAAGAAGCCAAAAGTGAGGTTCATAATGGAACGAGAGCCTGCCGCTCAGGCCAGCGCCAAGATTGTAGAGCGCATGAAAAAAGCCCAGGCCAAGTCCGAGACGGAGACTGAGAAGCAGATGGAAAAGAAGAAAGAAAAGCAGCAGGCTGCTGCCGCCCAGGAGGTGTGAATGGCCGCATCCGATTCCCAGTTCACCAGAGATGTTTTGACGCTGGTCGGACCTGAAGTCCGGTCCTGCATCCAGTGCGGCACCTGTTCTGCTGCTTGCCCAACAGCTCATCTGATGGACAACAGCATCCGAAAGCTGGTCAAGCTAGTGTTGGAGGGCAAAAAAGTTGAGGCTTTGCAGAGCCGCTCGATATGGCTATGCACCTCTTGCCTGCTGTGCACAGTGCGCTGCCCCAGGGGCATCAAGCCCAAGGTCCTGGTGGGCGCATTGAAGGACATATTCGAGCGAGAGGGCCGCAAAGGCAAGGACCAGGCATACGAAGACCTGTTCACTCTCCAGATAAAGGAGGATGGCCGCATATCTGAAACGTTTCTCTCCGCCCGGTACCTGCTAGCCAACCCAATGTCAGCCGTGCAAACCATGGAGATGGGGCTGGAGCTATTGCCCAGGGGCAAGATCGTAGTGGAGAAGCACCAGATCAAAGGAATTAATGAAGTGAAGAAGATCTTCGCCGAGCTGGAGAAAGGATGAAACTGGCTTACTATCCGGGCTGCGTCTCCCGCTCAACAGGCCGGGAGATGGACCTGTCCACCAGGGCGGTTTGTGCTGCACTGGGAATCGAGCTGGAGGAGCTGGCGGACTGGTCCTGCTGCGGAGCCACCCACGTGGGAAACGAGCTGGTCAGCATCGGCCTGGCGGCCAGGAACATCATCCAAGCCGAAGGCGACCTGCCCATCATGACTGCCTGCTCCATCTGCTACAGCAACCTGAGAAATGCCGCCGTTCGCCTGGAGGAGCCGCAGATCAGGAACAAGGTCAACGCTGCTCTGGCCAAGCCCTATGCGAGTAGGCAGATCAGGCACGTCCTGGATGTCATGCTAGAAGCTCTGGGAAAGGACGATGACCGCCTGGTGGTGCCCCTAAAGGAGCTGAAAGTAGCGCCCTACTACGGTTGCCTTTTGACCCGGCCGGGCGGAGGAATAGACAGCCCGGAGAATCCCACCATTATGGAGAAGCTCATCAAGCTCTTGAAGGCTGAGCCGGTAGAGTTCCGCCTCAAGACCCTATGCTGCGGGGGGCCTATCTTCATGCCCCAGCAGGAGGCGGCAGCGGGCCTATCCTACCTGATCCTAAAGGAGGCCAAGAAAGCGGGAGCGGAGGTGATCATCACCGTCTGCCCCATGTGCCATCTGATGCTGGACGCCCGGCAGAAGGTCCTGGAGCAAAGGCACGAGGAAAAGATTGAGATTCCAGTTCTTTATGTGACCCAGTTAGTGGGAATTGCGCTGGGACTGGGGCCAGAGGAGTTGGGGCTGAATATGAATTCTGTGTCGCCGATGAAGATGATTGAGAGAGTGTACGAGAGGATGGCGCAGGAATAACAGGAAATACTATTTATCCAATTCAATTAAACAAAAGGATCTAGGTGTGCCTTGCTGGCCCTTGTGCTCTCCGCGAATGCAGCGAAGTACCGATGTTTGTTACCAGTAGGATCAAGTATCGTAATTTACTGCTATCGATCTTCATGTGCGAGGGATGAGACCCCCGCACGATATTAGCGTTGACATCAGCATAAAATTTTAAAATGATATCGCCTAGCGTTTGTCACGCGCCGCATTTTATCTTACTTAATAGAACTCGCTTTGTATTCACGTAAACGTTCTAATTGCCAATTGCGTTCTTTAATGAGACCGTCATCTATATTTCCAGAATGTAAAGCGACGGCTCTAATGGCATATATAGAACTGCCCAAAGCATGGGTGGGAACGTGGGCCGTTGCGACAGCTTGGCCTGCTGCGTGGGCAGCATAACAAGCCGCATCATTTCCTTTCGCATCTCGGGCGGCAGCATGGGACGAGAGCGAAGCACCGCGTATGACCGCCATACTGAACATGCCGGTCCTTGCCCAAGCACGACAAGCTTCGACGGCCTTTCTAGGCCTATCATCTTTAGGACATTCATTTTCAAAATATGGAAGAACGCGCTCAGCACAGTCTGCGGCCCAGAACGCTAATATCTTTTGGTCTGGCTTGAAGACTTGGTGGTTAACGCGCTCCGTAAAAGGCTTGTTAAGAATTTCTGAAACAGACCTTCGCAAGTCATATAACAAAGCTATTGGTTTTATTTTTTCTTGTTTAGCACGTTTCATGATAAAAGATTGTACAACAAATAAAAGGGATTTTCGATTATATTGTATAGAAGATCTAGGCCTTCGCTTTGACCATTGCCTTGGCCTGAGAGAAACACTGGAGAACCTCCAGGGATTCAGATCACTAGCTGGGATATACAGGTTAATTCTACGACCTATGTGTATGTATAACTGTCATTCAATTCCTTCTTTTTATGGTATCTTAAAGCCAAAGCGTAATTTTATAAACATCTTTCAGGCATACAAAGGCAGTACTCTACGCTATAGAATCCATATCATTAGAATCGCCTACCAGTGCCACGGTAGACCACTACCTCGAAAACTGTTAAGTTTATGCACATAGTCTAAAGAATAATCTACTAAACATTAGAGCTCTAAGACCGAATATGTTGGTTATACATCCATATATGTATTACTTCGGAGGTGATATATACAACTTCAAGCAGACTATGACTATTAATAGATAATTCTTCGAAGCAAAAGAGAGCCAGAAGTGCACAATAGATCAATCTATCGGCTGGATTCTTGTCTGGCATTCGCTCGAATTTGGCAATGATCCCGATAAAGGATAACCATCCTTAAAGATGATTGCTAGCAGATCTATGTGATATTGAGGGAGACGATTGATAAGGAAGGCGGACGCATATAACAGGAAGCTCTATAACAAAAGAGCATAAAATGAGACAAGAGGCAAATCATGTCTGCTATAGTCCATTTCGAAATTCCCTTCGATGACGCCGAAAGAGCCCGCAAATTCTACACCGGGCTTTTTGGCTGGAAGGTGGAGAAAGCCCCTGGAATGGAATACTGGACCATTGCCACCCAAGAGGGAACATATGGTGGCATGATGAAGCGCTTCAATCCCGATCATAAGATCACCGACTACTTTGGAGTCTCTTCTGTCCTGGAGTCTTCCGCCAAAGTGCAAGAACTGGGCGGCAAGATTCTCGTTCCCAAGAAGCCCGTTCCCACCATGGGCTACTTCGCTGTCTGCATGGATACAGAGGGCAATGTCTTTGGGCTGTGGGAGGCCGATCCGCAGGCGAAGTGATAGGTGGGATTGGTAGCCCTAGACAAACTTAAATTCAAAGAGAGGTGATTAAGAAGCAATCCATGAAGACATTGGAAAACATCACATCAATAATTAGAGATCAAAAGCCTCTTCTTAGAAGCCAATTCAATGTCAAGGAGATTGGAATCTTCGGGTCCTTCGTGAGGGGCGAGCAGGAAGAAACAAGTGACCTTGACCTTCTCGTTGAGCTTGAGGAGCCGATAGGGATTATAAAATATGTAGCTTTGCAAAACTATCTCAGTGATAGGACCGGGGAGAGAGTGGATCTTGTCTTAAAGTCAGCGCTAAAGCCACGGGCAGGCGAACGAATCCTTCGTGAGGTGGTCTACGTTTGAAGGAGCGGGACAGTCGAGACTTCCTTGAGGACATCTTGCGCTACATTAGATATGCAGAGAATTTCGTTGAAGGCTATAGCTTCGAGGAGTTCGCCGAAGATGAGAAAACCATCATAGCATTGGTAAAATGCATCGAAGTAGTTGGAGAAGCATCGAAGCGTGTTCCTGAGGACGTGAGGAGCATGTATCCTGCTGTTCCGTGGAGGGATATGGCTGGGATTAGGGATCGGCTTGTTCACGGCTACTTCTCAGTTGATATGAGCATAATCTGGAAGACAGCAACCGAAGAGTTCCCGGAGATCAGACCTCAAATCGAAGCCATCCTAAGAGAGATCGATTCCCAGTAGGGCTGTTGACGCTCAATTCATTTTGTTTGTATCTTTGCGTTGTTCTTGGCTGAGCTGATAACATTGAAGCAGATTTGCTGGTTTTTCGGCCTGGAAAAATCTATAATCTCAGCGCAAGATATTACATCTTCGAAGACATGGCTCACATATCAATCGATAAGGAAAAAATAGCAGATTTTTGCCGCAAGCATCATATTCGCCGTTTATCATTCTTCGGGTCGGTATTGAGAGACGACTTTGGACCGACGAGCGATGTTGATGTTCTTGTGGAGTTCGAATCCGGCCATGTTCCTGGACTAGCTTTTTTCTCGATGGAAGAAGAGCTGTCACAAATTATCGGGAGAAAGGTGGACCTCAATACATCTGGATTCTTGAGCCCCTACTTCAGGGATAGAATCGAGAGAGAATCGGAAGTACAATATGTCACGGCGTGACTGCGATCTCTCCCTTCATCAGATGCTCGACCATGCCAGGGAAGCGATAGTCCTGTCAAAGGGCAAAAGCTCAAAGGAACTAGAAGAAGATCGTGTTCTTGGCCTGGCAATAGTCAGGCTCATGGATATCGTCGGAGAAGCTGCCAACAGGGTCCTGAAGGATGAGTGATCTCGGCATCCAGAGATTCCATGGATACAGATTATCGGCCTAAGGAATCGCTTAATACATGGTTATGATGCCATCGACTACGAAATCCTTTGGCGCATCTTAAACCATGACTTGCCGGAGCTTATCTCCTATTTGGAGAACGCATTAGGCACGGATATTGAGTAAATTTGCCTCGAGAGTTTTGGCTTGATGAGGAATTTTATCATAAATATATTCCAGTGGGCTTGTAGGATGACGAGGAAGTATGGCTGAATCATCGAACGCGAAAGATGTAGATGACCTATGTCTTTGCGGGAAAGGCAGGCTACATGAGGGATTCACCGAGCTGAAAATTCGGATCGAGAACACTCTGCTGGTCATAAAGAATGTGCCGGCCAGGATCTGCGACCTTTGCGACAAAGCTTATATCTCGCCGGAGACTTCCGGACTTGTGGACCGCACTATTGAAAAGTATCGTGCTGGTAGGATCGAAGTAAAGCCTATTGCTGCTGGTGAAATAGATCTAAAACAGAGTGCTTGAGGAGATATGATGGAAATCAAGCCCCTCTCTTCACGATGGCTTCAACCTCATCCATGAACTCAGGCAGCCGCATTTCCGCCAGCTCTTCAGGAGTGTAGTACTCTTCCCAGGTCTTAGGCTTGATGATGAGCACGTAGCGGCCGTTTCGTTCGGCCTTTTCAATGTGAACCATCCCGGCACGCTCAAGCCTTCTGGCTGCTGCATACGTCTTGCCATTGCTCCAGCCCATTGCCTTTGCTAGCGAATAGACGCTCTGACCAGGCCGCTTATCTACAACTTCGTAGAGTTCTAGGTCTGTATCTATTCCTTTGTCCTTCACGGCTGCTATGGCAGTTTGGATTGTAATGGCTCTCATGTTGACCTTTGGCTAGTGATTAAAGTACCTATGATACTTCTAATACTTTAAGTATCTTTAATACCTTTAAATCATTAGGTATATTTAAACTTGCTGGATATTGCGCAATAAGTCTATAGAAACATATTTAATCCTTTAAATCTATTCTAAAATGCATGATTGGGACATTTGAAGAGCTGGTTTTGACAAGCATTTGCAAAGCTACTAAAATCAGCAAATCAGCCCATGTTCCCAAGCCCTATTTCATGAAGAAATTCCAAAACGACAAACATAAAAAGAAAGCTGCTGAAAAGTCGTTGCTTTCGTTGATAGCCCGTGGATATGTTCGACAACATCCAACAAGAGGAGAAATGACCTATGAACTGACAAATGCAGGGCTAGAGCTTTGCCGCGAAATATTTAATGAAAGATAAAATCTCATGATCAAATCAATAGAAAGTGCAAAATGGCATGACGCCTTTTCTAGATGAAGAGGAATTTATGAGCGACCAGATGCAGGCCGTGCGCGAGAAAATAATCGAAATTTTGCGCAAGAATGATGTCAAGAGGGCATCGTTCTTCGGATCTATAGTGAGAGGCGAGATGACCGAAGGGAGCGATGTCGATATACTGGTCGAGTTCGAAGACAAAAAGAGCCTTCTTGATCTTGCCCATCTGAAGAACGAGCTTGAGGATACCATCAACAAGCGGGTGGACGTTCTGACTTACAAATCGCTGCATCCTCACCTTAAAGACAAAATTCTGGCCGAACAGGTCCCGATAATATGAAAAAAAATCCTTCGATCTTCATCGGCCAGGGAAGCGATAATCCTATAAGGGGCTTTAATAGCCTAGCCTGAGAGAATTTAAAAGAAAAGGGCGCACCCTAGGGGATATAGTCTCTATCTATATGCGCCCTATGGGGATACCACTCTATTTTTGATTCTTTATTTCTCTTTATTTCTCTTCTTTTATTAGCTCAATCCTTAATTACTCCTTGCCCGCTGAAGATCTTCCTTGCCTCCTCGAAGGACAAATCCTCGGGAGGGATGATGAGATCAGATTGGATAATATCCACCGGATCAAGGGGCTCTCCTTGCGTCTTCACTGTAGAGATGAGGTTGTACAGATCTTTCCTGAACTCAACCTGATCGCCCTTGGCCACGTGATCCACTATTTCATTGTCTATCTTGTTAAGGCGGTCGATCAGCTTGTCGTCCAGCTTGAACTGACCCTCGCCCAGAATTCTTACAATCATTTCTTCATCTCCGCCTTCATTTTTGCCAGCTCATCCTCAACAGTGCTCTTGGCCTTCGCTTTTGCCAGCTCTTTTTCAATCTCATCCCCGCCGGAAAGATCTGTCAAGGTTCCCGATTCCAGGAGCTCGTCTAGTGCAGCAGACCGGGCCTTCATTTTCTCCGTTTTCTCCTCAGCCCTCTGGACGGCTAGCCCCACATCCGCCATCTCCTCGCTGATGCCAGTCACCGATTCTGTGACCTTGACTTGTGCTTCAGCCGCTGAATACTGGGCCTTGATGGTCTCTTTCTTAGTCCGAAAAGCCTCCACTTTGGTCGCCAGGCGGCTTTCAGCAGCCATCAGCTTCTGCTGCTGGTCGCTCAAATCAGCTATCTGCTGGTCTAGAGTTGCAGATTGAGCCTGCATTGCGGCTTTATTCTCCAGCGCTTTGCGGGCCAGATCCTCCCGGTTAGCTTGAAGAGCCTCCTTGGCCTGGACATCCAGCTTGTCAATGCTCATCTGCAGCTTGGCTTTTTGCAGCTCCACCCTTTTCTTGGAGGTAGTGACTTCAGCCACGCCGCGCTTCACATTCTGGAGGAGCTCTAGCTGCTTTTCGTATGATACATCCAGAGTCTCTCTAGGATCCTCTATCCGGTCCATGATTTTATTCATCTTGGCTTGTACAACTGTGCTCATGCGATCTAGCAAACCCATATAATACTCTCCTCTTGCGTATGTCAAATTGAATTATCTTTAAAGTAGGTTGTCTCGAAACTATTTATAAGCTGTTGGGATTGTTGATAGTTGATATTGAAAAGAGGTCGTGCTGACAGTGTAGCTAATTGGTATGAAAATAGGCCACCGCACAGATCCATTTTCATCCTCATGGGTGGCAGTTAGGCCATGAAGGTTTTTCTGTAATTTGATAATAAGCAAGATTATAGGCCCTGTATCCTATCCATTCTTGGTAAAAGGAAGACACAGGACCATGATACCCATAGCACTCTTGGAAGATTATCTTATCGATCAAGAAGAAGGACTAAAGAAGCTCTTGACCTGGTTCTTGAACCTTGTAATGCAACTGGAGGCGATGCAACAGGCGGATGCAGAACCGTATGAGAGAGTTGCATCCCGAAAAGCGCATAGGAATGGCTATAAGGAGAGATCTCTGAAGACGCTCGTTGGAGAACTGCGACTCAGAAAACCTCAATTCCGCAAAATCTCCTTCGAGACCAAGGTGTTCGATAGATTTTCGCGCGTGGAGAAAGCCCTGGTCAACGCCGTGATCGAATCGTATATCCAAGGAGTTTCAACCAGGAGAATCCAAGATATTGTCTCTCGACTTGGCATCGAGAATTTATCTGCATCTAGCGTTTCCAGGATATCCAAAGAACTTGATGAGAAGGTAGAAGAATTCCTGAAAAGACCAATCGAACATCCCATTCCTTATCTCTATGTAGATGCGAGCTACTTTAAGGTAAGAACGGAATCAAGGTATGTTACTAAAGCTTTCATGATCGTTACAGGTGTTAGAGATGACGGTTATCGCGAGATCCTGGGGGCAAGAATTGCAGACGGAGAAGACGAACTCTTCTGGTCGGGATTATTTCAAGATCTAGCGGATCGAGGATTATCTGGAGCAAAGCTCGTTATATCGGATGGGCACAAGGGTATCCAGAAAGCTGTTGAGAAATCATTTCTTGGTGCTTCATGGCAGATGTGTCATAAGGCCTGCGCTCGGATCTGAAAGGCCGAACAGAAGAGCGGCTGCAGAGGATTGAGAGCGACGTTGTGGAGATCAAAGCCCGGATGAAATCGTGATCGAAAACGGGCAAATGACGATGGCCAACGCGCGGTTCTGCAAAAATTGCGCATAAAGCTTTGGAACTGGCGCCCAGGCGGCCCCTTGTCTGAGCAATGTAATGTCTATGAAGACCAAGAATATCCAAGTTATAATCCTCTGCCTCATCATTAGCTCTTTCTTCCTTGGAGCTTATCTGTACCCACAGATGCCCGAGCGGATGGCTTCCCACTGGGACGCAAGTGGCAGTGTAAATGGCTATATGCCTAAGAGAT
>JADDYB010000292.1_pt1 | contig 15685 bp, 15 predicted proteins | sample 8641941 | NCBI WGS metagenome assembly JADDYB01 (sample SAMN16275377, study PRJNA637457) | freshwater sediment metagenome | isolation source: Lake Kineret sediment | place: Israel: Lake Kineret | collected 2013
TTCCCTATTAATAAAGGAGACCATTTAGCCTTAAAGATTTTTTAGGCCCCCCTTTGTTCTTTAAAAATAATAGCTATTAGAATAGAATGATTTGAAAACATGGCAGATTATAGACTTGTGAAAGATACCACAAAGGATTTTTTTGTCAAGTAAAAAATTACTTTACTTGTCCGGTTATTTAAAAAATAAATATCATAATTATTTTGAATAGTTATAACTATAGCAAAGAGGCGGAAAGGGCAAATGGATCAACAAATTGAAAGGATTCTTACACTCCATAAATCTTTATGAAATATTTGGACTCTTTATCTTATTGCAATTATGTTCCTTGACAATGGAACTCACGCAATCATTCATCCTGAATGGAGAGGGTTTAAAAACCCCCAGACATTCCGGGGATCAATGAATGCCGCATTGGGAGTAAACCCCGTTAGAAAGGGCAGGGCTTTGTCCCAGTTCTCCCTGCCTGCCGGTAGCCAGGAATAAGGATATGATGTTTTTTGTTTCTACCAGCAGCAGCATAAATGCTGGGGCTTTCTAACGGGGTAAAGGTGGAGGAATTTCCTCTTTGTCCTTTAAAAAAGATGATAAAAAGAAATTGATATTCAATGGGTTCTATGATATTCAAGAACCACATCCATAAGGGGGTAAAAAAACTAAATGGACCAAGAGACATTGGATAGAAATTTATTGGGGTTATCTACAAAAGAGGATCTTGAGAAACTGAGACAGGAGATGAAGTCAAACTTCCGTCAATTAAGAGAGGAAAATAAAAATCAGGTTCTCGAGTGGAGGCAGGAGGTCAAGGCCGATTTTGAACAGTTGAGAAAAGAAGGAAAGGTGGAAATCGATCCCATACAGAAAGAATTCAGGGAAGGGATTCAGAAACTTAAAGTCGAGACCCAGTCTGCCCTTGATCAATCCATTCAGAAATTGGAAAACTTCCTTCAAAAAATCAAGGAGGAGAGAGAAACCCAGTCGGTCAATGTTGAGGGGAAAACCAGCCCAGATAGGGATGGATTAAAGGACGGGCTGGAAAGCCTGATAGAAGGGATCAAACAGCTGACAGAAGAGATGGCCTCCATCAAAGAGAAAATGAGAGAAGGATTTATTGATGCCAAAGAGGAATTGGGTTCAATGATGAAATTCTCTTTTGCAGATTTGGAGAAGAGATTGAACGCTTTAGAGGCCAGAATCAAAGCCCTCGAAAAAATGGTTTTCCCTTAATATGAATAATGCGGTATTGTTCCTGATGATGTTCTAAGGGTTGCGTCTCGCGATCCAAGGGTACTTGCCCGCAAATGGCCCACCTGTGACCTCCACGCTGCCATAAATGGTATCCCCACTTACGCGTCCGTTGAATTGCATCACCACTTTTTGTTTATCCGCTTCGTTATATTTTACCGCAAAGTTCAACCGGTCCCCTGTCAATTCGGCCTCTTTGATACGAATTCGCCGTCCTTCCTGAAGAGTCACATGACCTCTGACTTCCTGAAAATTCTGGTTAAGTCGAAAGGTATAGGGTTGATCGCCTTTTTGTGTCGGTGCACTCCATCGCCATAACCCTGCCACATCCGCAGGGATTACCCAAACGTAAAAGTAGGACGTACTATTCCCTAATGGCCTCATGGCGTCAGGTTTCCAATCGCCCATATGAAAGACATACGATACGACGCGGGAACCTGGTTTGAGTTCACGAAACAATTTGGGACGAAGCTTCAAGTTTAGATCTTGAAGCAGGTAAAGGGTGATCACAGTGGCTTCACTGATATGGGTTGTGAAGAGATCATCCTCGATAAACCTCACACGGTCAGTTACCCCCGCTTCAATGGCTTTCTTCCGGCTTTCCTGAACCCGTTTTGGATCGATGTCTATTCCCACGCCGCGAGCGCCATATTTCTTTGCGGCAGCGATGACAAAACGGCCATCCCCACAACCCAGGTCATAAACAACGTCGTCTTTGGTCACTTTTGCCATCTCGAGCATTTCCTCTACCACATCTTGAGGTGTCACTTCAAAGTGAACATCGGGCAAGCGGTTTAGATTACAGGCTGTGCTCAATAAACCCGCAATACTTACAACCGATACAATGACCCAAAATCCTCGACGGAACTGTTCCATTTTTTTCTCCCCTTGTGATGGTAAAGCCAAGTTTAATAAATTTCCCCTTATCCTATTTCATTATGCCTAGCCCGGATGATTAACAAAAGGAGCGCCCCTGCTACCAATACCGCTAAACCCACGAGCGCTCCAATACCTGTATAAGCCACGCTCGATTGGAGCATGTAAAAACAAGTCATACAAAATAAAAATGGGGTGAAGGGATAGAAAGGAACTAGAAAGGGGCGGGTCACCTCCGGTTCCTTGATACGCAACACAAAGAGTGATAAACCCGTTAATAGAAAAAAGCACCAGAACACAGGGGCAGTATATTCCACCATGGTGACAAAACCTTTACGGACCAGGGCGCCGAATAAAACCAGCATTAAGGCGATGACCCCTTGGAATAGTAAGGCGTTCGTTGGGGTGTTTGAGCGTCCATGCCATCTTCCAAGGAAACCGAACAGAGAGAAATCCTGACCCAATGCGTAATTGGTTCGGCACCCCGTGAAGAGGGACGCGTTGATCGCCCCCAGTGCTGAAATGATGATGAGAAGGCTGATGCATTTAGCACCTCCTTGCCCAAAAATCCGGCGTATGAGATCCGCCGCCACCACCTCTGATTGGCTCATTTCTCTGAGCCCTAGTCCCTTCAAGTAGGCGAGGTTCATGAGAAGGTAAATCACCGTGATGATACCGATCCCCCATAGTAATGCTCGAACCATGTTTCGCCGCACGTCATGTAACTCTGCCGAAATATAAGCGGCTTCATTCCATCCTCCAAAAGTCAGCAACACAAAAACCATGGCCAGTCCAAAAGAAGTCTCAGGGTTAGGATCAACGGCCACCCTCGGAGAGGGAGAAGAGGGAAACATCATCCCAACCACGACAACAGAAAACAAACCAATCAATTTTATTGCCGTCAACAAATTTTGAGTCCACTTGCCTTGCTGGGCACCCATCAAGTTCAGACCTGTCAGAATGACAATAGAAAGAGCTGCATAAAGGGAAGGAGCAGAATGACCCAAAGGTAAAATTTGGGCGAGATAATCGCCAGCGACGAACGCCAGCATTGCAATGGAACCTGGTTGAATGACCGTCATTCGTGACCATACAAACAGGAAACCCACTTTTCTGCCAAATGCTCGCGTCAGGTAATGGTAGTCTCCGCCAGTATGTGGATAAGCCGTAGCCAACTCTGCATAACACAATGCTCCGATCAGAGAAATCATCCCACCTGCCAGCCATGCAAGAAAAAAAACATCCGTCCTTCCAGTATTGGCTGCAATCATAGACGGGGTCTTGAAGATGCCAGTTCCGATGACGACGCCCACGATGAGAGCAATAGTATCCGTTACTGAAAATGTCTGTTTTGGAACGATCCTTTTTCCTAACACAGCATGATCTTCCTGGGGAAAAAGATTAACTATCGCTTTTCCCATTGGTTAATTGTTTTCTTTGATCACACAGATCTTAAACTTTGTCAAGCTGGGAACTCATTCTGGTTAGGACATTGAAAATCTCGCGGTCTATCCATGACAGACTTAAATCTGCACTCCTAAAGCAAAAAGTTGTGGTAAAAATTACAGGATACAAAATAAGGTGGCGATAAAGAATTTAAAACTCTTAATCGTGGTCTGCGATGAGAACGGGTGCCCCATACTAATTGATAGCTCGCCGGTCGACGATGAGGTATCGGATTTTCTCGTGGTTACACCTTCGGATGAGGTTCCACAATTTAATTTCTTTTTCTGGTTTCATGCACTTTTAACCCGAACGGATTGATGAAGGTCTGTATTTCTTTCCATTCTCTATGAATATATTGTAGTCTCTGCCCCCTAGGTGATTCAAGGAGGGACAAACATGATCTGTTTGGTGCGACGAAAAGCCAACACACGTTTGGGTGACTGGGTATACAGCACCCGTGCTAGATTGTGTGGAAAGAAGAAGGATTTAGGCACGGTCAGGATCTTCCCTGCAAAACGGTGCAGGAAGTCGCTAACCGATACGGTACAAAACATTCCTATGGTGGTAGTCGTGAACCGACCCGCCGGGTGATGTTTGCCAGTTCCATTGAGGAGGATATTGTTCAACTCACGGGCATCCTCTGGTTTCAGATCCCATTCAAAGACTTCCACCTCTACGCTGCTAAACTGCCAGATATGTTGTAAGTACGTTTCAAGGTCAGGTGGATTGACGATTATCAGATCCTTGCTTCTCACATCCCCGCGAAGAGTCGTCCCATAACTTCCGGCAGGGTCCCAGAACAAAACCGGCCGACCTGGACAGACCAACCTTAAGGCAGAGTGATGGTCCCATGCCGGTCCATAAACAATGATGACCTGGAGCAGGGGTTGGTTTGGATTGTTTGAAATGGATTTCAGGTCTATAGGACTACTCAACCAACTGTTTGGCCGATAAGGGGCTGGGACGTGGATACAGCTTATGATGAAACAAGAAAATAAAAGAAAAATTATGACGAGATAAGATTTGATGCTTTTACCCCGTAAGAAAGCCCCAACATTTATGCTGAGGATGGTGGGAATAGAAAGCATCAGGTCCTTATTGAGGGCAGGGTCAAAGCCCTGTCCTTTCTAACGGGGTTTACTTTTTTTCAATAACTTTAGTCGATCACCCATAAAATAATATGACGATTTTCAGGAAGTTCAAATTCTATTTTTTCTCTCTTTCTATATACCCTCCAGCAAAGGTGATGACACAAACCGTTTTATAATGAGGGTGTTCACCGCAGGCGACTCCCATAACTCGAAAATCTGAATTGAAAATATTCTTTCGGTGTCCCCGGTGGGGAACCCCGTCGTCGATAATGAGGCTCATCACAATATATCTGGCCTTATCATGACCGAAGGATATGTTTTCACCAATCGCTTTCTGCCATGTTCCATAACGGTTAACCCTATCCCAAGGTTGACTCTTGTCGCTCCCCCGATGAGATGCATCCCCTGATAGCCCTAAGTTCTTCACATGATCCTTTGCTCCCAAAGACATGCCCTTAGAAGGAGCTAGCGGTGGAACCGGTTTTGCAGACCGGAGAAATCGGATGGCTTCCAACAATGCCCCCACACCTTCTCTGGTTTGGATAGGAGTTTCGTTAGGGAGTTGGATGAGTTTTTCATGATAGTATTTTTTGAACTGCTCAAGAAAAGAAGCATAATCTTTTGGGGCCGTCCTCGCTAAGTTGATCTCATGAATCATCTCTCTTTCTAAGGGTGAAAGGTAGTCGGCCTTGTCCACACCGCTTGAATAAGAAAATCCATTGATGGTGATGCAAAAAAGCAAACAAAGGATGAATGAAATCTTAAATTTGAGTTTCATAGACTTTAATCAGTCCCTTTTTGGGGATGAATGGAATTGGAAAATGATAGCAAAAGGGGAGAGGAAAATAAAGGGAATTGATTTAAAAGAGAGCTTGGATAAATTCCATGGCGTTAAATTCCTTCAGATCGTCGATTCCTTCGCCCACGCCAATATACCGGATCGGAATTTTCAGCTCTTCCGTGATTCCGACAATGATTCCTCCCTTGGCGGTTCCATCCAATTTGGTCAGGGCGATGCCTGTCACACCGATGGCCTCATTAAAAAGTTTTGCTTGAGAGATTGCATTCTGGCCGGTCGTAGCGTCGAGGACAAGGAGAATCTCATGAGGAGCCCCTGGGCATTCTCGCCCGATAATCCGTTTCACTTTTTTGAGTTCTTCCATAAGATTAACTTTGGTGTGGAGCCTTCCCGCTGTATCAATGAAGACAAGATCAATGTCTCTGGCCTTGGCAGCGTGGATGGAATCGAAAGCCACGGCAGAGGGATCTGATCCTTTGGATTGTTTGATCAGATCGGCTCTAACTCGATTGGCCCAGATCTCAAGCTGTTCGACCGCAGCAGCCCTAAAAGTATCCGCTGCACCGACCAGGACTTTCTTCCCCTGGGATGAATATTGATGAGCAATCTTTCCGATGGTAGTCGTCTTACCACCCCCATTGACTCCAATCACCATGAAGACAAATGGTTTTGTCTGAGAGAAGTCAATGGAGAGAGGCTTCTCCCCTGATTTTAAGATCCGAAGGATCTCTCCTTTAATAAACTCTTTCACTTTTTCAGGTTCCTGAAGTTCTCCTCTTTTGAGCCCCTGGCAAACACCCTCTATCAATTGGCTGGATGTTTTCACTCCTAAATCGGCTTCGATTAGCAGACCTTCCAATCCATCCAAGAGATCTTGATCAATGGTCTTTTTTCCCAGAAAGAGCTGGTCAATCTTTTCTACAAAACCTTGATGGGTTTTTGAAAGACCTTTTTTTAATTTTTCAAAAAATTTCCACATGATTGACCTCCCCCTCACCCTTCCCCTCTCCCCGCTGGGGAGAGGGACGGGGTGAGGGGCCATCCTTCCAACATTCCATTATTCCAAATGAAAGGGTGCTCATACAAAAAGGCGAGGGTCTTAGCCTCGCCTTTTTTAAGAAAGACATTAAAGATTGTTATTTCTTACCGACATCCTCGAAATCAGCATCGACCACATCTTCCTGTGCCTTTGGTCGAGGACCCTCTTGAGGGCCGGCCTCAGCGCCAGGCCCCGACGTTCCTTTTTGAGAAGCTTTTGCATACATCGCCTCTGCCAATTTATGGGAGGAACGAGTGAGTTCTTCTTCAGCAGATTTAATAGCGCTCAAGTCGTTTGACTCCAACGTCTTTTTCGCCTTGGCGATTGCATCTTCGATATTCTGTTTATCACCCGAGTCGACTTTATCCCCATATTCTTTTAAGGATTTTTCTGTCGTGTAAATGAGTGTATCGAGATGATTTCTCGCTTCGGCCAACTCCCGTCTCTTCTTATCTTCTGTGGCATGGGCTTCAGCATCTTTGACCATCTTTTTGATATCATCCTCGTTGAGACCACTGGAAGCAGTGATTTTTATAGATTGTTCTTTACCCGTTCCAAGATCTTTCGCCGCGACATGGACGATTCCATTGGCATCAATATCAAAAGTCACCTCGATCTGAGGAATACCTCGGGGAGCGGGTGGAATGCCGACCAGTTCAAACTGGCCAAGGGTTTTATTGTCGGCTGCCATCTCCCTTTCGCCCTGAAGCACATGAATCGTCACAGCAGGTTGGTTATCCGATGCGGTTGAAAAAATCTGGCTTTTTTTCGTCGGAATAGTGGTGTTTCTTTCAATCAGTTTAGTAAAGACGCTGCCGAGCGTTTCAATCCCAAGGGAGAGTGGGGTGACGTCGAGGAGGAGAACATCCTTCACCTCACCTTTTAGGACTCCAGCCTGAATTGCTGCACCAATACCTACTGCCTCATCAGGGTTAACGCTCTTGTTGGGTTCTTTCCCAAAGACTCCTTTTACTTTCTCCTGAACTTTGGGCATCCGGGTCATTCCGCCGACGAGGATCACCTCATCGATATCCCTGGCTGAAAGCCCGGAATCGGCAATGGCCTGACGGCATGGCCCTTCAACCATTTCAATGAGATCCTCTGTCAATTTTTCCAATTTAGCCCGGGTCAGTTTCATGTTCAAATGCTTCGGTCCTGAGGCATCAGCAGTGATAAAGGGTAGATTGATGTCCGTCTCCATCATGTTGGAGAGTTCAATCTTTGCCTTTTCAGCAGCCTCTTTTAACCTTTGAAGGGCCATTCTATCTTTTCTCAGATCAATCCCCTGATCTTTTTTGAACTCATCGGCTAAATAGTCGATCACACGTTGGTCAAAGTCGTCACCACCCAGATGGGTATTCCCGTTGGTCGATTTGACCTCGAAGACACCTTCACCCAACTCGAGGATAGAGATATCAAACGTCCCACCCCCCAGGTCGAAGACAGCGACCTTTTCATCCTTCTTCTTGTCCAGACCATAGGCGAGGGAGGCAGCGGTTGGTTCATTGATGATTCGAATGACATTCAGACCTGCTATCCTTCCCGCGTCCTTCGTGGCCTGGCGTTGACTATCGTTAAAATAAGCGGGAACAGTGATCACGGCATCCGTCACCTTCTCACCGAGGTAGGCTTCTGCCGTCTCCTTCATCTTCTGGAGAACAAAAGCAGAGATTTCAGGGGGACTGTAATCTTTATCCCTCACCCTGACCCAGGCATCTCCATTTTTATTTTCGACGATTTTATAGGGAAGGATCTTTAGATCTTTCTGAACCTCGATGTCTGAAAATTTTCTCCCCATCAGTCGTTTGATCGAGAAGATCGTATTCTCAGAGTTGGTAATCGCCTGACGTTTAGCAATTTGTCCTACCACCCTTTCCCCTTTATCTGTAAAGGCGACCACAGAAGGAGTGATTCGACTTCCTTCCGGGTTAGCGATGACGACGGGATCCCCTCCTTCCATAACAGCCACTACTGAAAATGTTGTTCCTAAATCAATTCCTATTGTCTTAGCCATTTTAATTTCGCCTCCTTAAAATTTACCCCGTTAGAAATAATGCCCTGCTGCTCTGCAGTGGGGTTAGTTAGATTTTAGAATAATTCAAACTACCTGCCCCGCTCGGTTTCGAGCCGTTCGACAGTGCTCACGGCCCTAAGTATGTTGAAGGGTCGCAACGACTAGAATATCTAACGGGGTTTACTCAAAATCATTCCGATGTCTGGACCTCTTTCTCCGGAGGTTTCGACACGGAAACGGTTGCCGGTCTTAAAAGTCGATCATTCAAGAGGTAGCCTTTCTGGAACTCCTCCACGACCTGATTCGGTTCATGTTTGTCAGTTTCCACGACCAACATCGCCTCATGCATGGCCGGATCGAAAGGTTTCCCAATCGATTCAAAAGAAGAAAGTCCAAACTTATTAAGGGCCTGGAGAAGTTGTTGGAGGGTCAATCGAATTCCTTCAATTAACACCCCAGTGTCCTTCACCTTTTGGGCATGATTGACTGCCCTCTCTAGATTATCGATAAAAGGGAGGATTCCCTTGATCAAATCCTCATTGGCAAATTTGGTCCAATCCTCTTTTTCCCTGGCTGCTCTCTTTTTATAATTCTCAAAATCGGCTGCCGTTCTCAACAGACGATCGTAGTTCTCTTTTGCCTCTTTCTCTTTTTCCTCCAGCTTCTTTTTCAATTCCTCAACCTCTTTTCCCTGATCCTCTTTTTTCTTCTTATCCTTTTGATGCTTTCCTTCTGTCAATCGCTCTGATATTTTTTCTTCATCCTCTCCCGCAGAGGGTTCCAAGGTCACAGGGCTCTCCTTTTTTTCTGATCCTTCCATGATTTCGACTCCTCGTTTCTAATGAAAATGACGCTCCAAGATCTCTGTCAGGAGTTTTGCAGAATAATCCACTAGGGGGATGACTTTAGAATAATTCATCCTTCGAGGTCCGATCACTCCCAGGGCTCCCCAGACCTGTCCTGCACACCCATAAGTGGAAGTCACCAAGCTACAGGTTTCCATTTCTTGGATCTGGCTCTCAGAGCCAATTGCAATTTGAACCCCTCTGGGATCAATAAATTTATCTAGGAGTTTCACCATGGTGGCCTTTTCATCAAAAGCTCGAAAGAGATCGGTCATTCTCGAAACATTACTAAATTCAGGCTCATTCAGAATATTTGTTTTTCCTTCGATGAAGACATCCGTGTCATCGATGGAAGAAAAGGCTTTTTCTCCAAGTTTGAGCGCCTGTTCAAGCAGACGATCGTAAGCCCTCTTTGCCACCCTCATCTGCTCCAGAAGTTTCTCCCTCACCTGATAAAGGGTGAGGCCTGTCAAGAAACTATTCAAATAATCTGAAAGGTGATCTAATTCGGATTGCGAAAAATTTTCCTCCATTTCGATAATTCGATTATGAATGGAACCGGTGGTGCTGACCAAGATGGCCAGAACCAAATATTTTCTAAATTTTACAAACTCGATGTGTTGAAGCACGACGGAACTCGTCCGGGGAGCCCAAACAATTCCTAAATAATGAGAAGATGAAGAAAGAATTCGAGAAGTCTCCCTGAACAAGTCCGGTCCCTCAATGAGATGGCCCAAGTATTTGGATCGTATCTCCTGTTGCTCCTGGTCACTGAGTTCGTGGACATTGAGAATAGAGTCGATATAGAATCGAAGTCCTTTCTCCGTAGGTACCCTTCCTGCTGAGGTGTAGGGTTGAAAAAGTAATTCCAAGTCTTCCAAATCTGACATAATATTTCGAATGGTAGCAGGGCTTAGGTTGAGATTTGATTTTTTAGAAATGGTCCTTGAACCCACTGGTTCCGCCCAGCGGATATAATCTTCAATCACAATCTCTAAAACCCGCTTCATTCTTTCAGAAAGGGAAAAATCCATAACCCCCTTTTCCTTTTATAAGCTAAACAAACCAAAACGAAGTGTCTAAATTATCATTCTTTTTGTGCTCTTAAGATAATAATGGAGGGGCGGTTTGTCAAGAAAATGGAAGATTTAATCATTCCTCTTCAGATCCATTTTTACCAATCTTATCGGATAGTTCCATCTGTTCCAAGAGGGGGGATGCATAAAAATATTGCTCAAATATACGGTGGTAGGCGCTCCACCTGGATCCGTCTGGAACCTGTTTCTTTATAAATTGCTGAATCCCACTCATTTTTGCGTCCATATCATCAAGATAATGGAGCATCACCGCTTCCAAAGTCATTGGTCTTTTCGGTGAACCCCAAATATATTGACCATGGTGACTGAGGAGAAGGTGCTTTAACAGGGTCGATAGGTCTTTTGGGAAACCAGGGAGTTGGCGGATGTTATCCTCCACCCTCTCTAATCCGAGGATAATGTGACCAAGAAGTCGGCCTTCATCAGAATAGTCGAAGGAACGGTGGTAAGAGAGTTCATCTACCTTACCCAGATCATGAAGGATCGAAGCAGTGAGCAGAAGGTCCAAATTTAATCCATTGTAATGGCTGACATTCTTTAATACTAACTGGACGAGTGAAAGGGTATGTTCTAAAAGTCCCCCTAAATAATTATGATGAAGCCATTTGGAAGCAGGGGCCATTTTAAATCGCTTGACAAAAGATTCGTCCTCCCAGAAGCGTAGGAGAAGTTGGCTGAGGTGCGGGTTTTTAATCTGTTGGCTGATTTCTATTAGAGAATGGAACATCTCGTCAATATCCTTTTCTGCCATGGGGAAAAAGTCTGAGAAAAGAATTTCTTCTTCCCCAATTCTTTCGATCTGGGTAATATTCAATTGAAGATGTTCCTGAAAGGAGACCGCCTTTCCCATAATATGGACAAAGTCGTCCTTTTCAAAAGAATCGGCAAAGGTTTCCACGGATGTCCAAATCCTGCCTTCCATTTCTCCGGACTGGTCGACCAGTTTCAATTTCAAGTAAGCGTTTCCAGTTTTGGTGACCCCTGAAGATTTCTCTTTAACCAGAAATAGGGAATCCACATGGTCATTTTCTTTAATTTCGTTGATGTAGGTTTTCATCAAAATCCTTTCAAGAATAACGATAAAAGTTAATAGTCAAAAGGTCAGGGCTAAGATGCCCGTTTCGTTAAAGGGTTATGTCTTTGGTCATTAAAATCTTTTAACCGTAACCCTTTGACTCCATACAAAACAGGCTTCGTAACCCTTACCCCATAGACCTTCTTTATTTAAAGTGTTCAAACCCAAGATGTGAGGGAGAATAAGCTTTTCCATCTTTTTTGATTAAGTGAAGTCCCTCTTTTTTGGGGAGAATTTCTCCGATACGAGTGATCGGGATCCTGAATGAGCGGGCAAGAGGAGAAATCTTCTCTCTCATTTCACAGGGAGAAGTGAAAAGGAGTTCGTAATCCTCTCCTCCGGAAAGGGCGAACTGTAAAGGATTCCCCGAAAGAGAGCGGACCCATTTCCGATAGAAGCCAGAGAGAGGAATTTGATCCTCTCGGATTCGAGCCCCCACCCCGCTTTCTTCTAAAAGATGAGAGGTATCGATCAACAAGCCATCGCTGATATCGATCATGGCAGTGGCCAGATGATGTTTTGCAATCGCTTGGCCCAATTCGATTCTTGGGCAAGGAGAGAGGTGTTTTTTAATCAATCCCTCTGATCCTTTTGCTTTCCCTTTTTCTTTGAGAATCTTTAATCCCAGAGCGGCATCGCCCAGTGTTCCGGAGACGAAGAGGTCATCGCCAACCTTTGCCCCTTTTCTAAAAAGGAGATCACTTCTCCTCCCTTCTCCTAAGAGGCATATGTTGATGATGATTTTTTGTGCAAGAGAGGTATCCCCTCCGACCAGTTCCACTCGAAATTGTTTTGCCTCCTTTTTTAAACCACAGTAGAATGAGGAGATAAAGGAAAGGGAAATATTTTTAGGGAGACCCATCGAGATGAGGAAGTATTTAGGAGTGCCTCCTATTGAAGCGATATCACTGAGGTTGACTGCAAGAGCTTTCCTCCCCAATTGAAAAGGATCGATCCAGGATCGATCGAAATGAATATCTTCAATAAGGATATCGGTGGTGACGAGTAGGACCTTCGACCCCATCTCGATCACAGCGACATCATCACCGATCCCTTGGATCAATCCAGGATCAGAGGAATTAACCCATTTTCGGATTCGTTTGATAAGTCCGAACTCACCGATCTCTCGGAGACCCTTTTCTTTTGCTTTCAACTCCCAACCCTGAACTTCGAACTTTTAACTCTCTTATTGACTAAGGCAACCTTTAATACTTCATCCATATGTTTCACTGGGATAAAGTTGATCTTTTTTCTAATGTATATTGGTAGGTCGATGAGGTCCTTTTTGTTCAGGTATGGAATGGTTACATCTTTGATTTTGTTCCGGAGGGCGGCAAGGGCCTTTTCCTTTAAACCTCCGACCGGAAGGACTCTCCCCCTCAACGTGATTTCTCCGGTCATGGCCATATCCTTCTTCACGGGGATACCCGTTAGGGCAGAGAAGATGGCGACAGCCATGGTAATGCCAGCAGAAGGTCCATCCTTCGGGATGGCGCCTGCAGGAACATGGATATGAATCTCTTTATTGTTGAGAGTGTTTGGATTGATCCGATAAGCCTTCCCTTTTGATCGTGCATAGGTGAGGGCGGCCTGTGCTGACTCTTTCATTACGTCTCCAAGATGACCGGTAAGAATGAGAGAGCCTTTGCCGGGAGTAGTGGAGGCCTCCACGTGGAGAATTTCACCGCCTGTCTCTGTCCAAGCCAGGCCTGTGGCCACACCCACCTCATTGCGTTTCTGTTCCTCATCGGGCAAATAAGGAGGAGGTCCCAAAAATTGATGGAGGTTCTTTGTATTGATTTTGGTCTTCTCTTTCTTTCCTTCTGCCACTCGCCTTGCCACCTTCCTACAGATGGAAGCGAATTCCCTTTCGAGGTTCCGAAGACCTGCCTCCTGGGTATATTGTGAGATGATGAGGAGGATGGCTTGGTCAGAAATTTCGAGCATCTTTGGATTAATTCCATTTTCTTCCATCTGTCGAGGGAGGAGAAATGTTCGTGCGATCTTCAATTTCTCTAGATCCGTGTATCCAGGAAGGTTGATCACCTCCATCCTGTCTTTCAGGGCAGAGGGGACGGGATCGGTTAAATTCCCTGTGGTGATGAACATCACCCGAGAGAGGTCGAAGGGGACATTGAGATAATGATCGCTAAAGGCATTGTTCTGTTCTGGATCAAGAACTTCTAAGAGAGCAGAGGCTGGATCACCACGGAAGTCGATGCCGATTTTATCCACCTCATCCATCATGAAAACTGGATTGTTGCTTCCGGCCTGTTTAATCGATTGGATGATCCGACCTGGCAAGGCACCCACATAGGTGCGGCGGTGGCCCCGAATCTCAGCCTCATCTCTTATCCCTCCCAAAGAAATTCTCACAAATTTTCTATCCAGGGCTCTAGCGATCGATTTGCCCAAGGAGGTTTTTCCCACACCAGGAGGCCCAATAAAGCAAAGGATAGGCCCTTTTATCTTCTTTTTCAATTTGTGGACACTCAAGTATTCTAAAATCCGTTCTTTTACTTTTTCTAAGTTATAATGGTCCTCATCTAAAACTTTTTTTGCCTTATGAAGATCGATGTTATCTGTGGTCGCTATTGACCAGGGCATATCAATTAACCAGTCGAGATAAGTCCGCACCATGGAGGCTTCAGCTGCATCAGGGTGCATCTGCTCCAATCGTTCTAGCTCTCGTCGAGCTTCCTTCTCAACCTCTTTTGGCATCTTCGCCTTTTTGATCTTCTGTTGAAGGGTTTTCATTTCGTCTGTGCGCTCATCCACCTCCCCCAATTCGCTTCGAATCGCCCTCATCTGTTCTCGAAGGTAATATTCCCTTTGCGTTTTGGTCATCTCCTCTTTGGCCTGAGACTGAATCTTAGCCTGCATGGTGAGAACTTGGACCTCTTTCCCAAGAAGCTCATTCAACGCCTTCAATCGTTCAATGGGGTCGAGAATTTCTAAAATCTCCTGGGCTTTTTCAACCGTGAGTTCCAAGTTGGAGGCAACCAGGTCCGCTAACCTTCCAGGATCGTCAACGCTTTCGAGGATGAACATCAGATCCGGGGAAAGAAGTTTGCCATAAGAAACGATCCTTTCCAATTGTTCTCTGACATTTCTCATCAGGGCTTCTGTCTCAAGGGTGATCTCTGTGACAAAAGGATCTTTAATATTTTCTACTTTCACAAGGGGATAGGGTATATTCTGAAGGGTTTCTTTAATAGAAGCCTTGGAAAGACCCTGGACAAGAATCTTTACCTTTCCGTCAGGGAGTTTAAGCATCTTCATGACCACCGCAACTGTACCTATTCGGTAGAGGTCCTTAGGAGAAGGGTCCTCTTCGCTGTTTTTCTTCTGAGCCACTAAGAAAATCAGACGGTCTTTAGAAAGGGCTTCTTCTAAAGATTTGATCGATTTTTCCCGACTGACAAAAAGGGGAAGAACCATGTAGGGGAAAACAACGATATCTCTAATGGGAAGCAAAGGGAGCGTTTCCGGGAGCGATAACAGATCTTTTTCAGGTCCTTTTTTCATATTTTTTCAAGCGAGCTCTATAAACTACTTTTCGCTCCTTTGATTTCACAGATTTCAGGCCTTTTTCTGAAATCTCTTTAAGATTATTTCAATTAAGTTTGAGGAAGAAGCTCCTTTGACAAAAGGAATGATGACCACTTTCCCTCCTGACCTTTCAACCACTTCACTTCCCACAATCTGTTCTTTCGTCCAATCCCCTCCCTTGACAAGGACATTTGGATGGAGGGAAGTGATCAGTTTTAATGGGGTTCGTTCATCAAAGATGGTGATATAATCAACACATCCAAGGCCTGAAAGAATCTCTGTTCTCTCTTTTACAGGGAGAACAGGTCGTTTGGGCCCTTTTAACTTACGGACGGAAGAGTCACTGTTGACTCCTACCACCAGGGCATCTCCAAGGGCTCTGGCTTTTTCGAGGTAACGGATATGACCGATGTGAAGGAGATCAAAACAACCGTTGGTAAAGACAATCCGCTTTCCCTTTGCCTTGAGGTATCGGATGATTCTTCTAAGCTCTTTTCTTCCCTTGATTTTTTGTTTCATTCAGTGTCCTTTCTATTTAAGTATCAGATTTGAACTTTAGAGTCAACCCTTCGAGCCCCAGGCGTCCCCCCGCTTTTCAAACTGTTT
>JADDYB010000293.1_pt1 | contig 15591 bp, 15 predicted proteins | sample 8641941 | NCBI WGS metagenome assembly JADDYB01 (sample SAMN16275377, study PRJNA637457) | freshwater sediment metagenome | isolation source: Lake Kineret sediment | place: Israel: Lake Kineret | collected 2013
TGTCATACAGATATTATTCTGTTCTTTCTGCATTGAATGATTTGGAGCTTACAGAGCGAGAAGTGCAATTGATGTCGTTCATTGCTGTTTCTGGAAGTATTTCTGTTCCTAGTAATAGGGAAAAGTTTTGTCAAACGTATAAGACAACAGGTGCTACAGTGAATAATATGGTGAGTAAGCTTAAGAAGCGTAACCTCTTGCTTAAGAAGGATGGAAAGATTGTTGTCAATCCATTGATATCGTTGGATTTCTCGAGTGACATTACATTAGAGATAAAGATTTTACATGGAGGGAAAGCTTAGTTCGATGTCTCATAGAGATTGGTTTGTCAAGCGATTGGCAAAGCAGCTCAACATAGACATCAGCGTTGTTGATGAGGTGATTAAGCATCAGTTTGATAGTGTTGTTAATGCTACACAAAAACATAAGATAGTGGAGATTTCTGGATGGGGCACATTGAAATGGAGTGATGAAGCTGCTCAGAAGAAGCTTGACACAATGGATGCTCAGATACGTGCTATTAGAAATAAGATTGCAGATTCACAGAGTGACATTAAGAGTCAGAAGTGGAATGATGTGATTGATGAGATGCTTTTGAAACGTAAAATATTAATCAATAGAATAAATGAGCTTAACGCAGATTTACGAAGGTTGGAAAAACAATCTGTTTCCAGAAGAAAAACTAAAGGAACAGATAGAGCAGGTTTCAACGGAGAGGATGGCAATATGTGACAGTTGTCAGTTCCATTCTAAGAATTACAAGACAATACGTCCTGATGCACATTGTACAAATTGTGGATGCACACTTTCTGCTAAAACTAAATGCTTGTCATGTGCGTGTCCTCTCAACAAATGGTCATCTGTAATGACAAGAGAACAAGAAGACGAATATGATGAAGCGACAGAACAATAAAGAGATTAGGTTTCGTAAGATTAACTTACAGCTGCTTATTGAGACACTCACACATATATATGATGCTGGTGCTGATTATGTAGATATTATAGGAACACAAGATGATGTTCAGGACACAATTAACATTATTGTGCAAGAGGAATACATGACAGAGGAACCCATTGAGGAGGAGGAAGAAAAAGACATTCCTAATGAGCCTCAAACACTTTCTGATGAAGATATAAACAATTTGATAGATGAATAGAGCTATGATTGGACAGGAATCAATGTCCGTGATTGAGAGATTGGCTGCCTTGTGCGCCACGCCTGGTATTGATGACAAGACCAAGGAGATTGCTAATAAGCAAATACAGGAACTGCTTAACGGTCCTGTTCATGTAAGTGTAGTGGAGCTGAAGACAGCTGCTGCTGGTATTGTAACGTTAACGTAATTGATTATGAAAAAAGAAGATATTTCTGCTAGGGGTGAGAATCCTGAAGAGCTTTTGGATTTTATTTCTACAGAGTCTAGCCATGATGAGTTTCTTAGAAACAAGAGAGATTTGGAAAGAGACATTGCGTTCTATAAAAATAGAATATTGGAAATGACCAATTCTATTGCTGAAGAAATACAATGGTTAGATCAATGTGTTGAAGATTTGAAAGAAGTGTATCAAAAATCTATAGACAATGGCTGCTCCAAAGAAGACAACGTACATTAATACGGAGCTCGATTGGGCAGAACAACAGCTTTCTAGCTGGAAGCAATATGTCGATGCTAATCCTATGCATGAGCTGAAGGATAGGATTGAATGGAAGCCTACAGCTAAGGGAGGAATGCTACCTATGGTGATTGCTAGTATTGAGAGCCAGGGTAAGTTTATTCAGGAGACCATGAAGAACTATTTAGCGTTGCTTGAGGTGGTGGATAAGCTGAGAGAGAAGGAAGAATCGAAGATTGAAATACGTGGTAATGGAGATCTAGGCTCTATGGCTGAAGATTTTCTTAAGGGTAGAAAATGAATCTAGAAAATGTTAAATACAGTGAATGGTTGATTAACCAGACACGCCCTCCTGATAAGAATTCACAGGAATACAAGCCTTTTTATGAGTTTCATAAGAAGCTGTGTCTTGATGGATTTATGATGGATGGTGTGTTCATTAATCCGTTCTTGTATTGGCATCTCAATCTATGGCATACAGAGGTGGATGTTATAGATGATAGAGGACGCATCTACCAAAAATACGCCAATCCGTCTCTAAGAGATAATGAGTGGCTAGTGACAAACGAAATAGACAGAGCCCATGCTGAGAAGCGTGGGTTGGTCATTTTGGGGATTAGACGTTTTGCTAAGTCTGTGCTTGAAGCAAGCTACATTGCATGGGGAGCTACGTTTGATGAGAACTCACAGAATGTAATTGCTGGCTTGAATGCTCCAGATATCAAGCTCATTACAGACAAGCTTGACAAAGGCTTGAATTTCCTTCCTGAGTATTTTAGATGGCAACGTGTAGAAGACAACTGGAAGAATCAGGTGACGTTAGGAATAAAAACAAAAAGCGGAGAGCGTATTCCTTTCTCACAAATCCTAATACGTAACCTTGATGAGGGCAATAACGAAGAAGCTATTGCTGGTACAAAGCCTAGAAAGCTCATCATTGACGAGATTGGTAAGGGGTCCTTCTTACGAGGCTTACAGGCTGCTGTTCCTGGCTTTACAACACCATTTGGATGGGGATGTTCTCCTATTCTGACAGGTACAGGGGGTGATATGAAGAGGTTTATGGATGCTAAGTCATTGATGTTTGATGTTGATAATTACAACTTCTTGACATACAACAATGATGAAGACACAAAACGTGTACATGGCTTATTCATTTCCAATAAATACAGAATGGAAGCCAAAGAACCTTTTACATTAGGAGAGTATGTGAATGCCCCAAAAACTAGTGATTTGCATAATGTACAAATGTTAGTGTCTAATGAAGAGAAGGCTGACAAAATCACCAACGATAACCTCGAGAGACTAAAGAAAGCTGGCGATAGAGTTGCTTATTTGAAAGAAAAAATGTATTATCCACAGAAGGTGGATGACATATTCCTTAACGAGGACACAAACATCTTCGATATTGAGGCTGCTAAGAGACAGAAGATCAGATTGCTACAGAACGAAAGAACTGGCACACCTGTTATATTATTTAGTGACGAGGGAAAGATTGGACATGAGTTTACAGACAAGATGCCCATATCAAACTTTCCGCTTAAGAGTACAGATGCAAAAGATGCTCCTGTAGTGATATATGAGTTTCCTATTGAGAATCCTCCGTATGGATTGTATGTAGCAGGGATTGACCCATATAGACAAGGACAGGCAAAGTATTCAACTTCACTAGGTTCTGTGTATATTTACAAGAGAATGCATGATCTCACTGGTGAAAAATATCAGGATATGTTCGTAGCTTCGTACTGTGCAAGACCTGATAAGAAAGAAACCTGGGAAGAACAGGCTAGATTACTAATTAAGTATTACAACGCTAGGGCTCTTTGCGAAAACGATGATATTTCGTTCATCGAATACATGAAGAGTAAAGGAGATGCCCACTATCTAGAGAAACAACCACAATGGTTGTTAGAAGTGATTCCAAACACCACTGTGAAACGAGAATATGGAATTCACAGATCTGCTAGAAAAATAATTGACTACCTACATACATGTCTGAAGAGATATATGGAGGATGCCATTTATACAGAGAAGGATGAAGAAGGAAATGTAATCAAAGAGATTACAGGTGTTAGCAAGATATTTGATCCTATGCTGCTTGAGGAAATCATTCAGTATAACGATGAAGGTAACTTCGATAGAATTATTGCAGCAGAACTCGCTATAGCTCAGGCACTTAAGATGGACCCCATTCTTGGAAAGATTGGAGGCACAAGTGATGAGAGAGTGAAGTCGTTGTACAGTAAGAAATTAAAGAGCAATAGGCTATTCAGCAGCTCTAAAAATATGTTCAATACGAGACAAAATAAATTATTTTCATAATGGCAATCATTAGATATACAAAGGACGCAACCATACGATATGCCTATCTTAACATTTTCCCTGATCAGTTCAAGACAGAGAAAGAAAAGCAGGATGAGAGTTGGATAAAGAACACGATGGATTATTTCGCAAACAAGTCGTATGCGGAATACATGAAGAGTCGTGACACATTTGTTAAAAACTATGACCTTGTAAAAGGCATCCTGAGAATGGAGGACTTTTATCAGGAGCCAGATGTAAAGTCTTTCACGGAAATTCTACAAGGAGACTTGGCACTTCCTTCCTATGTAAAACATTATTCTATTGTAACAACTCCCATCAATAACCTTGTAGGTGAAATATCTAAGCGTCCAGATACATTTCGTGTAAAGGCATTTGATGATGATAGCCAGTCTGAAGAATTACAATTCAAGACAGATGTCCTTCAAGAGTTTATTATTTCTCAGGCAAGACAGAACATATTACAAAAGCTAGCCATGCAAGGTCAAGAAGTTGACGAAGAACAGCTAGAACAAATTACAATGGAGCAGGTGAAGGATCAGCTAGATTCTTACACTTCTGTAGCAGAGAAGTGGGCCAACCACATTTTGACATGTCAGAAAGCAGAATTCAATCTTAAAGAGAAGAGTGAAGATGCATTCAGAGACTTGCTTATTTCTGCTAGAGAATACTATCACATCTATGAAGACAACTCCAAGCTTGGATTTAACATAGAAGTGGCCAATCCAAAGAACACATGGTTCTTAACCACACCAGATAGAAAGTGGATTTCTGATCCTACAGGAAGAAACCAAGGAGCGTATGCTGCTGGCACTGTGCAAGTTATGGAGCTTTCAGAGATTATTGAGAGTGTTCCTGACTTGACAAAAGAAGAGATTGACCACTTGCGTAGCTCTCTTCAAGACTACGGACTTATCAATGTTCGTGAATCTAATCTTGGTAATCCTGATGCTACACCAGGCATTGATTCCATTCAATACGACACATTTGATCCTCTTGTCCTACAGACAAGAATGATGATCGAAAGTGAGATGAAAGAAAACAACGATGGCTTGAAAGACTTCTTGGGCTTGACATCTAACGTGTCTTCATTTGGATACAAATATGTTATTGTTAGAGCATATTGGATCTCTAAGAGAAAGATTGGCAAACTCACATACACTGATGAGATGGGCAATGAACAAACTGTTCTTGTTGACGAAAATTACAAATCAAACACCATCCCTACACAGATTTCTCTAGAATGGGGATGGATTAATCAGTGGTATCAGGGAACTAAGATTGGTCCAGACATCTATCACATCAAACCTTTAAAAATCCTTAACTATTGTCCTATTATAGGTACAACATTTGAGGTGAAAAACACAGAAGCTAAGTCATTAGTGGATTTGATGAAGCCATTCCAAGTTTTATATAACATTTGTATGAATCAATTGTACAAATTGTTGGAGAAGGAAATTGGTAACGTGGCTTCTGTAAACATTAGACGTGTTCCTAGACTAAAAGATGGAGATGATCAAGATGCTCTAGATGTATGGGAAATGGAAGCAAGAGAGCGTGGTATTATATTCGATGATGACAGCCCAGAGAACACAAAGGCTGCTGTATCTAACACCACCATTGCAAGAAACATAGATCTTACAAGAACTAACGAAATACAATCTAGATATAACCTTGCTTTACAACTAAAGAACGAATGTTGGGAACTAATAGGCATCTCTAGACAGCGTTTAGGAAGCGTACAAGCGAGCGAATCTGCCACAGGTGTCAACACAGCTGTCAGTCAGTCATATGCTCAGACAGAGCCTCTATTCATTGCACACGAGTATGTATTAGGTCAGTTATATCAGGCTATTGTAGATGCTGCTCAATATGTAGAGAGTGCTAAGCCTTTGTCTACACTATCATACATTACGTCAGAAGGAGAATCTGCATTTATACAAGTGAATGGTAATGATTTGAAACTACGCGATCTAAAAGTGTTTGTAACAAACAGACCAGAAGATACACAAATGTTCAACGAGTTGCGTCAGTTGTCTCAAGCTGTCATTCAGAATGGTGGCACACTATATGATGTAATAGAATTGTATTCTACTAAGTCTATGAGAGAGATGAAAAAGACATTCAAAACTCTCAAGGATCGTCAGCAGCAATTGCAAGATCAGCAAATGCAAATGCAACAGCAACAGCTTGAACAACAGCAACAAATTGCAGCTGCTCAACTACAGGCTCAACAACAACAACAGCAAGAAACGTTGGCTAATCAAAACTATCAGCAAGAACTTGATAGAATTAATAAGAAAGAAATTGCTCTTATTAATGCTGCTGCAAGAGGCGAAGCTGCAACACAAGATGTTGATGAGTCAGGCACTCCTGATATACTAGAGATATCAAATCTATCTATACAGCAGTCTAAAGCGGCCCAAGACTATCAACTAAAAATGCAGGACATTCAATCTAAAAACAATCAGGCTATGCAGAAGATGCAGCTTGAAAAAGAAAAACTAAATGTTGCTAGAGAGAATATGAAGAATGATGTTGAGGTGGCTAAAATAAATGCTAGTAATAGAGCCTCAAAAAACAATAAGAAATAAAAAATATAGGAAAAAGTATACTTAATGCTATACGTGTCAAAAAAACAACAATTTTGATTATTTCTTATTTGATTATTTTACAAACGAAAGTACATTTATATCAATAAACCAATCAAATAATTAACTACATATATGGCAGACAACCTAGACACTCCGTCATTTGGTAACTTTGGTATCGAAGAAACGTTGGGAATGGGAGTGGGCAACACAGAATTGTTGAGCGACTTGTTCTCTCCAGAAACTTCTACAGAAGATCCTGATAAACTAGAAGCAATTGTAAAAACAGCTGATGAACCCCAAGCTCCTAAAAAACCAGAGGTTTCTAAAGGTAAGGAAGTTGTCCAAAAGCTAGATGGTGAGGAACCCACTCCACAAGATGTTTTGAAAAACTTTCTTGGAGACGATGATGATGAGGAAGAAGAAGATAATGTTGCAGCACCAGCTAAAGCAGAAGCAAAAGCTGAAGAGTCTGATGAAGACGATAACGATGCAGCAGAATCCCCATTTGTTTCTCTCTCAAAGGACCTTTTCAAACTTGGTGTTTTCACAAAAGATGATGAGGAAGATGATGTTGTAATTGAAACTCCAGAGCAATTCTTGGAAAAATTCAATTCAGAAAAGAAAAAAGGTGCAATCGAGATTGTTGATAATTTCATTGGTCAGTTTGGAGAGGATTACCAGAAAGCGTTTGATGCCATATTTGTAAAAGGTGTAGACCCTAAAGATTATTTTGGCGTATATAACAACGTAGTGAGCTTTGCTGAATTGGACTTGTCCAATGAAGACAATCAAGTGAGAGTGATCAAACAAGCCTTGACAGATCAAGGATTTGACACTGAAGATGTCACTACAGAGATTGAGAGACTTAGAAACTACGGTGATTTGGAAACAGTTGCTAGCAAGCATCACAAAGTGCTTGTTAAGAAGGAGGCAACAAAGTTGCAACAAATGGAGCAACAAGCTGAACAACAACTTCAACAGAAGGCAATGATTCGAAATCAGTATATACAAAACGTTCAGTCTGTCCTTCAAGACAAATTGAAAACAAAGGAGTTTGATGGAATTCCATTAAACCCTAAATTGGCATCAGAACTACAAGACTTCCTTTTGGTAGATAAGTACAAAACTCCGTCAGGAGAAACCCTGACAGATTTTGACAAGACTATCCTGGAGCTCAAGAGACCTGAGAATCACGCTTTGAAAGTTAAGGTGGGACTTCTTCTGAAAATCTTGGAAAAAGATCCTACACTATCTACCATTCAAAGAACAGGGGTGACTAAGAAGTCAACTCAGTTGTTTGAGGAAGTTGCGAGGCAGACAAGTAAAAAACCTGCTTCTGGTGGCAATCCTGGAAAAGCAAACTCATGGTTCTTATAATTAATTAAACAAAGCTTAAAACAATGGCAATTCAAACAATCCCAGGTTTAACTGGCTTTACCTACGCTCGCGTTGCGTCAATGGACAAACGTGCCGTAGGAAAGCTAACTGATTCAAATCACTTGGAGTCATTCCACTCTACTGAGCCAGCTGACTATGACAAGAAGATCATCTCCTTGTACACTCAGAGCTCATTGTACAGCAATGACTTCCTTGATATGATCAACAAGTCCACTCCATATTACATCGACAACAATAGCGATTCTTGGAAGTGGGAAGTTCAAGTTCCTTACAAATTCCCTAAAATCATTGACATCCCTAGCTCCACTGCTGAGTTGAGCAAGCCAGGTATCGATGGTCAGGAGTTTCAAGTGGTATTGGACACTAACGAATTCTCTAAGAACGCTATCGTTTCTGTAGGTTCTCGTCAGTACGGTCCAAGATGGTATGCTGTGAAAGATCCAGTTCCTTGGAATGCAGGCTTCCTTTACACTTTCACATTGGTGTCTGATAACCCAATCGTGGATTTCGTAAGCCCTACCTTCTTGCAAATTGGTATCGAACTTGAATTGGTAGATGCTGCAATTGGTGAATTTGATCAGGATCTTCTTGGTTTGCCAAGACTTGGTGAGAAAATTACTATGTTCGAATCTCTTGGTTCTGGATATGGTTTTGAGCACCAAATCACTGCATGGGCTGATGACAAGACTATGAGAGATGCTTCTGGCAAACCTCTTGATATCTTGGTGTACGCTCCTCAGCGCAGAAACCAACTTCCTCTAACTCGTAACGATGTTAAGTGGGAGCCATTCGTAGAATTCATGTTAAGAAAAGCAATGCTTGAACTTAAGGTGAAGCGAATGATCTGGTCTAAGCCTGGCACTGTAAAAACTAATGGTTCTAAGCAAGAGTTGAAGCGTGTATCTGCTGGTGTTTACCACAGAATGCGTAACAACGGTAACTTGGTACAATACAACCGTGGAGAATTCTCCGCAAACCTTATCCGTTCCGTGTTTGGAGACTTGTTCTACAGACGTGTGGATGTTAAGGATAGAAGAGTGAAAATGTACACTAACGAAGCTGGCTTTGACGTGTTCCAGCAGGCTTTGAAAGCTGATGCATTGAACTCTGGCCTTACCTTCATGGCTGATTCTGGAAACAGATACATGCAAGGAGAAGGACAGCACATCACTTACAACTTTGCATTCGATGCAATGGTTACTCGTGAAACTGGTCGTGTGGAACTTATCCACTTGAAAGAACTTGATCTTCCTCAGTCTAACTTGGAATTTGGACAGAACAAGAAGAGTACACCAGTATTCATGGTATTTGATGTGTCTCCAATGTCTGATGGCTCTATGGTGAACAACATTCGTGAAGTGAGAATGAAAGGTGCTCCTTCTATGACTTGGGGTTATATCGATGGACGTAGACACCACTTGGGCTTTGCTAAGTCTCAGGGTATGTCTTCTGCCAACAAATTCCCAGGCTACGAAATCTGGATGCAAGATCGTTGCGATGTATTCATCGAAGACTTGTCACGAACTGTTCTAATTGAAGAAATTCCACAGTTCTAATATAAAATCTCCCCTCGTGTCAATCATGAGGGGAGTTTTATTCCTCTTTAAAACAGAGTGTGGGTCAGTGAGCCTAGCCATTTGATTGGTGCACTCTGCAAACAAACCAATACAAATCAACTACATATGGGTAATAAACTTGGAAAAATCTCCACAATTAAGAAGGAGTACAACAGTGCTGGTATGCAAACCATGCAAGGAGGATTATCGTCAAGAGGACTATCTAGAATTCCAGGAACTGGAGTTTTTAAATATCCTTACAAGGAACTTGATGGAAGATACAGAACAGGCTTAGATGCTGAAGCTGCTTACATCAGAAGAATTGCAGATCCTACAGAACGTGAGATAGAAATTGAACGTGTCACAGCTTTGAGAGAGAAACTTGAGAATGCTCTAGGAGGTATAGATCTTGGACCAAGAGCTCCTTTCTGGAACTACAGCTTATCTAAGTCCACTGATGATACAGGACATGTTCAACCAGTTAAGCTTCTAGATGGTGACAACTATTTTGATTTGTCAATTCCATATCAAGAACTTGCTTTCTCTTGGTTGAGAGTTCATCCAACTATTGCTAGTTCTTATCAAGCATGGGAAAGAGGTGACTATCCAGCAGATACACAATTCTACGTTGTAGATGATGATATCGAAAATGCTGTAATCTTCAAGAAGAAACAAGTAATCAACAGAGCTATTGCTAAGTTTGACGCAATGTCTCCTGAGAAAAAGAGAAAAGTTGCAAGACTTCTAGGTCTTCCAGTTACAGAAGATTCAAAAGAAGATTTTGTATACAACCAAGTGGATAACGTTCTTAAACAGACTGAATTCAAGTCTGGTAAATACCAAGGATTGTCAACAATCGAAGTGTTTAACAGATTTGCAGACATGAAGGAAAACTTACTCCATATTAAAGATTTGGTTAAACAAGCCATTGCACATTCAGTGTACAGAGTTAAGTCCAGTGGACGTGTCTTTGAAGGTGAATATGAAGTGGCAAAAGATGAGGATGAATTAGTGAAGTTCTTGGCTAACGATGATAATCAAGATGAGCTAATCACCCTCGAACAAAAGTTGAAATCTAAGAAACTCGCTTCTGTATGATACCTGTAGATAGTTTATTGTATAAGATTGACCAAAAACTAAATAAACTATCAACTAATGAGCATCAGCAGATTCAACTCGAAGATAAAATCTTAGCCTTGAATGAGGCTCAGATAAAGCTTATCAAACAGAAGGTTGATGGATTTAGTGTTGTTAATGGTATGGGAATGGACGCTTTCAAAAAGCGTTACGAAGATTTACAGAGACTTGTAATTAATTACAATCACGGTAAATTACCACTACACATTAAGAATGAAACATTAAATCAATGGTCAGCTGATATTGATTTGCTTGATCCAAAGTACATGTTCTACATTGACAGTTATGTTCTAGCTGACAAGGGTGTGTGCAAGGATCGACAAATTTGGATAAACAAAGACTTGGCAAAACATGGTGATTTACAGTTCTTATTGAACAACGTTCACTATAAGCCATCTTTCGAATATCAAGAGACATTTAATTTCATCTCCTCAGATGAAATTAGTATATTCACAGACGGAACGTTCACTCCTAGTGACATATACATCTCTTATATGAGATATCCAATCTACATTGATAAGGCAGGATATGTCAGGTTTGACGGCCAACCATCTACGGATGTTAACTGTGAACTTGAAGAATATCTAGAGGACGAACTAGTTGATCTAACAGTCCAAAACCTTGCAATGTATACAGAGAATGCTTCTGCGGTACAAAGTGCCCAGTTCAGAATACAGACAAATGAATAAATAAACTTAACAAACAAACAAAAAAATGGCTGATTTCTCGTTAACCACCCTTTTTGTAGTTCCAGTAGGGCAAACATCTCTCCCTAGCTCTGGTTCTACTCAGGATCTAACTGCTGGTCAAGTTGGTTTCTTCAAGAACGACTACAGTGTGGCTACAGCTGGCAACATCGCTGCTGCTTCATACTTCTATGTAGCTCAAGGTAGACAAAACACCTACCTACAAGGCTCTAAGCGTTCTGATAAAATCAAGGGTTGCCCTTCTGGTTCTGGTTGCTCATCTAACGTAACTGAATGGTACAAAGTATCAGGTTGCGGTACTCCTGCTGTCCAAATTACCGATGTAGGTAACTGGAATGTACAGTGTGGGGAAGTTGTGACTCTTACTCTAAGAGCTCATTCTAGTTATCTTGACACCTTGTACTTCAACGGTTTCACCCGTTCAGTAACTGTACAAGCTCCTTGCTGCGATTGTGGTGCTGATCCTTGCGCTGATGTTAACGTTCCTGCGTTGATCGATCAGTTCATCTTCCAACTAAACCTTGCAGCTCCTGGTAACAACCCTGATAACATCACTTTCTCTGATTTCTACACATTCCAGAGAATTGGTAACAACTCTAGTGCTGTTCTTCGTATCTCTGGTAAGCCTCTTACTAAGTATGGCCAGCCTTGCGACATTGCTGCATTCCCTTGGGAGTATGACAGAATGTACTTCAGAACATTCGTATACCAAGGTCCAGCTACCACTGCTGACTTCATTGTAGCGGATAACTGTGACATCGTTGCTAACCCTGTTGTTGTACAGAGAGCTTCTTACCCAACTGGTACTGCTGAAGAAATTGCTCAACTTGAGAAAAACTTCTACAGCTATCAGGCAGGTTACTTGAAGCACTTGTACAGAATGAATGGTTACAACGAGAACTTTGAAACTTATGTAACCACTGGTACTATCTATGATACCTACTACATCAAGTTCAACCAGTTTGACCGTTCTGCTTATCAGTGGGGTGATTACATCTATGAGGATAGCATGGTGATTGTTGCTGTTCCTAATGCTGCCACTCCAGGTAACGCTGGTATCGCTGCTGCTGTTGAAGCTGTTCTTGAAGCTGCTCTTGGTGCTGTAGTTGACAACAATGCTTGTATCACTACTACTACCACTACTAGCTCTAGCTCAACCAGCACAACTACTAGTACAACCACTCTGATTCCATAATCAGGGGATAGAGGTAAGTTAAAATTTCTATAACCTATGCCAGAGGGTGAGAGGATTAGTTCTCAAAATCCTCTGGCATTTTCTTTATAACTCCCATGTCAACTCTGAAACTAGACATTCTTGTAGTTCCAACATACAACACGCTAACATTAGCTGTTGCTGATGCATCAATCTACCCAACTACCCCACCAAATGTTACATCTCCATCTATTGAGATAAATGTTCCAAACTTTGGAATAGTAAATCTTCCATTTGTAGTGAATGATTTGAATGTCTTTACCACTTCAAACTTGGGAATCAATCCACTTGGTAATGACCCTCTTCCTGATGGTATTTACTATCTGAAGTATTCAGTTGCACCAGCAAACGTAAACTTTGTCGAAAAGACCATTATGCGTACTGAGAGACTTCAAGAGAAGTTTGATGAGGCATTCATGAAGCTTGATATGATGGAGTGTGATAGAGCGATTAAGACACAATCTAAGGTGGAGCTAACAACTATATCGTTCTTCATTAATGGAGCTATAGCAGCTGCAAATAATTGTGCAGCAGTTGAAGCAAATAAATTGTATCTTCAGGCTAGTAAAATGCTGAACAACTTTATGAGAAACAACTGCGGATGTTCAGGAAATAATTACGCAACCGTAACAACGTATTACTAATATGGCAAATTGTTCAAGCTGTGGAGCAAGTGTAGGATGTGGATGCAATCTTAAAAATGGATTGTGTGCATTCTGTGCGAACAAGAAAAAAGAATCCATCACGGTGCAACCACCCACTCCTCAAAATCAATAGACATGTTACAACCTAGATTAACTTCCTGTTCTGAATGTGGTGAAATTCCTGATTTGCTGGCTGATATAGAGTGCAAGATTACGGAGGTGGCAAAGAATCTGTACAACAACACTGTGTTTGCACTCAACATGCCAATTCCATATACAACGATGATAGATCTTCTTAATTACAGAAGAATCTTGACATATAAGTATTGTAACCCAGATTACGCTAAAGATTATAGCGTATGTCAAATAGCTAGTAAAGTAAAACTTCTAAAATATAAATAAATGAGCTGCTCTAATTGTTTTAATGGATGCACAGAAATCATATCTGATGAGTGCGTAAAATATACAGGATACAACATTCCTGCTCTTGACATTTCCAATGGTGACAGTCTTGCTGATGTTGAATTAAAGATTACAACATTCATTATAGATTTGTCTACAGCTAATGGTATCATTCCTGTTATTGATCCAGCTGACCTATGCGCATTGGTGAGTGGTTTTCTTCCAGTGTCTGGTGACATCACACTTAACGATGTTATCTCAGCACTAATTAGATCCATTTGCTCTTTAAAAACCAGTGTTACAGCAATTGAATCAACGCTCACCACCCTTAATGCCAATTACACAATTGGATGCTTGACAGGTGTAACAGCATCGTCTGATACACATGACATTCTTCAAGCAGCTATCAATAAGCTCTGTTCAACAGCCACTGACTTAACGGCATTAGAGGTTGATGTTGACACCAATTATGTTAAGCTTACTGATTTGAATGCGCTTATTCAAGCTTATTTGAATAGCATTGCACCATCTAGCTTGTACAAGAACAAAATGGTGCCATACGTTGCGTATGAGTATTATGGATCTCTTTTAGGATTTGATGTTACAGGAGCAGGTACTGGTTTGTTTGCAAATGTATATTTGTGTAATGGAAGTAATTTTACACCAGATAAAAGGGGACGTGTTGCTGTAGGAACTACAGATGGTAGTATGGTTGGAAGTATAGCAATGAGTTCTGTTGTTAACCCTTCAACACCAGGTAACCCAAGCTATTCATTAAATAGTGTACAGGGATTGAACAATGTCACTTTGACAGCAACTCAAATTCCTTTACATACACACACAGCAACAGCTACTGTTACAGATCCTGGACACAATCATCAACCTGCAAATGGTGGAGACTTTGCAATATGGATTAATAATCCAGCTGATGCTGGTAGTGGTTCTAGTGGATATGAAGTGAGTGCAACTAATCATCCTGGTTCAACAAATACCAAAACAACAGGAATAACTGTGAATGTTACAAACTCTTCAACAGGTGGAGGATTAAGTCATAGCAACATCCAACCTACAATAGGTGCTTATTACATCATGTACATCCCATAAAACTATGCCATTCAATACTAATTGCCCAGGATGCGGATCTTTAGGTCCATGTGGTTGCAGCGGTGAACAATGCAAATTTGTACAATCTGGAGATGTTAAATACGTAGGTCCAAACCTAGCAGGAACAGGCATTCAAAGTTGTGATGACCTCACTGTTGTATTGCAGAAGATTGATAATGCTATTGCTCTAATAGAAGCACAAATTTCTCCAACACCACCTACAACAACTACAACCAGTACATCAGCTGGTCCAACAACTAGTACAACTAGTACAACCACTACAGGACCTGGTTTCTACACTTGGTATCTAGGAGGATTGGTGAATATTTCTAGTCCTTGTACATCAGCTGTATTGTTGTCTCCATTGTACACCTCTGTTCCTACACTAGCAAATGGTGTGGTTTTATACACCAACACTGGTCTAACAACTACTTACAGTGGTTATATTTACATAACCAATTTGAGTACTAAGTGGACAGTATCAAGTGGTGGTGTATTAAGTGCAGCAACTTCTTGCTAACTAATAAACTAAAAGTGCATGTACGTATTCATAACACTAACATCAGCTGGAGCAGACGCAGGACCATTCAACCTTTATTCTAATGTTGATGGTTTCATATCTGCATTTGCTACAGGGGTGAGTAAAGCATCTCTGCTAGCAGGATATTCTGTAATAGCTCCAGCTGGTACAACAACAGTGAGAATAATTAGTGCAGGAGTTTGTACAAACTTTATTGATGTAGCCATAAGTGCTACAACCACCACCACTACTACGGTGGTAGAGATTAGTTGTGGAGAAAGCTCATCATTCTCTGGAGGGATTTCTTATCCAACTACACAATCAATAACATTAACAAGTTCTACAGGAACTGTAGTTTTAAATTATGATGCTCTAAATGT
>JADDYB010000294.1_pt1 | contig 15568 bp, 15 predicted proteins | sample 8641941 | NCBI WGS metagenome assembly JADDYB01 (sample SAMN16275377, study PRJNA637457) | freshwater sediment metagenome | isolation source: Lake Kineret sediment | place: Israel: Lake Kineret | collected 2013
CTCCTCAACGAAGTGGTCTGGATAATTGTGGGGATATTTGTAATCCTTCCCATAATCCAGATCTTCCATCAACTTAGTAGGCGCATTTCGAATATGGAGCGGGACAGGCATGTTCTCAATCTCCCGAACATCCTTCTTTACCCCCAGGAATGCTGTATAGAGTGCATTTGACTTTGGAGCGGTCGCCAAGTAAACCGCTGCCTGGGCAAGGGCCAGATCCCCTTCAGGCAGGCCGATAAAGTGAAAAGCTTCCATCGCAGCGACCGCCACCTGCAAAGCCTGTGGATCTGCATTTCCCACATCCTCCGAAGCAAACCGGATCATCCTTCGAGCGATGTAGAGAGGATCCTCTCCAGCCTCCAACATCCTTCCAAGCCAGTACAAGGCAGCATCAGGATCGCTCCCCCTCAGGCTCTTGTGGAAGGCTGAGATGAGATTGTAATGTTCTTCTCCAGATTTATCATAAAGAAAAGCCTTCCTCTGAAGGACCTCTTCCAAATCTTCTTTCTTGATATGAAGAGTCCCCTTTTGATCGGAAGGGGCTGTGAGGACAATCATTTCCAATGTGTTCAGGGCGATTCTCGCATCTCCATTGGCGATCAGACAGATCCCTTCGAACACCTCTGGCTCGATCATTGTGGTATATTGACCTAATCCTCTTTCTTTGTCCGTCAGTCCTCGCTTCAAGATCAATTCAATCTCTTCCTCTGTTAAGGTATGGAGGGTAAAGACTTTTGTGCGGGAGAGTAATGGGGAAATCACTTCAAAGGATGGATTTTCTGTGGTTGCTCCAATCAGGATGATAGTTCCTCTCTCCACATGGGGAAGAAAGGCATCTTGCTGAGCCTTGTTGAACCGATGGATTTCATCTACAAAAAGGATCGTTCGTCTCTTATTATATTTCCATTCTTCTTCCGCCTCTTGGATGACCTCTCTGATCTCTTTCACCCCAGAGAGGACAGCACTGAAAGCGAGAAATTGAGCACCTGTGGTGGAGGCGATGATCATGGCTAAGGTGGTCTTTCCAGACCCCGGAGGCCCCCATAAAATCATGGAAGGAAGATGATCGGATTCAATCGCCTGGCGGAGAACCTTCCCCTGACCCAAGAGATGGTCCTGGCCAACAAATTCATCCAATGTCTGAGGCCTCATTCGATCAGCAAGGGGAGCCTCTTTCTTAAATAATTCCTTCCCTTTCTTACCAAAAAGATCTGTCTGCTTCTTCATAATATAAATTCACTATGCGCTATGCCCCATGCCCCTTGCATCATTTTGAATTTCTCGTATGGCTTGAAGCATCTCTTCATGAATCAACCCATTAGAGGCCAGCATTTCTTCAGAATAGATATTGAACGGTCGGCTTTGAAAGTCAGTTACCCTCCCCCCTGCTTCAGTCACCATCAGACTTCCTGCTATCACATCCCAAGGATGTAGTTTCAATTCCCAAAACCCATCAAAACGGCCCGCCGCCAGGTAACTCAGATCGAGGGCGGCAGAGCCTGGCCGGCGAACGGCAAAACTTTTAGAGATAAACTTTCGAAAATAACGAAGATAAAAATCGGTATGCTCTCGGACATCATAGGGGAATCCTGTGCTGAGAAAACTTTGTTCTAAATGGTCGGCACGAGAGACATGGATTCGATTCCCATTAAGAAAAGCTCCCTTCCCTTTTTCAGCATGAAACAATTCATCGAGCATCGGGTTATAAACCACACCCAACCTTACCTCCCCTTCCACTTCAAGCCCGATGGAAACACAGAAACAAGGAAACCCGTGAAAGTAGTTAGTCGTCCCATCAAGGGGATCAATAATCCATTTCCATGGGGACCCTTTCCCTTCAAAGGGTCTCTCCTCTGTCAGGAGATCATGATCTGGAAAGGCCTCTGAAATCATCTGGACGATGGCTCTTTCACAGAGCGTGTCTACTTCTGTCACCGGATTAATGTCACCCTTATACTCCACCTGATGAGATTGGCCGTAATGGAGTTTCTGGATTCGACCTGCTGCTTTGGCTGCCGCGGTGGCTACTTGAAGATAGCGATCCTTCTTTCTCATCTCTCTCCTATTTTTCAAATCCCCCTCTATCCCCCTTTTCTAAAGGGGGAAAATTTTCTCCCCTCTTTTGCAAAGAGGGTTTGGGGGAGATTTAATGATTAGTAAAATTCTTCAAAAGTTGACAACGCTTTCATCAAAACTATATGATACCAATTAAATCAAGTCAACGAGGAATGAGATGAATTTCAAAACTTATGGAAACTGTTTTGTCTGTGGAGAAAATAATCCAAATGGGTTGCGATTGAGTTTTGAGATCGACAAGGAGAAACAAACCCTCAAAACTACTTTTATCGCGAGCCCGACCTTCCAGGGGTGGGATGGTATCGTCCACGGAGGAATTATCAGTACCTTATTGGATGAAGCAATGGCAAAACTGATTTATGAATTAGGGTATCAAGCGGTCACGGCTTCTTTAGAGGTCAAGTTCAAAAATCCAACCCCAATCCTCGAACCCTTACGTGTTTATGGAGAGATTACGGAGGTGAGTAAAAGACTGATCAGAGCAAAGGCTCATGTGGCAAAAGAGGATGGGACCATTTTAGCAACAGGAACTTCCACCTTCCTGAAACAGAGTACAAAATGAGTACAAATCCAAATGTCAAAATTCAAATGTCAAATGAATGTCACAATAGTCCAATGCCAAAACATTTCTTCATTTCTAATAGATTTTGTCATTTGAACTTTGAGTTTTGAAATTTTACATTTCTCTCGACCATCCATTGGGCATAATCCGCATCAAAACCAAATCGTTCTAATAAGGCTCGATCCTTGAGCAGTTCTCCCATGGGGAGATCTTCTATCTTTCTTCCTCCATAGAGCAGAACAGCTCTCTGGCAGAGATCCGAAGCTACAGGTAAGTGATGAGTCACGATGACTTTTGTTTGAGGGACGGACTGGATCCGTTCGATCAACATTCGGCTTCCAGCAGGATCGAGGTTGTCCGTGGGTTCATCGAGGGCCAGGATCTCAGAGTCCATGGACAAAACGGTGGCCAAAGCAACCCTTTTCTTTTCCCCTTCACTCAGATGGTGTGTCGACCTTCCTTCAAAACCTTTCAACCCCATCATTTCAAGAGCCCTCTCCACCCGTTGCCGAACCCTGTCCTCATCCAGTTCCATATTGAGAGGACCAAAAGCCACATCATCAAAGACCGTGGGACAGAAGAGTTGATCCTCTGGGCTTTGAAAGACGAGGCCCACCTTTCTCCGAATTTCTTTCAAATTTGCTTTCTCGACCGGAATGCCCAAGACGGTCACCTTTCCCTCCCCCATCAGGGTCCCATTCAGATGATAGAGAAGAGTGGACTTTCCCGCCCCATTTGGGCCAAGGATCGCAATAGACTCGTGTTGAAAGACTTCCAAATGGATATCTCTTAAGGCAGGCGTCCCGTCCGGATAATCGTAAGAGAGATGATCAATTTCAATGACTTTATTGGATGTCATACTAAATAGATCCTTAGAAAAAAGAGAAGAGGAGAAAGGAAGAGAAAAAGTATTTCGGCCAACCCAAATTGACTGGCCGTAGTTTCAGGCATCGTTCCATGATACCCCCTGGAGAGCATTGCCAGATAAACCCTTTCCCCACGGTGAAAACTTCTCAAGAAAAGCGTTCCGATCATATGGCCGATGACCTTGGTTTGCCAGAACCATCTTCCCCCAAAGCATCTTGAATTCCTCGCCCGTTTCATTCGATACATCTCATCAATGAGGATAAAGGAATAACGGTACATGAAGGAGGTGAGCATGGTAAAAATTTTTGGGGAACCCAACTTCTCCATTCCTTTGATCAATTGAGGGAAAGAGGTAGTGGAAGAAAGCAAGATAATAGAAAAAGCTCCCAAACATGATTTAATCACCACATTCCACAGAATCCATAGACCACTCTGGGATATAGAAAGACCTCCGAGACCTAAATTGTATCCTCCTCCCACTGCATCTTTTTTCATGAAAGGAATGGAAATAGCCACGACAAAGAGAAAAGGGAGGATGACCAAAACTTTTTTGAGCAAATGGCCTAAGGGAAGTCTTGCAAAAAGAGCGATGCCGATAAGAGTGATAGCCAGAAGGCTGAAGAGAAGAAAGGAGGTAGGTGGAGAACTGACTCCGATCAAAATAAAAGTAAAGAAGACGATAATCTTTGCCCTGGCATCCAGATGGTGAATAGGACTCTCGGTTTGGCTGTGGTGATCCAGGAAGGCATGCTTCATCAGCTTGCCTTCCTGTCTAATCCGAACCCTCTTGAAAAGTTGAGGCCAAGGATCTTTTTCTGATCCCTTCTTGGGAGGCCGGATTCTTCCAATTCTTTAAAATATCTTCGAGGCGAAATCAGTGGAAAGTCTGTCCCCAAAAAGATCTTCTCTGCTCCCACGATCTTACTGATAATAGCGTAAATCTTCTTCGAGTAGAGAAAAGGCGAGGCTGCGGTATCGTAATAGACATTGGCCATGCTCTTTGCCACCTCTGGCATCAATTCGTAGAAAGGAAGGCCTCCTCCCCAGTGTCCTAAGATGATAGGAAGTTGTGGGAAAGAGAGGATGAGTTCATAAAAGCGGTCAAGAGGTGTCCTACCCTTTCCTGGGTAGGAATGGCCGATCGTCTCATTGGTATGGAGGAGAAGAGGAATCCCCTGTTTTTCCATTTGGGTGAGGATCGGTTTCATGGAATGAATATCCTGAGAGGTCATTTCATCACGATAGAAAGCGATCTCCCCGACCCCTCTCGCTCCCTTCTTTATGGCCCGATTCAATTCTTCCCCTGACCAATCTGGATTTGAAAAAAGGAGGATCACAAAAACAATCAATCGATTTGGATAGCGTGATGCGGATTCCAACAGATACTGGTTATGAAGGAAACAGAGATCAGGTTGGCTCCAAGGAAACCCGCAAATAACAGAAAGGTCTATTCCGAATTCGTCCATCGAAGCAATCAAATCTTCCACACCCACCATCTTTGCCTTTGAATTTTTGTAAATGAATGAAAATCCTTCATCCCTCTCACAGAAAGCCTCTCGATCCTTTCTCACTTCATCTGGAAAGATATGAGTATGACAATCAATAATCATGGTATGCCCTGAAGGTTACAATGGAATATGATTTGAGTTTCCTTCATATCTCGATACATCTTAAAGACTTCAATCTCACCGCCCTTGTTGGTTAAGTCACTTCAGGGCTGGCCTTTTGTAAAACCATAATGGCCGATGCATTTCCCGAGATTCCAATACTCATTGGCACCTGGACAGAAGACTAAGGGGAGGGCCTGGGTGATATCGATTCGACCTTTTTCCTTCTGAATTTCTTCTTTTACATGGAGGGCAACGATTTCACTTAGAAAGAGACCGTGGCTCCCTAATGAAACTATTTCTTTTACCTTACATTCCATTTGAACAGGACATTCATCGATCAAGGGGGGCTTTACTTTTTGGGCGGGCACCTGTTTCCATCCCATCGAAGAGAATTTATCTGTTTCCTTCCCTGAAAGCACACCACAGGCATCCACCTTTCTGACCATCTCCTCGGAAGGAAGATTGATGACAAACTCCTTGGATCGCTTCACGCAGGCATAGGAATACCGTTCCGGCCGGATGGAGATACCGATCATAGGAGGTTCTGAATTGATCACCCCCACCCAGGCCAAGGTAATGATATTGGGTTTCCCTGCTTCATCGACACAAGTCACCAAAACGACTGGAGTAGGGAAAAGCAAAGGGGTGGGTGGAAGACTTTTTCGCCCCATCCTTTCCTCCTTTCTTGGGCCACTCGCCGTTATTGGAAAAGGTTTACATCCCCTTTTCCTTTTCGAATCACTTTGGGAACATCATCGGTGAGGTCAATGATGCTGGAATGTTCGGCGACAATGACCCCTCCATCAATGACAAGGTCTAATTGTTTTCCAAAGCGTTCTTCGATCTCTGCGGGATCATTGTACAGCCCCTCATTGGGTTTATAAACGCTGGTACTGATAATCGGGTGCCCCAGGTCCTTGACGAGGGCTAAGCATATCTTGTTGTCAGGAATTCTTATCCCCACCGTGTTCTGTTTGGTCATGGCTATCTTTGGAACCAGCTTCGTCGCCTTCAGCACAAAGGTATAGGCGCCAGGGAGAAGGCGTTTCATCATTTTATAAGCGTAGTTGGAGACATAAGCATAACGACTGATATCCTTCAAATCAGAACAGATGAAACTTAAAGGTTTCTTCCCATCCAATTTTTTCAGTCGATGGACCTTTCGAATTGCTTCCGGGTTGAAGAGGTCACATCCTACTCCATAAATCGTATCGGTAGGATATCCGATCGCCCCCCCTCCTTCAAGGACCTCCACAACTCTTCGGATCAATCTTGGTTGTGGATTTTTGGGACTGATGGTGATGATCATTATTCACTCTCCTTTGTCGAAATAAATGATCAAATAGCAAAGTCCAAATGTCAAATGAATGCTAAAATTTAAAGTTGTCTAAGAAGTGGTTATTTGAATTTTATTTGAACTTTGATCTTTGGCATTTGAAATTCGTTTAAATTTCCTTCTCCAACTCCTTCACCCGAACTCCCCTGAGAAAGCGCTTGCTGTAATAAGGGGCATCCAAATAATCTATTTTCACCTGCTTGTTGTAAGAAGAAGCGTGAACAAATTGATTGTCACCGATGAATATCCCAACATGGGCCCTATTCCCACGCCGTTTAAAAAAGACCAGATCCCCTTCCTCCAATTGATCCTTTTCCACCTTTTTCCCCACAGAGAACTGTTCTCGGGTAGTTCTGGGAAGTTCGATATTAAAAATTTCGTAAATCTTCTTTACAAAGGCAGAACAATCAATCCCTCTTAATGTAGATCCTCCTAATTTATACGGGACGCCTAAAAAGGTTTTCACCACTCTGACAAAAAGGTTTCTTTCCTCTGGATTGCTCCATTTCCCGAGGGTGGCAGAGATGACGGACTCTCCTTTCTCACCTTCTGTCTGTGAAGCTACAGTAACTTCCTCGCCATCCCCTAACTCTTCTGTCTCCTCATCCAGTCGGCTTTCGTCTTTTGGGAGAAGAAGTATTTGCCCAATCTTTAAGGTTGAAGTTTGGAGGCCGTTCATCTTTTTAATTTCTTCTATCGAGAGACCTACCCTCTTTGAAATACTGTAAAGGCTATCTCCCTTCTGTACCACATAAGAATCTGTCTCCCCTGAAAGTTTTTTACTGATTCGGCTTGAAGACTTTCTCACCACCTCATCTGTCTTTTTCCCTCTTTGGGTTGGAATTGTGAGAACCTGTTTGGGTATGATCGAATCTCCCTCTAAGGCGTTAGCTTTTTTTAACGCCTCGATGCTGACACCCAAGGATTTCGAAATCTCATAGAGTGTATCACCGGGTCTGACCGTATATTGCTCCTCTGTCCATCCCTTCTGGCAAAAACCAAACAATAATAAAAGACCGATCAAACCCACTCCCAAAAATTTCAATGGCCTGATCATAGAATTCCTCCTCTCTTCATGAAGGAAAGCTTTCCCTTACTCAACCGCTAAGGAAATTTGAAGAAAGATAAAACCCCGTTAGAAATGATGTAATTTTAAACCCCGTCATTTCAGAAAGATATCTAACTTCTGAACACCGCTCATCCTAATTATAAAAGCGGGTCTTTCTAACGGGGTAAATGGGATGAGCAATAGGATTTATTTATACAAAACTTAGACCTGGAAGTCAACCCGACTAGGCAGGAAGGATTATTCTTGAATCAGGAGGATGCGAACCATCATGCGACTCTCTTGATCGGCTGCACGTTTTGCCGGCTCTTTGATTTTCTCATCGACCTCTTCCCTCTTCGCTCCTGGCGCAGCCTTCAGATTTCCAGCGACCTGTTTTTTCGCGATCACCTTATCTGTCTGGGTGGGAGTACTCAGCCCCATTAATTCTTTTTCAAACTCTGAAAAGGAACCCGTTGGGAGGGAAGCAAGGAACATGTTTTCTTCTGAAGTGATCATTTCCCCTCCAAATTTTTTGACCAATTCTTGAAGTTTGGAAATCATCTTGTCCCGATCGGAGACCTTCAAAATGATTTCTTGAGCCAATTTCGAAGCAACGGCAGATTTCTCCTTTGCAGCCAATCCTTTCTCAATTTTTCCTAGTTCCGAGGGTGGGGCTTTTGTCCTCGCTGCCTCCTTCGATTCAATGGGTTGATACGCCATAATCTCAGTTTTGGAGGAAGGGGCTTCACCCTTTTTTGCTTCTACCTTGACTTGCGGAACATAGGCCCCTTCAAATTTTTCCTCCCTTGCCACAGGGGCTTTAGCCAGGTCAACATCCTTTGGATGAGGTGTCTCAGGAGGAGTCTCCAAGACCCTTTGCTCTTTCTCCATTTCTTTTTGAGACAACACCTGTTCAGACTTTTTCTCTTCAGAAAGAGGGGAAGAAGGTTGTTTAGCATCCTTCAGGCGGTAAACCTCCATCGGCATCATCTTGGTGAGATAGAGCACCAAAAACACGATGGCCACCATGGCGACCGCTTGGACTGGAAGTTTCAAGGAGAGCGGAAATCCAAACCATCTTCCTCTGACCTTTTCGCCCAGAGGGGCTCTTTTCCGTTCCTCTATCTTTTTATAAAGTTCGGGAAGAAATCCTTCCGGAACCTCCACCTCTGCAACGGAGCGAAGCCATCCCATCGTTTTCTCGAATCGCTCAAATTCCTTCTGACACTCAGGGCAAGAAGAAAGGTGTTCTTTGACACTCTTCTCCTCGGATGGCGTCAACTCCTTCTCCCATAAGGAGGAAAACTGATCTCGTACTTTTTCACAATCCATAGACCCTCCTCCACTCCTTAATGAGCGGCCCTCTCTAAAATCCCTTTCAGATCCATTCTCGCCCTGTGGAGTTTGGATTTAATTGTCCCCTCGGGAAGACCAAGCAATTTACCCATTTCTTCATAAGAAAATCCCTGGAGGTCTCTCAACACAAGTAATTCCCTCTGATCTTCTTTCAGTTTCAGGAGTCCTCCCTGAATGAATTGTTGAATGCTCTTCTTCTCGTAGAGGGTTTCAGGGTTATCAGAAGGATCAACAATGGCTCTTGGCATATTCCCGTCTTCTGTCTCCACTGGATCGTCTAATGAATCGGAATTGAAATACCTTCTCCGCTTTAAATATTTCCAGCGATTCCGACAGTGGTTCAAAGTGATCTGCGTGAGCCAGGCATCAAATTTGACCTCCTCCTTCAGATCCTTGATCGACTCAAAGACAGATATAAAAACCTCCTGGGCCAAATCTTTCGCCTCTTCCAGATTGCCCAACATCCGGTAAGCGATGTTGAACACCTTTTTCTGGGAGTGAAAAACAATCTCTTCAAAGGCCTTTTCGTCCCCAGTCTTGCAACTCTCGATCGTCTCTTTTTGAACCTTAGGAGAAGTCTTCATTAAAAACTCATTCTTCCCCTATCCCTATAGACAACAGAAGATCGGTTTTGGTTCCATTTTTAGGGATTAGGGTTGAAGGTTGATCCCCTATTCCATCTCTTCCCCCCTTTGCGCCAGGGTAAGGAATGAAAGGAGAAGGAAGGAGTGCTTCAAGTTGAACAAATTCTTTTAAAATATCACTAAAAATGGGAAGGGTTGTCAAGTTCAAAAAAATTATTTGATTTTTTTATGACAGATATCTATAATTTGTTGAAAGGGAAACGAAATGATTAAACTTTTAAAAGGAGGTGAGGGGAAGATGAAAAAGGCAATCTCTGCCATCTTGTCGTTGCTCTTGATCGGAATGTTTATTTCGGCCTTGGTGGGATGTGGAGCGGATATCAAAGCAGAAAACGAGAAACTGAAAGCGGAGAACACCAATCTCAAATCGGACGGTGACAAGTTGAGACTCGAAGTTCAAAAATTGAAGGAAGAGATCCAGAAGGCTGCCGAGAAGGAAGCGACCATGAGTTCTCTGACTGCAGAAAATGAGGCCTTGAAAAAGCAGGTCGAAGATTTAAAGGCCCAATTGGCAAAAAAGAAAAAATAGCCATGCAATGACCAAATCATAAAAAAGGGAAGACCCGGGCCGAAGGGTTTTCCCTTTTTTGGTTCATGTTCTCTCCTCATGAAAAAACACAATCGTTCCAAAAAAAAATGGAAAAGAGGATTGGCTTTCTATGCCATTTATGCCTTACTCCTCTCTGGCCTTTTGCTTCTCCTCTCCGGAGCCTTGCTCTTTTTCTATTATTCGCATCGTCTCCCTGATTTTATATCACTGAAGGAACGAACCCCCAATGCTTATTCCATTGTTTATTCTGAAGAGGATGAAGTGGTCGGAAAATTTTTGATGGACAATCGGATCCCCATCCCCTATGAACGGATTCCCAAACAACTGATCAACGCTTTCATCGCTGCAGAGGATGCGGAATTTTTCCAGCATAAAGGAATCGATTACAAAGGAATACTCCGTGCGATGTTCAAAAACCTCCTCGCCGGAAGGATTGTCCAGGGAGGGAGTACGATCACTCAGCAGGTAACCAAGACCTTTTTCCTCACACCCAAGAGAAGTTTATTCCGAAAATTGAAGGAGGTTGCCTACGCCTTCGGTCTGGAGCGGGATTTAACCAAGGAGGAAATTCTCACCCTTTACCTCAATAATATTTATTTAGGAAATGGAGCTTATGGCGTGGAGGCCGCTGCTGAGAGTTACTTCAATAAGACTGTGGAACAGCTCAACCTGGCAGAGATGGCCTTGATGGCTGGCCTGGTAAAAGCCCCGAGCCGTTATTCGCCGGTCAACAGTTTGAAAAGGGCCAAGGACCGACAGGCCTACGTTCTCACCCGCTTGACCGAATTGGGCCTCATCTCCCAGGAGCAGAAGGAAAAAACCCTCCGGATTCCATTGAAGATTCAATCGAGGGAAAGTGCTTATTTCAGCAAAGCACCTTACTTCACAGAGTTCATTCGGCACCAGGTGGAAAGAAAATATGGAAAGGAAAAACTCTACCAGGAAGGACTAAGGATTTACACCACTCTTGACCTATCTTTTCAGAAAACAGCTCAAAAATCTATGGAGATGGGGTTAAGGGAACTGGATAAGAGACAGGGATTTCGAGGTCCTCTCCACACTCTTTCTCCAAAGGCGGTGAAGGAACTTTTAAGTAAAAAGAAAGGGACGCTGAATCCCCTTCTCCAAAACGAGATTTTTGAAGGGGTAATCCTCTCCAAAGATGATTCAAAAAAGTTTTACTCCGTCTGGGTAGAAGATCGAAAGGGAATTCTCTTTTTCTCTGAAATGTCTTGGGCCCTTAATATCAAACCCACACCGAACTACAAACCACCAAAAGTAAAAACCCCTGGAGACCTTCTCAACACTGGAGATGTCATCCATGTCCGGGTGAAAGAGGCTCTTAAAAAAGATCAGCCCATTGCTCTCACCTTAGAACAAGAGCCTCTCGTTCAGGGCGCTTTACTCTGTCTCGACCCGAAAACCGGGCATGTCAGAGCAATGGTTGGGGGCCGCGATTTCAGCGAAAGTCAATTTAACCGTGCGATTTCCTCTCGAAGACAACCCGGTTCGGCCTTCAAACCCTTCGTCTACGCAGCAGCCTTGGAGAAAGGCTATACCCCCTCCACCATTCTCATGGATTCTCCAGTAGAGTATTCAGATCCAGATGGGGGAACTTATTGGGCTCCAAAAAATTATGATAAAGAGTTTAAAGGACCCATTACTTTCCGGAACGCCTTGGCCCATTCCAGAAATGTCGTCACCGTCAAAATTCTTGAAGACATCGGGCTGGGTTACGTCCTTAAATTCATCAAAAATTTGGGAATTGAATCTCCTGTCAAAAGGGATCTCTCCGTCGCCCTAGGCACCTCAGGGGTTTCCATGTTGGAGATGACTTCCGGTTTTGCTGTCTTTGCAAACGGAGGGGAACGGGTTAAACCCGTTTTTATTAAAAAGATTGTCACCATGAAAGGTGAAGTCCTCGAGGAAAACATTCCATACATCGAAATAAATGAAGAAGAAGAGGAAACCTCTGAAACTCCTTCCCCCATTTTAAAGGAACGGGTGATTTCCCCACAAAATGCTTTTATCATGACTCATCTTTTGCAGGGAGTTGTCCAACATGGGACAGGCCAGAGAGCAAAAGTTCTCGGAAGGCCAATAGCCGGGAAGACGGGAACTTCCAGCGATTATTCTGATGCATGGTTCATTGGATACACTCCCTCTCTTCTTACAGGAGTCTGGGTGGGAATTGATGATAAGACTTCTTTGGGAATCAATGAGACAGGGGCTCGTGCAGCCCTCCCCATTTGGATTTCTTTTATGGATCAGGCCTTGAAGAGCACCTCTGTTGAAACCCTTAAACCCCCCAAGGGGATTACATTGATAAAAGTGAATATTGAAACAGGATTACCCAGTGATAAGGATTCCCCTGAAACGATCATGGAGGCATTCGTTGATAGCTCCATCCCTTGGGAGAAGGAGGATCGTGAAAAAGAAAACCCTTCTTCAGGGGCACCCGTCCGTGGGAGGTCTCCTGGAGATCCCCCTATTCCATTCGGCTACTAAAAAAATGCTAAACGTTTAGTGCTCTATATCCATAGCGAAAAATATTAAATGGAGGAAGCATGAAAGACGAAGAAATAAAGGATACATTGTGGAACGCTAAGACAGTCGCCGTGATAGGGATATCTCCGAAAGAGGACCGTCCTAGCTATATCGTGGCATCTTATCTAAAATCGAAGGGATATCGGATCATCCCGGTCCGACCGGATGGGGAAGAAATTCTCGGAGAAAAGGTTTATCATAGTCTTTCAGAAATTCCGAAAGAGATTGGAGTGGAGGTGGTAGATATCTTCCGAAGATCAGAAGATGTCCCACCCATTGTGGAAGAGGCCATCCAGCGAGGAGCCAAGGTGGTCTGGATGCAGGAAGGGGTTATTCACAAAGAGGCGGGGGAAAAAGCTGAGAAAGCAGGATTAAAAGTGGTCATGGACCGTTGTATGAAGAAGGAGCACCAACGGCTTCTCTAAAAACAAAATTTCGAAATCCGAAACAAAAATATTAAATCCTAAACTCGAAACTATAAACTCTAAACAAACTCAAATGCCCAAAGCACAAAACTTAAAACCGTATAATCTCTTGAGTTTTCGATTTTGGATTTGTTTAGGATTTAGAGTTTAGTGCTTAGAGTTTAAACCATTTCGGATTTCGCTTGCCTGCCGGTAGGCAGGTGCTTCGGATTTCTTATTTAAGACCCAAGTATCGTTCTTCTTCCATTATACCTTTCTGTGTCATATTGATTCTGAACATCCACCAAGTTCAATTTATTAAGGGCCTCTCTCAATGGAACAGCGGTGATCCTTCCGTTCCGATAGCTCACCATCTTCCCAAAATCTTCTTTGGCGATCAGGTCGACAGCAGCGATGCCAAAATATCTTCCCATCCGCCGATCATAAGCACAGGGAACCCCTCCGCGTTGTAAGTGACTGAGCGTTATACTTCGCGTCTCGATTTTCGTCAACTGAGAAATCCACTTTGCCAAGAATTCCCCAATTCCTCCTAAAATCTTATGACCAAAGCTATCGACGCCCTCTTCTTTTACAATCTCAGTGTATCCAGCGGGCCGCGCCCCTTCCGCCACTACAATGATCTCGTACCGAGCTCCTTTTTTTCTCCCCTCCAGGAGCAATTCGTTGACCCTATTAATCTCAAAATTATATTCCGGAATCAGAATGATATAGGCCCCGCTCGACTCTCCTCCTTCCAGAGCTAACCAACCCGCATGCCTTCCCATCGTCTCTACCACAAAGATCCTTCGGTGAGACCCTGCCGTCGTCCTGAGACGATCAATTTCTTCGGTGATCACATTCACGGCGGTCTCAAACCCCAGGGTGTAATCCGTCCCAGAAAGATCTTTGTCGATGGTCTTAGGAATGCCTACCACTTTTACACCTTCCAGATAAAGCTTGTGAGCTACTCCGAGGGTATCTTCCCCTCCAATGGCCACTAAGTAATCCAGATGATACCTCTCTATATTCTCGAGGACGATCTTGGATTGATTGTTCTTCGGATCATAGGGATTGGTTCGTGAAGTTCCAAGCATGGTCCCTCCATATCGATCCCAAGTCCTCACCATCTCCTCTGTCAAAATGCCAATCCTTGCCGTGGGATCATTCTCATCTCCATCCGGTAAAACCAGTCCTTTCCAACCGTCCCGGATCCCAACGACCTCATAGTTGATCTTCCTGGTCTTCTTGAGCCGATCATCTAACGCTGTTTTGACTACCCATTTAGTGGCTGAATTTAGTCCGGCACAATCTCCACCACCTGTGAGAACTCCGATTCTCTTCTTTTCCATCTTCTTCTCCAAATCTTTATGTTAGTCTTCTGCAGAACGTAATCCGATCATTACCCGGACGATAATAATCCGGGACTCTCCCCACCTCTTGAAATCCATTCTTTAGGTAAAATTTCAGAGTCTTTTCAAAATGAGGTATCGTGGAGGCATCTGCAAGAATCAGCCGTCCTCCCTCCGCCTTCACGAGTTCCTCTAAAAAACTTATAAGTTTTGAACCCACCCCCTGTCCCTGGAAATCAGGGTCTACAGCGATCCAATAGAGGTCGAAAGTCCCCTGGGTCATGGGGGTGGGACCATAACAAATATAACCGATGACTTGATCTTGATCATCCACTACGCAATCAATCTGATAATCCTTTTGGATCGGATCCTTCAGCACGATGTCGATCAACTCCATGGCTACATCGATTTCCGCGGAAGTGAAAGAACGGGTCTTGATCAGCATCGAAAGCAGCCTGGCCCTATCTTTTTCAACCAATGGACGAATTTTCATCAGAGTCACTTGGAGAAATCTTTAACTTCCCTTTTCTACCACCTTGATCAAAGTGTTCGCTGGAATCAGCTGATTAGGATTCCCTCCATTGAGCAGAACCATCTCTTTGAGTTTTTCATTCTGAACGCCCAGTCCTCGGAGTGCATTCTCCAGTGTGTCAGTGGTTCTGACAGCCCGGACGCGGACACGGTCAGGTTTTATATGGATCCTCCTCGGATCCGAAAGCTCTTTGAATTGACGCATGGTATTTTCGAAGAGAGGTCCATAATGTTGAAAACGTTCGATGGAGGTTAGACCATGGAACACAAAGACATTCCTCCCCTTTTCAATGAAATAGGACACCAACCGGTATACGGTCTTCTGAGTGCGAATCTCTGAGAGCACTCGTTGTGAAGGGAGACCATTCACCTGAACTGCATCGGCCCTTATCGCATAGGCCCCTGTTTTGGTAATAAAAGTCCCTGCAGCCTCTCTGGATGAGGAACCTGATGTGACAGAAAGCAAAATGACGGCATCCTGCCCTTCGCTGACCATTTGCACCTGCGACGGCTTGTTATTTAGTTTCCATTTAGTTGGAACGGGGAATTGAAAACGGAAGCCAGGATGGTAGAATACATCGTCGGCCACATATCCCTGGCGCGGATCATCTCCAAAAATGAGACCGTCAATCTCTCTTAAGTATTTTTCTCGGTTCACTTGCATTTCCTTCAGATTCGGTTCCTCATC
>JADDYB010000295.1_pt1 | contig 15521 bp, 17 predicted proteins | sample 8641941 | NCBI WGS metagenome assembly JADDYB01 (sample SAMN16275377, study PRJNA637457) | freshwater sediment metagenome | isolation source: Lake Kineret sediment | place: Israel: Lake Kineret | collected 2013
AACCATGAACCTGTCATTGGGAGAAGATGAATGTTTATTTATCCGCTCGACTCTGAATATGGAGAGTTGAAATTTATTGTAATCTCCTTATCTTCTGTATATGTTTTGGATTTATCTAAAGTGTAAGAAGTACTATTTGCTTTATCAGTTGCGGAACCTGCACAAATACCTATACATAGGGCGATACTAAACAATACAAAAATCGATCTCATCATTGCAGCATCCCTCCTTAGCCTGAACTAGACACGTTTTGAACATGCTTCATTTCAGCCACTTTTCTGGTAATTCAATAATTATAAATCTTTTCTTTAAGCTTCTACTTGCACCATAGTTACCAGCCTCAGCGACCCACTTCGCATTATTCTTGAATTGGGAGCTTGAGTTGAGCTATGCGTGAATCATGGAGGAAAGAATAGAGCGTTCCTTTCCATTGGAGAAGAACGTGGCCTTGTTCATCGATAAAAATGGTCTGAGATTGGATGCGCTCTGCCAGCTCAGCAATTGTGCACCGGAGACGGGCAAGCTTGGAAAACAGCAGCGCTTTTTCCTCTTTTCACAAAAAATCAGCCCTAGGAATCAATAGCCCGGCCAGGATTCGAACCTAGGTGAGGAGGTCCAGAGCCTCCCGTGATTGACCGCTACACTACCGGGCTTCGACCATAAACCATAGCAAAGAAGGTTATTAATCTATCGATCCGCAGCCTGCCGCTTCGATCTGTCATCAAGCCATCCTGCGAATCAACTTTATTCATCTGCTCTCTTTTGGGCAGATCCCTTGTCAAGCAGAGACGTAATCGAGGAGAACCACTTTCGGTTTTATTTCGACCGAATCTGAATCAACGTTAAGATTTGAGGCGTTGATAGTGAGGCTCTTTAATGGACCCTGATAGTCGCGCCCTTGCAGAAACTTGGATACTGGATCCAGGGGGAAGCGAAGTGCTTTGGTTTGATAGTGCATGGGTATGATAATTTGCGGATGCAGCTGGCTTGCCACTTTATCCGCTCCTGCAGCGTCAATTGTGTAAATGCCTCCTGCCGGGATAAACAGCAGGTCAACCTCTCCGATCTCCTGAATCTCTTTTTGCTTTAGAACGTGGCCCAGGTCCCCCAAGTGACACATCCTTATTCCGTCCACCTGGAAACAAAAGACAGTATTTTCGCCCCGCCTTGCTCCCGCCTGCTCATCGTGGTAGGTGGCCACTCCCCGAAACACCATTCCCGAAGCTACATGCATTCCAGGGCGGCGGACAACAGAAAAGCCGCCAGCCACCGCTTCTACGCTATTGTGATCCGAGTGATTATGGCTTATCAAGACCACATCGGCCTTTATCTTGGGCATTTTATAGCCCACTGACTTATCGAAGGGATCTGTAAGTATGGATAGGCCATTTGAGCCCATAATATGAAAGCAAGAATGCCCTAGCCAGGAGACGATCATGTTTAATAATTACTTGTCCTTTCCTAATAACCATTTCCAATTCGCGCGTCTATCACTGCATGAACTACTCCCGGCGAGTACTTCTTCACTCTTGTGAAGCCAAGAATCTCCGCTTTCAGGCCCAGCTTTTCAGATGCTTCAGATACCTCTTTTATGGCAGCTTGCGGGTACTGCCAGGAGGGAATGGTCTGGTGGTAATGCAGCACTCCGCCAGGGCGCAAGGCTTGGAGTCCCTTTTCCAAATATCTATTGGTTGTGCCCACATAGCCCATTACTACTCTATCTGCAACGCTTTGCGGGGTACTATTGACGCAGTCGCCTAGGATGGGCATCACAATGGATTCGACATGGTTGAGCCTCACGTTCTCTGTTAGATATCTATGAGCAATAGGATTGATTTCGATGGCCAGGACATTCCGGGGCCGGGAATGTACAGCCATGGGAACGGCAAAGTAGCCGATGCCAGCGAACATATCCACTACTGTTTCGTTGTGTCCCAAAAGACTCATGCGCATGCGCTCGCGAAGGTTTCCCTGGGAGAACATAATGCTTTTAGCATCCAGCTTGAAAAGGACTCCATTCTCGCGGTGGATCGTCTCTGATCTTTTCCCAGCAATTATCTCTCTTACCGGTTCTCTGAATGACCCCTCGATCCCAAAGTCACGAAGGACACAACTGCATCGAGGGTAGATAGATAAAAGAGCCTTTCCGATCTGATACTTGAATCGCTCCAGCGCAGGCAAGATCTTCACTAATATTACATCCCCGAGAATAAACCAGCCGCGGGGAAGAAGCTCTAAGAGATCCTCTTCCAGGCTGCCTTGCATCACTTCTGAAAGCCTGGGTGTTTTCTTGTAGAACTCCGGCTGCTTTTGGTGGATAATAGTAAAGCCAGGTAGAGAATCCTTTATAGGAATTTCCACCAAGCTCTGTTTAGCCTGCACTTTTCTACTAGAATCGAGGATGCCACTTGCAGAGACTTGCTGCAATGCTGATTTTACCTCATTCTTGCGAACCAGGACGGCAAGATCACCGCTTTGAGCTGAAGCTCTGTTCAAACCTAATCCCTTCTCTAGTGCAGTCAAACCGGAGGATTATTCTGTCGTCTTTGCGTTTGACATCATAATCTTTGGCGTGCACCACCAGGCCAGAATCATAGCCCTTAGGGACCACCAGGTTGAGTGTGGCAGGGACTGAAGTCCAGTTGGAAGATAGATATAATCTGATGCTGGCATCGCTGCTGGAGTTCAGTCGGATGAAAGTATTTCCAGTATGGGAAATAGTAATTACTCCTCCCCGGGAGCTGATATTTTGGTCTATGTTGGGAGGAAGGATCATTTCCAGTTCGTTGTTGAATCCGTCGGGATTCTTGATATCTAGTCCAAGGTAATTTCCTAGACTGGCGTTGGAGAGATAAGCAGAGTATTGCACTGTCCGGGGAGCTATAGCCGGAGGAGCGCTGATAATGGACATATTGATAATCGTATCAGTCTTCAAATAGGCCCCAACAGAAAAAATAATGACCATGGCCACCATTGCGGCCGCGATTTTAATATTGCGCATGCTACGCCTGCCTTTTTCTGGCATAGCAGCCTTATCCACATCCTTGGGCGCGCCAGCAACAATTTCTAGCTGCTCTGCTGGCTTGGTGACCTTTTCCGGGGCATGCTCTGCGGCAGCCGGAAGGATATCCTTTGCTCCCTCTTCAAAAGGCTCGAAGACAGCCCTAGAGGATGTGGGTGCACCTTCTTCTTCCGCTGCAATTGGCTCTTCTTTTGCGGCCTCACCTGGTTTTGACAAATCTGGGAAAACGGATGGCTCGGCGGCTTTCACTGCCTTTTCTTCGGCAACTGGCTTTACATCTTCTAGTAGCTGGATTTTGCCAGGTTCAGGGTATGTCGACTCCATTTGAGCCGACATCTTCTTCCGGGCTGGAAGGATGACCGCTCCTTCATCAAAGCCGAATACTAGGTCGGTGTAGATGCCCGAAGCATCTACGAACCTCCTTGCCCTGGGCAATAGATAGGAGACGCCGGAGATCTTGACTTCCTCAAAGAACTCAGTGTTCTTGGTGAGCCGATCTTTGAATGCGTATACAGCCCCGCTTTCCATCTTGGCATCGATTTCGCTCAGACTGGGAAACCTATCCTCTTGAGCGGCCAGCTCTTTAGTAGCCCTGGCATAAGCCTCGAAAAATACCCTGCTCATGCGGTTGAGCCTGTTCGTGTATCGCCGATCAAAAAGGAAGGAGAAGCTATCTCCTTTAAGGGCTAAGCTCTCTTGTGTTGATTGTCGCCAGGCCGAGTAGGAAACATCCATTGTGACTTCCATCTCACTGGACTACATAAGTATTTTATGTATGGTTCAAGTTCAGGACGCATCCCTTCTTTGTGGGCCTCATATCAACCTCGTATGAGAGGTATCTTTAAATCTGGATGGATGGAGAATAAAGATCCGATGAAGCAATTGGGAATATTGGTGCCCATTCTTCTGATCCTGGGAGTGGGGATCGCCTGTGGGCTTGCATCCGCCTCACAGCTGACAGCTGATCAAGATATACAGCCGCCAAGTGTAGCAGTGAGGGAAAAGGCAATAGTGACGGTAACGCTGTCCTATGATGGAAATGATGCCTTGAACGTTAGTGTTACACCGGAATTTGCTGATTGCATTGATCCTGACTCGGGTCGTCAGGAGAGAATACTACAGCCAAGAGAACCACAGATGATCAGCTACGGAATAACAGCTAAGAGAAGCGGACTTTTTGATATTGCCTCACTTATCACTTATTCAGAAGGAGGATGGGAAAGACAGTTGAGGAAGGTATCGCTTTTTACGGTCACAGTGCCTGTGCCAATCGGTTCTAATCCTGAGGGTGGTTCTAGTCCTGAGGGAAACGATTCGATGCCTTCAGATCAATCTCCTCTGCCGTTGCCTATTATACCCGCACCATCTGCAAACGAGTCTGCCCACCAAACGGAATAGACTTGTGTAATCCATTTTGTCAACAGCAGCTCATGGCTTTTTTATGTTCAGGTCATCCCTAGTAAAGATCGATTGCAGCTTATATCCTGCGCCCTCAATCGCTTCCCTGCCGCCCTCCAGCCGGTCCAAAATGGCTAAAGCCTGCACAGGCTGGTAGCCCTCGGCAGCCAATCTCTCTATCGATTTCAAAAGCGAGGCTCCAGAAGTGACTACATCGTCGACTACAGCCACCTTAGCACCTTTATCCAAGGTAGGGCCTTCAATGAAGCTCATAGTTCCATGCTTTTTGGGCTCTTTTCTGACTATCAACGCCGGAAGATCTCTTTTTTGTATATGGCTGACCACAGAGATGGATGAGACTATTGGGTCAGCGCCAAGAGTCAGCCCCCCCACAGCAGCTATGTCGCTGCCAATCATGCCCAGCATCAGCTTGGCGGTCAAGTAACCGCCTTCCGGGCTCAGCGTGACCCTCTTGCAGTCGATATAATAATCGCTGATCCGGCCTGATGAGAGGGTTACTTTTCGAACCTCCAGCGCTTTGCTCTGAAGCAATTCCAGCAATCGTTCTCTATCGCTCAATTTCGCCAGCTCCATTGCAGATATCCTTTTATTTTGAAGATGATTTACCTTTTTCCTGGCATTAGTACATCTCTTTTTTGGGCCTTTATGGATCTATCAGCAAATTCCGTTCCTGGCCATTACTAGTAATGAAATCCGGTTAGAAAATCGGAAGTAATAAATGGCATTTGCATTCAACCCTGCCAAACGAGAGATCTAGGTAAGGCTTGAGTCAGCTTATGTCTCGGCTGCCACAAGACTACGCTTCTGTGGCTGGAATCTCGCGGCCGATCTCCTTAGCCGTCTCGAGCCACAGCTGCATAGCCGTCCTGACTTCTTTCAGAGCAGCTTCTTCAGTCCGACCGAACGCAGAGCAGCCAGGGAGTTCAGGAACTATTGCGATGAAGCCCTCATCCTCTTCGCCATAGAAGATCTCTATTGCGTACATTAGCATTACTTCTCCGAGAGGTCGTATTTTTCTATCAATTTTATAAACTGTCTAACTTGATAAGGTTTTGCCAATCCGCCATCATCCTGGAAATTTAGAATCTCCCAGCTCCCTTCTCTATAATAGACCCTATGGCTACCAGATCCTTTTCTATGACATTGTGCGTTGAATCTTGATGAAATTTCATAGAGATATTTTAAGCGATAAGACTCTCCGCCTGTAATATACCGGTAATAATTTCTCATTTCTAAAGGGTGGGGTATGCGTCATGCCGCTTTCCCTGTTTTTTGAATTCAGAAATCGTCAAGTCTGCGTTGACCAGTATGTCTGGTCCGTGCAGTTGAAATTTTGTTTTTAAGATTGCCCTGAGCATCCTTAATATAGCGCTTGATTGTATCAGCAGCTACATTCCAATGGATCGAAAGAATTTGCCACTTGACCATAGGTTTCCGCTAAATAGCGTTTCTTCAATTTAGGATGAAAAACAAGAATAATCGGTGAGGATTCATAATCCCCCGACATGAAGGTCGGGATATTCGTGACCCTCCGCGCTCCCAATGCAATAAAAAGGCCTTAAGGGGCCCCAGTTTCTTCCGGGGGATGACATGTTGCAGGCTGAGAGGATAAGGGCGCGGCGAGGGAGGTGGGCGAAAGTGATGATCGCCAGAATCTAGATGATCTTTTTTTAGCTGCGCAATGTTCGCCCAAATTTCGGCCCGGGCGCTAATTTAAGTGGCAAATATGCCTCTTGGTTTGAAATCCATCGATTTTTACTTGCGAATAGCCCGGATATCCTGCTTATTCTATCCAAATCAGATATGATTATCTCAAATCCAGCTTTGTCAGCCTACAGATCAATGAGCAAAGATTAACTTCTATTATGGGCGAAATTGAGTACTTGACATGAACCGAGAGTTATTAGAGATCGTAGAACAAGATCAAATCGATCGAGAAACTGCTGGACGATTAGCGTCATGCTTAGATTCTGAATTTAGATCTTCTCCGATTCGATACTTTGATGCAAGGGAAGTAGCCGTTGTTTCAGGCACCAATGAATTGCTATTGATACGGATTGCAGGATTCGGTGAATATTATGAGGGAAAACAATTGATATGTAGCAATATTGATAATCCAGAAAATCTCGAAGTCAATATGGCAGATTGTGAAATGGTTTTTCAGTCAGACAAAGATCCAAAGGTCTTCTATATAAAAGGTGGCGAAACTGAAATAACCGGACCGAAATACTCTGATGTCACAAAAGACCTTGAACCTTTGGCTGAAGTTATGAAGATCCTACCTCGAAAAGATCCCGACATAGTAAAAATAGACAATCGGGTATATCACCAAACGGGCACCGTGCACATTAGAGGTCCTCATTATTTTGTTTGCTTAGAGAGATAAGACCATGAATGACATCCAAGAGATTTCATATTTGATGGATAAAGAGTTGGAAGCAATAGCACTTGCCTCCCCCTCTGATTTTCCATCAAGAAGAATAGGAGGAAAAGCATCTGCGAGAGCTGTAAAGCTTCGCAACCCGAAAATTGTCACAACAGAGAATAAGATAGAAATTCTTGGCACAGTGTATCTAGTGAGCATTGCAGAGCTGGGAAAATCGATCAAAAATCGTTATAAAACGCCAGGGCAGAATACCTTCCCGGAGATTGTTGATGGTTTCATTTTCAGCGACCGCAAAGAAGCCTTGAACCGGCTGAGAAATTTTGACTCAGCTTCAGCCGCTGCTGACCTGGTCAATTTGGCCAGACTTGTCAAAGTTCCCTCGGATTTGGGAAAAGTAGTGATAGTTGGCAAAATCAAACCGCTTGAATTGGTGAACGAATACGTATTAGATGGGAAGCATGTAAGCGGAAACTTCTTGGGAAGCTTCGATCTCCCCTTGGTAGCTATGACTGACGATGGTGCACAATTTGACTTTGAAAATCCGTCACAAGTTATAGGCACCAATCATAGAGTGGAAGAATCAATGGCTATCAATATGAAAAATATCATGCTACTTGTAGAAAGAGTAGATGATAACACAATCCAGATAACGCGTGGACTGAAGCATGTCGTTTTGGGAAATGCAATGGCCATTTTATCCTTGATTTGCTTGCTTGCCGGTGCACTCTTCATCATCGAAAAGAGATTGTTCTTTTTCATAGTATTTTTAATCATAGGTGCAGCCTTAGCCGGCGCAAGATATTTGCCTACCGATTGGAATAGGAGGTTTTTTGGAATGCCGGAAATACAGGTTATTGGGAATGGATTAACGGTTTTCAAATTCTATGGGGATATGGCCTGAAATGATATTATCCATGGGGCAATATTTCTGCTTAATCACTTGTTTTGCGGTATGTGTTTAGCTTATCCAAAACAGAGTCAGTAAGCCAATTTTGCGATTTTTTGCTGGGCCTCTTCCAAAAGGGCAATTGCAGGCAATATCGGCTGTTGATATTGATTTTAATCTTTGCCAAATTGCAGGCCCTGATAACTTTCATTGACGGAACCAACATCGAGCGAGCAAATAGCAGGAGCTAAACACGTACGTTTTGCGGAATTCCTGGGTAAGCTACTCTTTAGCAGCCAAATGCCTCTAGCTGCATCCTTTGATCTGCCTAGGATCAGATTACTCAATGATGGATAGAAGACCTGACTCTTGACAAAAGAACTAAATTCTCAAGCGTTCTCATACTGCTCGACAAATATACAATTTATCTCCAGCACCAGCAGATAACAGAAGTATTTTGGTCACTTAGCTTAGCAATAGAGAAAGGTAAGGATCAAGTCAAAAAGGGAGAATTAGATGTCAGGATTAGATGATGATATACTGAGAGAAAAATTAAAACAGAAAATCCCTAAACCACCAGAGTTTTCTTTTGGCGCAAAGGCGTTCCTAGCGGTCACGTTTGTGGCCTTGCTACTGATATGGTTAGTAGGAGGAAGCTTTATCGCAGTAATTCCAGCCGGTCATGTCGGAGTCATGGACCGATTCGGAGTCGTCTCTGATACTGTGCTAAGCCCAGGATTCAACTTCAAAGATCCTCTAACCGGCGTCCATGTGATGAACACTCAGACTCAGCAGATAGAATATAAAGAGGTAACGGGGACGCTTACGAGTGAAGGCCTTGAGATTAAGCTTGATAGCAGCGTGCTTTGGCATCTAGATCCGGCCAAGGCTCCTGAAATATACAGAACGGTTAGAGGAGACTACGTTGACACAAAATTGACCCCCTCTTTCATGGGGTTATTGCGTGCAGAAATAAAAAAATATACTGCAGAAGATATATATACAAACAAGTCAACGGAAATTCAATTCGATGTTGAAGAACGCCTCAAACAGGAGCTGGGCAAAAACGGTATTATTGTTGAGAGAGTCTGGTTGAGGGGAATTTACCTGCCGGATGAGCTTCAAAAGGCAATTAAGACCAAACAGCAGAAACAGCAAGAAGCTCAGCAAATGCAATTTGCTATCCAGCAGTCCGAGCAAGAGGCCAGGAGACTGGTAATTGAAGCAAAGGGTATTGCTGAAGCGAACCGAATTAAGGGAGAATCGGTTACAATGACGCTGGTTTCCTGGGAGTTTGTCCAGGGAATAAAGAATAATCCTAACGTGTTATACGTGCCTATCGGATCAGGAAGTGGAAATGCGCTATTTAGCCTTCCAACTCCTAACTTAAGGAGCTAAAGGCCGAGGATCCATCAGATCATGTGCAATCACGTCCATGCCTCCAGGGTTCTCAAGCTCTTACTGAGCCCGCGGATAGCCCTTCGAGATGAGCCTCGGCTCAGCTCTCGGCCCTTCATCGAAGTAGAATACGCGATCGGCATTTCTGGTCCGATCCTCTAGGAAAGCGTCGGTCTCTAGCGAGCAGTGCAGGATTGCGGATTCTTTGGCTGCATCTGTGGGCCTGGCAGGCCAGACCGATCATCCCTTCAGCGTTCTGCAACGCAAGGGTTCGTGCACGAAGATGATCAGATTGTGGTGAGCCACCTCGAGGACGATCATTAGCTGGAATGCTACGAAGGACCGGCGGATCTCCATATCCTGGAAACGGCGGTCCAGCCGGAAAAGGATGGGGTAGCGGCTGCCGCAGATGTAGAGGACCCTTTACCAATGTAGGTCGAGGCTTGAGGGGAATGAATGTGAAAGAATAGCAGGCAGAAATGCTGGTGAAATGATTTATCAGCTCATTTAATTCGCTTTAGAAAAAGCGATCTTTCCTAAGTGTTCGCAATTTTAAAGCTAAAAATATCTTAATAGGCTAGGGGAGATAGCCGTCTTGGCTGCTAGTTCCAGGACGCAATCTTGCGATCTATCTGAAGGCAAATACCGCAATAGCAGTGATTTTTAGATTACTGTACCTGGACGGATGTTCTCCAAGTGCTTTGAGTGTTCTGTCATACAAAAATGCAGGCAACTTTTCCTAGCTATATAAGGATACAAACGTCAGAAATCCTTTTTACCTTTCAGCACCTATTTGATGATTGAGTTGAAATCATGGGCGATGTTGAAACTTTGCTTAAAACCATCACCGGTGAGATGCAGAAATCTATGACATCCAAGAGCGTTGTTGGAGATCCCATAACCATACAGGATACGACTCTAATACCTCTGATAAGTATAGGAATGGGATTTGGAGCCGGAATAGGAGCTGGGAAGGGCCGAGAAGAGGGTGAGGGCAGTGGAGGTGGCGGTGGTCTGGGGATAAAGCCGGTTGCCGTTGTAGTTATAGATAAATCGGGCGTCAAAGTGGAGTTGCTCAAGGAGGCTCGTCCATCGGCGATTGAGAAATTGGCCGAAGCTGCACCAAAAATTGCAGAGGCCATCCCTAAGATAAAAGAAAAACAAGGTGCAGAAAAAGAATCCTGAGCTTTGCTAGAATAAAGAGAAGATGGTGCAAAGGATAAAAAGCTAATCGTAGTATAACAGAGAGATAGCGTTCTTAACAGTAAAAATATTATATGTTAGCCTTGTTCACATTCCCTGCAATCCGCTCAAGAGATGGGGCAATCGCCAATAGCTGATCAACTGTTATCTTTTCATCGGTTAGCGAAATGGCATAAACATGAGCCGATTCTGTAACTAATATGGCCAAGGGAGAAATTGAGCATCCCAAGTTACCTAATCCTCCTTTTAATATTGCCGCCTTTGCCACAAGATATAACACTTTTTTATCTATCTCAATAGCTTTGCCTACTGAAATCCAGGTATCTATCTCAGAGACCAAGCCCCTTTCCAATGCTTCTCCCCCTCATACTTCTTTTTGGCCACTTCATCAAAGGCTTATTATCGGAAATCTTTTCTTTGATGAGCTCTTTCAATAATCGTCTTATCGATTTCTCCCGGATGGCATTGATTGCAGCAATTATAATCCATGAAATCCGGGTCCAAATTTCGGCATCAATAGACCCCTCCAGACGTTCTCCATAAAAATAAGGATCCAGGCGAATGGCGGCTGGAAAGGGAACTGCAGAAGCCAGTGCCCATGAATAGCCACTCAGGATCGCAGTGTCAGCAGGATCGCTAAGCCCGAAAGTGGCATTGCACGATAGGTGTTTTATGCGAATGGCTCTCATAAGATCCTTTAGGACGCAAAAGAAAGCGGGCACTGCATCTATGGACATACCAATATCTTTGGGTATTCGGTTATGATGGAGCTTCGATTTTTTATGCGCAATATCTTTATAATTATCGTTTTCTGTGCTTAGCTTTACTCTCTTCCCCCCTTCCACGCTTTTTGGCGATATAAGATCTCTTCTATATAAAGTCCGACCAAACCACAATATCCGGTAGAATCCACAGGTTGAGAAGCCTGCAATTCTAAGATGAAAGGATAACTGGAAGGGAACAATTAGAATAATTGATGCTACCAGCAAGATGATTGCAGCGATCGGAAGAAGATTCATCAAAACCTGTCCTACTTGCCCCACATCTCAAATGGTGATGGCAGGATGGTCGTCAGGGATCTTTTTGCTGGATTTTTTCTCTCCTTCGGACTTTTCCTTGAGTATTGCTACTATCTCAACAAGCGATTCGGATAGAGTGCTTGGAGTGCCTAAAGGCACCACCTTAATGCCCTCAGGCCCTTTTATTCCTTTAAAAACAATAACGACGGCCGCAGGAGAGATCCCAATTCCGCCTCCTGCCCCACCAAATGTCTCAGCATTTCTTTTATTTTCACCTGCAAGGGTCGACTTAGCTCCAAATCCCATGCCCATCTTGATGATAGGGATGATGATCTTATCTTCCATTTCGATAGGATCTCCCGTAATGTTCTTGGCAGATAGAACTTTATGAAGTTCATCAATGGTTGATTTTATAGTATCATCAGCGCCCATAACAATCTCAAATAAGTATATACCGAGCGTATTTACATCTTTTCTTGCCATTGCTTTGCATTGGCCTTGGTCTCATCCATGATCTTCTTGAGCCAGAGCTCAAACGGGGATCATTCCCATCACAAGAATAGGACATATGCAGAACAGTTAGACGAGATTTAGATTCTAAACCTAATCAACTTAAGTTCATATTCTAATCACCCAGGCAGAAGCTCTCCGGCAACAGCCCCTCTTCATCAGGCCAGCCGCTCTTATCTCCCAGCTCCTCTCCTCCAGCCTATTGTTTATAATCTCCTCCACCTCGCCAGGTCGAGCCTGGAAGATCTCTGCCAGAATCTCTTTGGCAGTCTGGAGCTCCAAGAGCCTCGGATTGAATCTGATCCTTGGCTCAAGTGGTCCAGGCTTTCGTCTGCGTGGCCATAGAATCACATCCATGCCTCCAAGGTCCTCTGGCTCTTCTGAGCCCTGGGATAGGCTTTCGAGACGAGCTTAGGCACAGCTCTTGGCCCCTCATCGAAGTAGAATACCAGGTCGGCGGTTTTGGTCAAATCCTCTAGGAAGGTGTCGGTTCCCGGCTAGTAATGGAGCACTGCAGCCTCTTTGTATGCGTCGCTCATGGTCTGGGAAGCTAGATCGGTCATACCTATAGCATCATTATAGTGGATTGCTCTACGATCGATGGAAGTCTAATGAGCTAGAAAAAACATAATGGTTGCAAACAATTAATTTCGATCCAATTTACTAGTAAGCAATTTAGGAAGTTGCTCTAAGAAATCGCTATGCCGCGACCTATTTTTATGCGGGGGACGGGAGTTGAACCCGCGAACTCCTGCGAGACTGGACCCTGAATCCAGCGCCTTTGACCACTTGGCAACCCCCGCAAAAGAGGACGCATCTTTCTCGCACTTGAACTATATAATGGTATTCGTTAGCGCTTTAACATATGGTCTACCGATGTCATTATTTCTGAATTCTCAAAAGAGCTGATTTGATGCACAACTGTGATTATCGCTTTGTGCCGCCATATTTCCTTGAGATCACTATGAGAGAAAGAGTTTTATAGAAGACCAAATACTGTGATCCTGAAATAAGATAGTGGAGGATTATTACATGGCAGGACTAAGCGGAACGCCAGTCATTATTTTGAGAGATACCCGACGGGAATCGGGAAGGGATGCAATTCATAATAACATAATGGCAGCCCGCGCAGTAGCCAATGCTGTGCGGACCACGCTAGGACCCAAAGGCATGGATAAGCTGCTGGTCGACTCGATCGGAGATGTTACTATTACCAACGATGGAGTCACCATCTTGAAGGATATGGAGGTCCAGCACCCCGCTGCCAAGATGATCATCGAGGCAGCTAAAACTCAGGATGCTGAGGTTGGAGACGGGACAACCACCGTGGCCATCCTAGCTGGCGAGCTGCTCAAGAAAGCCGAAGATCTAATGGACCAAGGAGTACATCCCACAGTTATAGTTGAGGGCTACGTCCTGGCGGCCAAGAAGGCTTTTCAGATCCTGGAGTCCATTTCCATGGAGGTTCCGGCTAACGGAAGAGAGCTTCTGGATAAGGTGGCCAAGACTGCCATGACCGGAAAGTGGGCCGAATCGCCTGAGGGAAAGATCTCTCGATATGCAGTCGACATCGTCCAATCTGCCATAGAAACCACCGATGGGAAGAGAAAGGTGGATCTGGACAAAGTCAAGGTGGAGAAAAAGGTAGGAGAGAGCATCGAGGACTCAGAGCTAATCGAAGGATTAGTGGTTGACAAGACACGTGCCCATCAGAACATGCCCAAGAAGATTGAGAATGCCAGGATTGCATTGCTTGGTGCTCCCATAGAGGTTAGAGACACAGAGACCAAGGCAGAGCTCCAGATAAAATCCTCCTCCCAGTTCCAGCTCTTTATGGATCAAGAAAAAGAGGCCATAAAGAAAGTAGTGGATAAAGTCCTAGCCAGCGGTGCAAATGTGGTTTTCTGTCAGAAAGGAATAGAGGATCAAGCCCATCACTTCTTGGCCAATGCTGGCGTGATGGCCCTCAAAAGGGTTACTAGAAATGACCTGGATAGACTGGCTCGTGCCACTGGTGCCAATATCGTTACCAGTTTGGATGAGCTCAAGCCAGCTGACCTGGGAAGCGCCAACCTAGTAAAGGAGAGAAAAGTGGGCAGTGGTGCCATGACCTTTGTGACCGGCGCCAAGAACAAAGCGTTCACATTGGTTTTAAGAGGTGGAACCCAGCAGGTCTTGGACAGCTTGGAGAGGGCCCTGGACGATGCGGTACATGCGGTGGCTGATGTCATTGAAGATGGGAAAGTAGTTCCTGGCGGCGGAGCCCCTGAGATCGAGCTGTCTTTGCGGCTGAGAGAGTATGCCAGCACTCTTAAAGGCAGAGAGCAACTGGCGGTAGCCAAGTTTGCCGAAGCAGTAGAAATAGTCCCAAAATCCCTGGCTGAAAATGCTGGTTTTAACTTTGTTGATAAGCTGGTGGAGCTTAAGAAAAGGCACGAAGTTGATAATAAAGCAGGGCTTAATGTCTACACCGGAAAGATCGTTAACATGTACGAAGAAGGTGTGATAGAGCCATTAAGAGTCAAGGTGCAAGCCATACAATCGGCAACAGATGCAGCCTCCTTGATACTGCGAATAGACGACGTGCTGGCCTCCACCAAAAAGAAGCCAGAGGCTCCTGGAGCAGGCGGCATGCCTCCTGGAATGGGTGGCATGGGCGGGATGCCAGGCATGGGCGGCATGGGCATGCCGGGAATGATGTAATCGAGTCAAATCATTTCCCCTTTTTATTTCCACTTTGGTTTTCCCCTTTTTAACAATTGCCGATCCGGAGTAGCTCTATTATGCATATTTCATTCAAGCCAATGGCATGATTCAATTATCTTTATATAACTAAAGATCTATAAAAGCAATGAGGCTTTGCGATATGGATGATTACCTGGCTGCACTAATTTTTTTTGCTTCCATTGTTATTGCTTTTACATTTTATCAGTATAATGATAGCAAATATCAGCAGCTAAAAAGGATTTGCCAAAGACTAGAGATAAAATGCAATTCAATAATGGAAGAACGCAAAAGGGCCGAGTTCATCGTGCAGGAGCTGGAGAAAGAGATCGCAGGCTCGGTAAATTGCAGAGAACAGCTTAAAAAGACAATAGCAGAGCTTAAGGGAACAAAAACATCCAAGGAGTATTTATCTGCCAAGAGGGCAGAAAATGCAGAAAGGTATATTGCCTCATGCATTCAGAATGATAATCCCAGCTTGATTTTCTTGGAGACTTTCCCGATGAGAAGGTATACGCTCAGGGATCGCCTTATCAGCATGCTTGAAGATGCCGAATTTGAGATCGACATAATATCGCCTTGGATCAAGCGATCCGCCTGGGAAATTATCAAAATCCCTCTAAATAGATTTGTCAGGAAAGGAGGAATCCTCAAAGTTTTCTTGAGAAACGAGCACAACTTCTCCAAAGCCTATGGCGACGATATCCTAATTGAGGTAGAGGAGATGGGGGGAGAGGCAATTACGATAAAGCAGCTCCATGCCAAGCTATACCTTGTAGATAGGAGAGAAGCTATAATTGGCTCAGCAAACCTCACTGGTAGCGGAGTTGAGGGAAACTTGGAGATCGGAATCTGGTCGAATAATCCACCTCTTATAAGTGATCTCTGCAAGTTTGTTGATACACTATATCAGGAAGGAAAAAGATAGATCATCTGATTTCAATATTTATATTC
>JADDYB010000296.1_pt1 | contig 15519 bp, 13 predicted proteins | sample 8641941 | NCBI WGS metagenome assembly JADDYB01 (sample SAMN16275377, study PRJNA637457) | freshwater sediment metagenome | isolation source: Lake Kineret sediment | place: Israel: Lake Kineret | collected 2013
TAGAAGTTATGTTAACGGCGCATATGCGTATCATACGTGCCGCACTACCACACTTGCGAAAGTCGAAATCGCCCCGCATCGTTAACATCTCCTCAATCGAAGGGTTGGGAGCAGCGAGATATAATTCTTGCTATGCGGTTGCCAAGCACGGCGTAATTGGTCTGACACGCTCCTTGGCGGTGGAATTGGGGCGAGAGGGAATCACCGTGAATTGCATTGCACCGGGACCAATACGAACAGGGATGACTGAAACTATTCCAGAGGAGAAAAAGAATATATTTGCGGAAAGACGAACAGCTCTAGGCCGTTATGCAGAGCCAGAAGAAGTAGCACACGCCATTCTGAACTTCTGCTTGCCCGCAGCGCTTTATGTGACGGGGACAGTTCTGCCCGTAGATGGCGGACTAATGGTCAAGAATGATATCACGAGAGGTGAGGTGACTAAGAATAAGGCTAGGCAGACGTCTTAGATCCAGAGTATCCAGTCGGATACTATCACCTGGATGATTAACTTTATAGTCTTTGGGCTTCCTTATCCCTTATGGTCGCCTAATCCCGTGTAATATGTAACTTTTTCCAGAGATTAGATGGGTCTTCTTAACTATCAGCCTGGCTCCGATAGAACCGGGGGTTGCTTGGTATGTGGGCTGGGATTGAAATTTACCACCGTATCTACTGGTTCTGCTACGAACTTGGTCGACTTGTAGCCCAAAAATCAAAATGGCCGACTTTGACAGTGCGATGGTGATATACTATACAATACAAGCTACAATTTGCGACAAAACCAAATTATTGTCTATAAACTGAGATTTTTCCAACACTAATGTATTACGTGTCATAAGGGCATGATGTGCTAATTTAAATGAGGGAGGAACATATGATAGCTCTAGAAGATATCGATATACTTGACCTCAGTTATCAAGGGCCAGGGCCTTTCTGCACTACTATTCTCAGCGACCTGGGGGCTAACGTGACTAGGATTACTCCACCTTCCCGCGCCGGCGCCCGCCAAATGGTCAGGGAAATGAGCACCAGACAGGCAGCCTACTCGTCCTCCAACAGGAACAAAAAGAGTATCCTGCTTAATCTGAGATGTGAAGAAGGCCGCCACATCTTCCATCAACTGACTGCCAAGACAGACGTTGTTGTTGAGGGGTTCAGGCCAGGAGTGGCCCACCGACTGGGCATAGATTACGAGACGATTGCAAAAATAAACCCCAAGGTAATCTACTGCTCCGTGACCGGCTATGGGCAGGATGGTCCTTACCGCAAGCTACCCGGGCATGACGTCAATTATATTTCTTTCGCTGGAGTGCTGGATATGATTGGCGAGCGTGGACGATCGCCTATAATCCCACTAAATCTGATAGCCGACTATGGGGCTGGAGGTATGAGTGCCGCTATCGGTATACTCAGTGCCATTATCGCCCGGAAGAAAACGGGCCGTGGGCAGTATGTAGATATCTCCTTGACCGATACCGTCATCTCGCTCCTCACACAGATAATATTAGACTCTTATTTCGCGACTGGTGTTGCCCCCCAGCGAGGTGAGCATTACCTGAGCGGCGCCTATCCCTCTTACGCTGTATACCAGACCAAAGACGGCCGGTTTATCAGCTTGGGCTGCCTTGAGCCCTGGCTCTGGGCTAACCTATGCCATGAGATAGGTAAAGAGGAGTTCATTCCTTACAATATGACCCGACCATTCGTCCCAGAGGATAAGGAAAAATGGCAGGAAATAAGGGACTACCTGATACATCTTTTCCTCACTAAAACAAGGGACGAATGGTTTGAACAGATGAAGGACAAAGATATCCCCATTGGCAAAGTTCTTTCTCTAGAAGAGGTCTTTAACGATCCTCAGGTGCTCCACAGACAGATGGTAATGGAACTGGACCATCCGATTGAAGGTAAGGTCAGACAAGTAGGCATTGGCATCAAGCTTTCAGCCACTCCTGGTAAATTCAGGAGTTTCGCGTCCTTAATAGGCCAGGATACCGATGAGACGTTAAGAGGACTGGGCTACAGTGCCGAAAAGATTGATGAACTGCGTCAGGCGGGGGTAATATAGTAATAAGTAGTACAATCAGTTCTTTGCTCGAATGCCCTGCCTGAATCCTATCGCCAGCGAAGGTGTTCGAGGCAAGGAGAAAAATGAAGTTGACCCCATTTGACTAACAAGAATTAAGCTATGAGCGTGGGGAGATTGAGAAGTTGCGACAACAAGGTGTAATATATTGAGGGATAAATTATGGCTGACAAATGTATTTTTTGCCGCATTGTTGCTGGTGAGTTACCTGCCACTATAGTCTATCAGGATGAAGAATATATAGCTTTCAGAGATATCCTGCCCAGAGCACCTACACACGTGCTCATTATACCTAAAACTCATATTACATCTGTGGCACAACTTACTGAGGAACAGCAAGAGATTGCCGGTCGACTTATAATCATAGCTAAAAATCTAGCTGAGAAAGAAGGAATAGCCAAGAAGGGTTATCGTTTAGTTATAAATTGTGGTACTGAAGGGGGACAACTGGTGCCTCACCTTCATCTTCACCTGATTGGCGGTAGGAAGCTGGATGCCAAGCTTGGCTAAAGATTATAAAGACCGTAACCTGTTTATTAACTCTTCTACGGCTTCATTTGGTGTTGATGCTCCGGCGGTAATGCCAACATGTTTCTTGCCTACGAGCCAGGAAGTGTTGACCTCGTCTGCTGATTCTACTAAGTGAGTTTCCACTAAAGGAGAACATATTTCAACAAGGTGTCTGGCGTTGGCACTATTACTTCCGCCTATCACTATCATGAGCTGACTACTGCGAGCTAATCTTATGGCAGCCTCTTGTTGTCCCTGTGTTATTTTACATAAAGTATTGACGATGCGTACTTCCTCAATCCTAGGCCCAACTACATCTATGAGCTCTCTGGTGAATTCGATGAAGGCAGATTGAATTTGGGTTGTCTGTGAGATAATGCCCAGGCGGGATGGTGTTTTCCCGGAACTAAATATTTGCCTAATATCCAGGGAAGCTATACCTTTGTCTCCTGTCCAACCCAGTAGTCCTTTGACCTCGGAGTGGTTGGCATCACCAAATATGATGATATCAAAGCCAGCCTCGGCTAACTTTTCAGCTGCATCTTGGGCTTTGTGGACTATGGGACAGGTTGTGTCAATGATATGAATATGATGGGCTCTGATCTCAGATAATACCATCGGGCTTGCCCCATGAGTGGTGATAGCCAAGATTTTGCCTTGGGCCTGGTCAAGATGATTTATCGGCTTTACTCCTAGATTGGCCAATGCTTCCACTAGCAGTCGATTGTGTGCTAGAGGGCCAAGTGTCTCTATTTCTCCATATTTGTTAGCTGCCTGTGTCAATAGCTTGATAGCTCGTCTGACGCCAAAACACAGACCCAGCTTCTTAGCCTTCTCAATCTTCATGTTCTTTATAGTCGCCATGATATTCGGGTGGTAAAAGAGCAGTGATTTTCCCCATTAATTGTGTGGTTAATAATTGCATTTGTGATTTGCTCATCTTACCGTAGGTTGGAGGTAGCTTAAATGGCTTGCCAATGTTGATAATTATGCTGGGGCGCTTCCAGAGCCAGCTTATGCCTGTGACATTATCTGTGCCGATGATGCCAACAGGAAGAAGTGAGACATTTGTTTTTGAGGCTATAACTGCAGAGCCTGGTTTGGCTTTTCTGAGCCTGCCGTCGTGACTTCTTTTGCCCTCCGGAAACATTCCCAGAATTAATCCCCTTTCCAATATACCTCTGGTATTCTTAAGCATCTCTTGTTTTTCTCTAATCTTTCCTCCACGTCGTATAGCAAAAGACCCTGCCCAGCGAAGCCAAGGTCTTAAAAAGGGAGAGCGAAAAAGTTCCTCTTTTGCCATGAAATGAATCCATCTCGGAAAGCCAAAAACGAGGAAAAATGGATCAACGACATGAACATGATTGGCTACCAAAATAAGTGGGCCAGTTAAAGGTATATTTTCTCTGCCTTCGACTTTCCAGGAAAAAAGGATATTGAGCAAAGGTCTGAATGTGGCTAAGACAATCTTTTGTGAGAGGGTCATAGATTTACCGCCAGTGTATATATTTTGTTGACAACTTGCTCAAGGCTCAGATTTTCTGTATCTATAATTATGGCATCCTCAGCGCGTTTAAGCGGCGAGATAGTTCTCTGGATATCCCTCTCATCTCGATGCTTTAGGTCAGCGAGTACTGCTTCCAGGCTCGTATTATCTCCACGATCTAATAATTCCTTATAACGGCGCTTGGCTCTCTCTGTGGTGGAGGCGGTTAGAAAAATCTTTAACTCCGCCCAAGGTAGGACTACCGTGCCAATGTCTCTCCCTGCCATTACTAATTTTCCTCGCTGGGCTAACTTACGCTGTTCCAATATTAATACTTGGCGTACCCCTGCAATCTTCGATGCCAGGGAAACCCGTGACTCTACCTCAGGGAGAAACAGCTTGGAGGAGACATCTTCACCATCGATAAAGGGGAAGAGACGGCAATCTCGTAGTGGTACAAAATCAAATTTGGTACTATTGGCCAGCTGACAGAGTTTCTGTTCATCTTCTATAGGGATATCCGAATTGAAAACCTTCCAGGTAAATGCTCGATACATCATCCCTGTATCGAAGAAAACATAGCCCAATCTTTTTGCTAGCAGTGAGCCTACACTACTCTTGCCGACTGCTACAGGACCGTCTATGGCAATTAGCTGTGGTTTCAAATTACCCTCCATAATATCATTTTGAGCCAGGCTGTCAAAGTTTGGAGTCTGAATACAATAACGTATTCTTGTTATATCTTGCACTTTGCTCCTTATCGTTCTGAGTTACGATTTATCGAGACATGGCAACCCATGAGCTAAATCCCAAATTCCAATACTGTCCCCTCTTAAATAAAAGGCTATAAAAGGGGTTATTGCTATGAGCACCATGTTATTGCCTGCTCAGCACCTGTTATTTTATTCATAACTCCACTTGTTCCTCTTATCTTAAGATGGGAATTTTGGAAAACTACACTGTTGGAGAAAAGCGAGGTAAAATTGCCCAACCGGGCAAGGATTAGCACACAGCAAATATATGCTATACTTATTATAGGCGGCTGATAAACATGGGCCGGTAGAATAAGTCCCGACACCTGAGAAATAATAGAGCAAGGGGGTGATGGGCCATGGGATAGGACTAAAGAAAAGTAAGCTATTATAAGTGAGAAGGTGTCGTGGGACGTGAAAAATTCAGGTAGAGTTTCCCAACGATAATATGATAAGGAGATAACTAGAGCGATGAGAGCTATGAAAGGTAGAAAGAGATGGGTCACAGGCGGATTATTGGTCCTGGTGGCAGCATTAATTGGAGTCCTGGTGTTAACCGCCTGTGCTGGGGACGGAGGCAACGGAGGGAATGGAGACGAGCCCCCTCCCCGACCATGGATTGTAAGATACGGACATACAGGGGGAGGTATGAGCGGGTACCTTGGCGTCGATCCGATGTCTGGGGCATCGTGGGTAGCATATCTGTCTGGCGATACACTGGCTGGTTTCGACGTGGAAACGCACGAGCCTATCCTATATTTAGCTACACGTCAGGAATTTAACCGAGAGGAAATGTATACTGACTATTGGATCAAAGAGGGTATCCCTTTTCACAATGGAGACATTATGACCGCTGAGGATGTGAAGTTAAGCTTCGACAGGATGAAGGATGAGGATATTGTCGGCCCTGTTTACCCTGTCAGCTGGCGTGTGTTTATTAAAGAGGTAGAGGTAATTGCCGATTACCAGGTCCGTATACACTGGTATAACATGGGCTCGCCCGTCAGGATAGTTAGTCCGTTTACAGCCGTGATTGTCCCTAATAATTATATTGAGGAAGTAGGTTGGGAGGAATGGACTGAGGAACCGGTGCTCACGGGCCCAATGAAGGTTGTTGATTGGGAGCGGGATATCTATATTCATTTCGAGAAGGCCTTCCCCGAGGAGGGGCACTGGTACTGGGGTGATCTTCCTAACTATGATGAGTTTATAGTAGAAGTTGTGCCCGAGGGGTCCACCAGACTCGCCATGCTAAAGACAGGTGAACTGGATATAGCATCCATAGATACGGCCAGCATCCCTGATGTTATCGCGGATCCGAATCTGACCCTGGTCATGGCGGAGTATTCTTATCCCTGGTCTATTCTTTTCTGCGACTATGATAACCCGGGTACTCCCCTGAGCGATCCCCTGGTGAGAAAGGCTGTCAGCCTGGCCATAGACCGGGCAGGCATTGCCGAGAACGTGCTTAATGGCGCTGCTGAGCCCTGGGGAAACTATTTTGCTCCTTACATGCTCGGGTACAAACACAGGGACCCTGACCCCTACGACCCGGATGAGGCCCGAAGACTTCTTGAAGAAGCTGGTTATCCCGATGGTTTCGATACCTATTTCCACTATCCTCTGAGTGAGGAGCTGGCAGCTCAAGCCATCATAGCTTCCCTGGCTGAGGTAGGAATAAGAGCGGAGGCTCGAGGATACGAGATAATGACCTGGTTCCAGAAGTATTCAAACGATCAGTTTGACGGCATGACTTGGGCACCCCTGCCGGAATGGGGGTACACCTATTACCCGGACGAAACCGTTAATGATTCAGAATTAATGGGCTGGGGAGCTCCGGTAAGCGGAGAAATTGGGGAAGTCCATGATGCCTTCAATCAGATACTGGAATCTCAGACCGAAGAGGAGATGGCGGCAGCAGCCCAGGCAGCTGAGGCGCTTATCCTGGACACGCTCGGTTATAGACTAATGGTGTGGGCTATGCACTCACCTTACGCTTACGGGCCAACAATCGAGGACTGGGACCCGCCGTTACCTCTCTTTATGGCCACTTACAAGGGATAGTATGGGAAGCATTGCTCATACTGGGCTGCTGGGTTTATACCTGATTGGTAGTCATGGCGAGAGCCGAGGCTTTGCCTCGGCTCTCGCTTTATGATGGTCTTGATTCAGGTAGCTATACAGATGAAATCCACCTTTCCGTAGAAGTGGTGATTGTATTAGCCAACCTTTCGTCATTGTAAGCCCCGATTTATCAGGCACCTCTGAATGACATTACTAAACGTTCCTAAAGGCTAAGCTACATCGCTCGCCAATCAGGCTAAGGGTAGTTAAAGTTTGATAATTATTAATGCTTTACTGAATTAATTTATATGAGTTATAATATGATTATATCGTAGTAAAAACAGTATCAAAATATAGTCGAAGGAGGATTAAATGGTTATTAGTACTAAGGAAAAGAAATGGACAAGAGAAAATGTGATGGAGCTCAGCCGTGAAGAAATATTTGAGCTCTGGAAGCGATGCCCGGCAGCGAAAATGACCGAGCTAGTCGGTGAGTTTGATGGCCTGATACCCAATGCCGGTGACGAGGAACGAAAGAAATTAACTGACGAGTTCATGTACAACGAAAATTCCCGGACAGGTTACTGGTTAGGCAAAGCCTTCTGGCCCCTCAGTAAGACCAAGGGAGATGGCTATAACCGGTATCGTCGTACCGGTGGTAAGATAGAGTATTATATGCGTTTTGCTACCGAAATGGGGACGTCTCTCATCGACGGCAAACCATCTCTACTGATGCACTATGGTGCGTACCGTCTTCGTTGGATTCCTGCAGGACAGGAAAATACTCTTATAGATGAGATCCGTAAGCTGGCAGATGGAATCTATCTAGGCATGGGCACAGTCAAAATGCCTGATGGTTCCCGTAGTGAACCCGGACATTTTGTACTGGTAGGGCCAGTCGGTGAATATCGTCGGGCTGATAACCCTACTGAAGAACTGAAATAGGCCAGGCATATTCATTTTCTTCGTGTTAGGCACCTAAGGGTAATCGCACCCTTTCTACTAGTGTTGCATGGCATAGCTGTATAGGGTGAGTGGCTCTATCCTTGTGTTGTCATTGGTATCGAAGTGCATTTCTATGTGACCACTATAGAACAAAACCAATCAAATCTATTACATTCAAGAAGGAGAACAAATGAAGGCAGTATTCATTCCCAGTCCGAAACGGGTTGAGGTCAGAGACATTGCAGAACCGGAACCGAAGGACGACCTCGTTGTGGTCAAGATAATGTCATCAGTGCTTTGTGGAACCGAGCATATTGTGTATGAAAAGGCACCTATACCAAGTACAGTAGGTGCCGCGGGACATGAAGCTGCTGGAATCGTCTGGAAAACAGACAAAGCTAAATATGTAAAGAAAGGTGACAAGGTCTCCATCTATCCCACTACCGCTGAAAACTGTCTGCGCTGCATACATTGCTGGTCAGGCGAGTGGCAACTTTGTGAAAATAAGACAATTAAAAGAAGCCAGATGGGAACTCACACACAATATATGCTTATCCCAGAGTATTTGTGCTTGCCTATTCCAGATAATATGCCGTTCAGCATTGGGGCGATGATAGATGATTGCATTGGTACTCCTTACCGCGCAATAAAGCGGATGGGAGTTAATGGTAGCAATACAGTCTTTATAACAGGAGCTGGCCCAATTGGTGCAGCCGCTGCTGTGATAGTGAAGTTTCTAAATGGCCGCACAATAATAGTTGATCCCAATGAATATCGTTTGGAAGAGGCAAGAAGAAATGGTGCCGATTACGTAATTAACCCGGAAAAGGAAGATGTGTTGGCGCGAGTTAGGAAACTTACAGACAACAGGGGTGTTGATGTAGCCATCGATTGCTCAGGGATTGCTGCTGCACAGATACAATGTCTGGAGGTAGTACGGAGCGGTGGCAGGGTGGCATTTTTAGGTATCAAATCAGAAACAACCCCAATCAATATTCCACTGCATTGCATTCTTAAAGAACTGACAATCATTGGAAGCTGGGCATCAACCCCTCAGGAACACATGGAAATCGTTGCGCTACTCAGACGAGGTATGCCGATTGAGAAAATCATCACCCATCAATTTAGTATAGATGATGCTCAGGTGGCATTTGACACATTTTTCGCTGGTAAAGCAGTGAAAGTAGCCATTAACCTTTCGGAAATAGAATGAACTACTAATATTGAGTGTTTCAGGCTAAAAAGATTAGGAAGGGCTGGCCGGCTCAGAGTATAATAGAAAAAGGACAAGTGTCTTGTCGTGCCCTTTATTACGGTTCATTACAAATCAATGTAGAGCTAAGGAGGCATTACGATGGACTGGGAATCAGGTATGAAGGAAATGAAAAGACGCCGCCAGGTCGGCGTCTCTATGGGAGGTCCTGAAAGAATAGAAAGACACCATAAAAAAGGATATCTCACCGCTAGAGAAAGAATCGAGGAGCTCATTGACCCGGGAACGTGGTGGGAAACTGGATTGTTGGAGCAATACGAGTGGCGCTCAGAACAGGGTATAGAGGAGTTGCCCACCTCCAAGATCAGGGGCTTCGCCAAAATAGGCGGAAGGACAGTCTTTATTCATGCGGATGACCGTACTGTACTGGCTGGCACTGACGAGCAAAAGCCAGCGGGTCATAATCGCTCAAAAGGAATGGAGACTTTAGTGCCACCGGAAATAAGAAGTTACCCGGTAATCGGACTAGGAGACGGAGGCGGCGCCCGTATACAGAATATTATGGGCTCCTATGGTCTGCTGGCACTTACATACCCTATTAGGAGATTAATGAGCCCAAGACGGTCACCACACGTTGCCACCATAATGGGCTACTGCTATGGAGCACCAACCTGGGAAGCAGCAGTAGCCGATTTTGTAGTTATGGTCAAAAAGGGCACTAGCATGGCTGTTTCCTCACCCAGGGTGCTGGAAGTGGCTCTGAATGAAAAGGTCTCCGCAGAAGAGCTTGGCGGCTGGGAAGTACATGCTGAACAAACCGCTCAAGTCGATGCCTTTGCTGAGACGGAGGAGGAGTGCCTTCAAATTGTCAGAGACTTTTTAAGCTATATGCCTTCAAACTTTGATGAGGAACCGCCAGTGGTATCCACCAATGACCCACCGGACAGAAAAGTAGAAAAGCTTATAAAAATCGTGCCCGATAAGCGTAATCAAGCATATGACATGCACATCATAATCAAAGAAATCGTGGATGATGGTAAATTCCTGGAATTAAAACCATACTACGGTAAGGCTTTGATAACATGCCTAGCTAGGATGAAAGGATGCACAGTGGGCATTATTGCCAGTAATACGATGTACAACGCCGGTGCCACTGGTTCCGAGGAATGTGAAAAAGCTACCGAACATATTGTCCTCTGTGATACCTATAACATACCTCTTATCTTCCTGGTTGACACACCAGGAAATCTGGTGGGAACGACAGCCGAAAGGAAGAAGATTCCCACCAAAATAATGGTGTGGCTTGAAGCTCTGGCTATGAGCAGCGTCCCTAAGATAACCATAATAATACGTAAGGCCTACGGCATGGCTATTTCTCACATGTGTGGCACTAACTGTAGCCCTGATTTCATTGCTGCCTGGCCTATTGCTGAGATAAGTTTTATGTCACCGGAAGCAGCAACAAACGTAGTTTATTTCAACATGATTAAGGAGGCTGAAGATCCAGAGGCAGAGAGGCAGAAACTTATCAGGCAAATGGAATATGCAAGCGCTCCCTGGGATGCAGCCGCTAAAGGAGTGCTTGATGATGTTATTGACCCCAGGGATACCAGGAAATATATCATTGATTGTCTGGATGTGATAAAGGGTGCCCGTGGAAACTTCCTGAGCAAGCACCGCCTCCAGAACTGGCCAACAGGTTATTGAAACCGTTTTTACCAAAAAGTCTAACAGGTAAATATAATGGGTTGGGTTACTTAATGGGAGAAGCCCATTTCACAGCTCTGTTGTCTTAAATAAAACACATTCCAGTCGCTTCGAATATATCACGGCGCCTATGTTTCAAGAATTTGCCTTAGTTGCGAATTCGGTTTACAATAACTTTCTTCGTCAAGAAATTAATTCGTGAGGAGGAATTCATATGGGCAAAGTTTCTGACCGTTTGAAGGAATTGATTGACAAAGAAGGAAAGGCAAAGGCCTTAGGAGGCCCGGAGAGGATAGAAAAGCAACACAAATCGGGGAAATTAACTGCTCGTGAAAGGCTTGCCCTGCTTTTTGACCGTGGCAGCTTTCACGAGCTTGATTTGTTTGTTCAGCATCGTGCTACGCTCTTTGGCATGGATAAGGTTGCTGTTCCTGCTGAGGGGGTTGTTACCGGATATGGGACAGTGAATGCTCGACTCGTATGTGCTTTTTCACAAGATTTTACCTCCATGGGAGGGACACTGGGTGAGCAGCATGCTAAAAAAATATCCAAGGTGATGGATTTAGCCATGAAGTGTGGCGTTCCCATCATAGGCCTTAATGACTCTGGAGGGGCTCGAATTCAGGAAGGTGTTGATGCCCTTTCAGGATATGGGCAGATATTTTTCCGGAATTCGGCAGCCTCAGGAGTTATTCCCCAACTCTCGGCAATCATGGGGCCTACTGCTGGAGGAGCAGTCTATTCACCTGCCATGACAGATTGGGTGTTCATGACAAAGGGGACAAGTTACATGCATATCACTGGCCCGGCAGTTATTAAACAGGTTACTGGGGAAGAAATCACTTCTGAGGAATTAGGGGGAGCTATTCCTCATGCCACTAAAAGTGGTGTATGCCATTTTGTCTGTGATAACGATGCTCAGGCTATTGAACTTATAAAAAGACTTCTAAGTTACCTTCCTTCAAATAATATGGAAGATCCTCCTATAATTGAGCCTATCGATGACCCAAACCGTAGTGACCCCGCTCTTGACACCATAATACCAGACGTGCCCAGCAAGGTTTATAATATGCGGGATGTTATCAAATCCATTGTGGATAATAGTGAAATACTTGAACCACATTATCATTATGCGCAGAATGCCATTATTTGCTTTGCTAGGCTAAGTGGTAGAACAGTAGGCGTTATCGCTAATCAACCAATGCATCTTGCTGGGTGTCTTGATGTCAATGCCTCGGACAAAATCACCCGGTTTATCAGGTTTTGTGATGCCTTCAACATTCCATTACTTACCATTGCCGATGTCCCCGGTTACTTGCCAGGGAAAGACCAGGAATGGCTGGGAATAATAAGACACGGAGCTAAGCTTTTATGGGCCTACTCCGAGGCCACAGTTCCTAAAATCACTCTGGTTACTCGCAAGGACTATGGTGGTTCATACCTGGCTATGTGCAGTAAAGATTTAGGTGCTGATTTTGTTTTCGCCTGGCCAACAGCAGAGATTGCGGTGATGGGTGCTGAAGGGGCTACACCAATTATTTTTCGCAAGGAAATTGAGTCTGCGCCAGATCCTGAAGCAAAGGAGCAGGAAAAGATCCAGGAATATCGTGACTTGCTATATAATCCTTATATTGCTGCCTCGCGGGGATATGTTGATGAAGTTATTCTACCTCGTGAAAGCCGCCCCAAGATAATCAGGGCTTTGGAGCTTCTCTCCACTAAACGTGAGACAAGACCCCCAAAGAAACATGGAAATATTCCTGTTTAAGGAGGTTAACAAGGTCAATTGGAAAGTAAAAAGAGACCAATAGCTGCCATAACTGCTGCTGTAGCTGCTTATATTGAGGAGGAAAAATGTCTGAAGCCGGCTATAATTCAGCGAAGGCCGGTAATACTCCCGAGCTTGTGGAGTAGTTACGGTCGTGAGGAAATAATGCGAATGAGAATGCTTTGGCAGCGAAGAATTGTCCCCCGATAACGCCTCATGAACCAAAAGGCTTGTAATGGCGGAAAGGAGGTAATTTGTGAATGAACTAAATAAAGGGCCTATCTTGGCCCAAGACTTAACCGTTGATAATGTTAAGACGAGGCCAAGAGCTGGAAACCCGGTCAAAATTTGTGATACTACCTTTCGTGATGGGCATCAGTCCACATTAGCAACAAGGATGCTAACTGAAGATATGGAGTGGATGGCTCCTGAGATGAATAAATGCGGATTTAGCTCTATGGAGGTCTGGGGTGGGGCAACATTTGACGTCGCTCACCGTTTTTTGGGTGAGGACCCTTGGGACAGACCTCGTAAATTAAAGAAGCTCATGCCCAATACTCCATTACAGATGCTTTTACGAGGACAAAACTTAGTCGCTTATCGAAACCATGCTGATGATTTGGTTGATGCTTTTGTGGAGCAGGCTGCCTATGTCGGCATTGATATATTCCGTGTTTTCGATGCTGTAAATGACGAGCGTAATCACGAACGTGCTGCCAAAGCAATTAAAAAATGTGGCAAACATTATCAAGGAGCTATATGTTACTCGCTCACCCAGCCCAGAATGGGTGGGCCGGTCTATAATCTGAAATACTATATAAAGAAGGCTCTCATCCTCCAGGAGATGGGTGCTGACTCCATATGTATTAAGGACCAGGCTGGGCTTATCTCCCCTTATGATGCCTATGAACTAATCAAAGCCCTTAAGGCAAAGTTGAGAGTACCTGTGAATCTCCATACCCACTACACCAGTGGGCAAGCTTCCATGTCTGTGTTGAAGGCCATTGAGGCCGGAGTCGACATCGTAGATACTGCCTTGTCTCCCTTTGCTCTACGCTCCTCAGAGCCAGCTATCGAGCCCCTGGTAGTCGCTTTATATGGCACAGATAGGGATACAGGGCTTGATATTGAGCAGCTATTCAAATGTGGCCAGATGTTAGAGAAGATTGCTCCCAAATATAAGGATTTCCTGGATACATCAGCTATGTCGGTCATCAATACTGGAGTGCTGATGCACCAAATCCCAGGTGGCATGACCACAAATCTGGTAGCGCAACTTAAACAGGCTAATGCCCTGGATAGACTGGAAGAAGTAAGAGCGGAAACTGCCAGAACAAGGGCAGAACTTGGTTATCCACCTTTAGTTACGCCTACAAGCCAGATTGTTGGCATCCAGGCAGTGCAGAATGTTCTGATTGGGCGCTATAAAATGGTTCCCGAAGAAACCAAAAATTATTGCTTTGGACTCTATGGAAAGTCGCCTGCGCCCATCGATAAAGAAATCCAGAAGATGATACTCAAGGGTTATGAGAGGGGCGAAAAACCAATTAAAGGCCGGGCTGCCGATATACTCAAACCAGAACTAGCGAAAGCTACTAAAGAATCTCAGCAGTTTGCTAGAAATATACAGGACGTGCTTACTTATGCCCTATTTCCCACCACTGGCGCGCGCTTCTTGAAATATAAATATTGCCTGGACGAGACAGTTCCCGACGATTGGAATCCACCTAGTGCCCCGAAGACCTTGGAAGAAGTGATGAAAGAGGATGAGCTTATTGCCAAAGCTAAGGCTGGTAAGCTGGTGGAGAAACCAGAAACAGTTGTGCCTGAAAAAGGACCTGGTGTGAGAACATTCAATGTTTTCGTAGGAGATGAGTATTATAAAGTGGAAGTGGAGGCTGTGGGTGGTTCTCCGATTATAACTGTATCTCCCGCTGATGTATTCTCACCGGAAGGTGTAGTTGCTTCCTCATCTACATCATCTATCCCCACAGGAAATCTCAAAGCAGTAGAGGAAAAAGAAACAGCACAAACGGCAGCAACCGAAGTTACTGAGGTACTTGCCCCTATGTCAGGCCTGATTATCCGCTATTTAGTCAAAGTAGGAGATAAAGTAAAGGCTGGTGATGCGATTCTTATCCTGGAAGCGATGAAAATGCAAAATTCCATATCTGCTCCTGGAGATGGAACGATTAAGGCAATTAAGTTCAAACCAGGAGACCAGGTAAGCGCAAATATTGTCTTAGCTATTATTGGCTGACTCTTTAGAAGAAAGCTGGTAAAATATGAAAGCAAATAGCAAAAATATCATTTTTAGTATCACCCCACCCAACGTCTCTTAAGTTCTTCGTTTGGGTCACAGATACTTATCAGGGCAATAGGAGAAAGCTAAATGAAGGGAAGTCAAGATGAAGATAGATATTAAAATATTGAAGGATATAGTCGGGGAGAATAATGTCAGAGAAGATATTGCTGACCTTTATGTTTATGGCTCTGACTCCTCGGTTCATGAAGCTACCCCCTCGGTTGTTGTCAGACCTGAAACAGTGAAACAAGTGCAGGAGATTGTGTGCTATGCCAATGACAAGCTAATACCTGTTGTTGCGCGGGGTGCTGGTTCGGGTACTTCAGGACATTCTGTTCCTATAGATGGTGGCATTGTCATGGATTTAAGGCGAATGAACAAAATCCTCGCTATCAGACCCCGAGATATACTATGTAGAGTTGAGCCTGGTGTAGTCTGTGATGATTTGAACAAGGCTCTTCAGCCCTATGGTCTCTGGTTTCCATCGGCTCCAGAGTCGGGTAGAATCGCCACCATTGGGGGAACTATTGCCAACAATGGCTCCGGGGTAAGGGCGATAAAGTATGGAACAATGCGTGACTACGTCTTGGGGATGAAGGTTGTTCTGGCAAATGGAGATTTAGTTACTCTTGGTGCTGATACACGGGCTCAAGCATCGGGTTACCAGCTTGATAGGCTTA
>JADDYB010000297.1_pt1 | contig 15513 bp, 15 predicted proteins | sample 8641941 | NCBI WGS metagenome assembly JADDYB01 (sample SAMN16275377, study PRJNA637457) | freshwater sediment metagenome | isolation source: Lake Kineret sediment | place: Israel: Lake Kineret | collected 2013
GGCGCATAAGAGTGCATATACTGGTGGCTCTCGATTATCTCATAGCGGCTCAGTATCACAAGGTTCCGGCTTTCATAGACCTGATTGGTCCCTTCAATAGTTGTAGAAAATCTGTGATAGCCTTCATAGGGAGTGGACTGGAGGAGCCTATTGAGGGCGGAGAGACGGAACTTGCCGTGCTCCTGTTGGCCACATATTTCCTGAAGGCAGAGGATGTCGGCGTTGAGCCGGATGAGCTGGGGGCGAAGGACCGGGATTCGCTCATCCAGGCTGGGCATGCGACCGCGTCTGTCGTCCAGATTGAGCAGATTGAAGGTAGCTAAGCGCAATTTGGTGGGCATGGGTCATCTCTCTGTCGATTATTGGTATGGGATATCTATTTGTTGAGACATTTAGTATTGGATATGTGATTGCGACATTTGGCATTGGAGCATTTGGTATTGAATATCGCAGGGATTTAATTTTGCAGTATCACTTTTTCAGTAAGTCCTGATGATCGCATGCTTTTAAATTGGACCGAAAAGACCTGGCCACCAAGGGATTTGCCATAATATTGGACAAGCCTAAATCTTTCAGAACAAGTCGGCAAAGACTCATCGAGTCAAGTGATGGCTCTTTGGCGTGGATCTTAAGAACGGCCTCATGAATGCTCTGAAGATATCGCAAGCTCTCATCTATTATCTGGTATGCAAGGCTTCCTTTTTGAGGGGCATCCCAAGCCGCCAGCAGGACTTTGATTCCAGCAATTGACTTTAGCCTCATAATGGACTGTGCCAACTCCAATGCGTCATCGTAAATAGGCATTTCTCCCGCAAGCGGTATAGTGTCTCCAGAGAATAGAGCGCCCTCCTCAGGAAGCCACAAAGAGACGGAGCCACTGGAATGCCCAGGTGTGTGGATTACCTGCAATCTGAGGCCATCTCCCAGATCAAGGCAGTCTCCATCTTCAAGGATGCGATCCACATTAACTGGTCCTCCCACCAGAAAATAAAATCCAGGAACTGGCCTCTCCTTGACCTGGAGGTCAATATCTTGAATCCAGGCTTTTTCGGCCTCTGTGGCTGCAACAACACAGCCGGTGGCCTTTTTCAAAGCAATAGCGGCACCAATGTGATCGGGATGGGAATGTGTTAGGACAAGCAACGAGATATCTTGGGGATCTCTTCCTATATTTCTGAGATAATCGAATATGATCTGCTCCGAGTTTGCAATTCCGCTGTCGATGACGCAGATATTCTGGCCGCAGACGAGGAAGACGTAAACGAACCTTGGAATCTTGAGTCCAGAGGGATCAGTAATTTGAAATGGGATTTTCAGTGCATGAATATAGTCTGTGATCTTCATTTCGGCCTCAAACTATTTCTCCATTCTATTCTCTCCCTAGCCTTTGGCCAGATCAAAAACCCACCTGCTGACTCTAGGGGCCACATTGCCGCACCTGCGGTAAAATTCAACATGAAGATCCATATCTTCAAATTTTCCCATAAGCTCTTCAATTTGGAATCGCTTCTTAAAAGTATAAAAATGTATCATGCCGCCACTTTTAGCTAAAGGGAATACATTATCCAGAATATGATCCTGTCCATAAGGCGTGGGGATTATGACCCTATCGAATTTTACATTTTTCTGTTCTAAGATGCAGGCCATATTGAAAGCCTCACCGCATATTATATCCAGGTTTTCTTCGACATTGTTCAGCTTGGAATTCTCTGCTAGCCATCTGCAGGCATCCCAGTTCTTTTCCAAGGCCACAACTTCTGCGGCCTTTGCGGCGATGGGAATGGCAAAAGGACCAACGCCACAGAAGAGCACTAAAGTCCTCTCTCCGGACATTGCCTTTGATGCCACTCTTTTCCTTTCATAGCTCAAGTGGCTATTGAAGAATACTTTGCCTACATCCAGTTTATAGCAGAATCCGAACTCTTTGTGAATAGTGAGTGTTCTTTCTCCAGCCAGCATCTCCATTCTGGCCACTCTTCGATCGCCATGCACCTTGGATGATTTGTTCAATACGGTTTTAATATTCCTGTTCCTAGATATTATAGCCTGAGCAATATCCTCCTTGTAGATCTCCAATTCAGGAGGGATAGAGATGATGGCGATGTCTCCAATAACATGAAAACGATTGGAGAGCTGATTTAGTCCATCATTGGGAATAATGCCCTTCAGCAGCTCTTTCAATCGCATTTTGCTTCCAACCCATTAAAAAACGAATAGGGCAATAAATTTATGCAGCATTTCTATTCTTTTCCAGGAAAATAAAAGAAAAAGCAGCAATGGAATACTGCTTCTTTCTGTGGGCCTTCTTGGCTTCCATCACTCATTTACATCCTACTGCTATTTTAAATCCTTCTTGCTTAAGAGATTCAATCTGCTGATCAGTTGCTTCTATCAGCGCAAAGCTATCGTATTGCTCCAATATCTTTGCCACTTTTTTCTCAATTTTTCCTTGATTCTGCCTTTCTAAAATTATGGTTGCCGTTTTCATAATATATTCGCTCCTCTTGCAGAAAGACTATTGTCTTCTATGGTTTTGCCCTTGAATGCGAGGGCTTATTTTGGCTCTAAGAATCCTCAATTAGTTCTTAGTTATAATAGCATAAATATTGCTAGCCTGGCAGACCGTCAATATGAAATTATTTTAAGAATTCTAAAGACCTATTTTTTGAGACAGAAAATTATATTTCATCCGCTAGGGCATGAACTTTTCTCTGGCCTCAGCTGAAAGACTCTCATTAGGCCAATGTTTTACGGATCAGGCTTTATTTCGGCTGCAATATGCCTGCAAATTCCGATGCTGCAATGGGAGGCAAAACGAGTTGGGAGTTGAAGCCTATGCAAAATGCTGCTGAGTGGCTCTTGACCAATTTTGCTCTTTGCCCTTCCTTTCAGGCCTTGGCCATCCAAGATGGCGTTTGAATCTTCAGTTTCTTAAATCTACTAGCGCTCTCTGATTGGCTGTGCGCTGCCTCATCTTCACTGCCAGCAGATGCGTTTTCGACTGTATCTTGAATCTCTCCTGTGTTTTTATTAAACTTTTGCATAAGTGGCATGTTCGATTTCCTTATTGAACCGAGAGGTGATTTAATCCGAGCATTTGACTGGCTTTGTCTTTGCTCACTATTTTGCTCACTATTTTGAGATGAGCCGATTGCGCTCTCGCTTATATTATTGCCGAAATCTGGATTCTCAATGTTCTTAATACTAAGGTTGTCCTTGTCATTTGCATTATTTGATAATATTTCAGATTCGATAGACGAACTATTTGTATCGGATATATTATCATCAATAGGCGAACTACTGGCGTTATCGATCATTGAGACGCGAGAAACTAAACCTTCTCTTTGATCCAATAATGAAAGTGTCGATTGGCTCTCTTCAATCTGCAACTGTGAATTTGATGTTTTATTGGTGGGTAGGTCCAATTCTTGAGCTGATTTTTTAAATGAATCATTGTCGTCAATAGTGATGTTGTCATAGCTTTCTATGGATCCTGAATCTGCAAAATTTGCTTTTGGATTCTCAAGAAAAATTATGCTATTGGATGAGCTATTAGAGATATTGGATGAGTTATCGAAGATATCGAATGAGTTATCGGAGATGTCGGATGAGATATTGACATTTCCTATCCTCGTTAAATTCAAATCTGCTGCCTCCAAGTTTATTGAATCACTGCGTTCTTTAGTTGTGCGATTACTAACATTGGAAGAGTTCAGAGAATTCATGTCAATCTCAAGCGTTTCGGAGTCTATCGAAACCGCTGAGGAATTATTAAGAGAGACATTAGTGATATCTGCAGAAAAGAGATAATAACTACTATAATTGCTACCTACTGCAATATTAGAGATAAGCAAGTTCTCTGTTGTACTATCGATTGATTTGTTATTCACTATTGATTGGTTGATTTGAGATCCATTTTCACTGGAACTATTCAGCGGAGCTTCATCTACATCGTAGTAATAATCATCGCTTTGTAGCGGCTCACTCTCCCCGGACGAATCTGATCCGCTGCCCGATTCCGTGCTGCTGGTGATTGCAGCGATGTAGGATTTGCTTGGCAAGGTCGGTGTTTTATTTCGCGATGACTTCGATGAATTCACGGACATGGGCAACAGACTTGGCAATTTGGATTTTGCAGGAGTGTTTTTAGCCTTAAGTGTGCTGTTTTTGGCCCGCAAGGCTATTGCCTTATCTCCGGTCGATATCTTTTGGCTGGAGCGAGTAATATTCTGAGGACTTCTGCTCAAAGCTATATCTTTACCTTGATCGAATAGTTTCAATCCCTTGGCTTGCCAGTTCTTAATTGCAGTAGTAATTTCTTTAGGGATGTTAAGTTGAAAATTGCTCAAAGATATCTTATGAGAAGTATCAGGCTTAAAAGACAAGATGTCTGATATCAAGAATGCGGCCGATCCTGCCAGAAAGATGAACGCCAAAGCAAGAAATATGCCAAACATCTTTGGATGGTTATCGATCAAAGCGCTGCAAACTGTATCATAGAAAGGCTTCTTGGATCTTGCCGCGTCCTTCATACATTATATGATATTTTTTAAAGTTTATAGCCTTTGCGCTAGATAATAATTATAAAGTTGTTTTTTTGAATGGTTTCAGTCAAGTATCCTTTCTTCATAAAATAGGGATGGGGACCGATGCTGAATTAAAGGCCTTCAAAGCCTTAGCTATCTCAGGCGTCTAACCATTTCATTCCACGAGACGCTTGTGAGTTTAGACAACAGCTTCAATCCTCGAAGGTATCTCTATGGTGTGCCCATTGATGAGAGGTATCGCCAATCGCAGCCTCAATCTGAGGGCTATTCAGCCTTCGATAACGCCTTTCAAGTTTTCGTGGCACTCCTCTAGGGTTTTGCCAGAAGCCCACACACCTCTTAGCTCAGGGAACTCTTTATAAAATGGACCTAGTCATCGATAATCTCAAAAATAGCCCTAGACAGCGCCGCATGAATTTACTCAAAGAACAAATCAAGATCCTATGATGCACTAAATAAACTTAACTCTATCCTGAAACATGCGGGCATGTTCTCCATGACCAAAGGGTATTGCGGATCACGATTTTAATCTCTGTGCAATCCCTTTTGCGGACCTCTTCTTTTAAATTTGCTAAATTTTATATTCAATTAAAGTATTGCATAGATCGAATCGCAAAAGGAAGGGAAGACTCTTCAGTGCGATCGGTGGTTATTAATATCAATAAACAGAACCATATGGATCAAAAAATTTCATCATCCGGAGATCTTTTATGGGCTATACCTTGACTGAAAAGATCCTGAGAGAGCACCTCGTTGATAGATCCTACCAGCCTGGAGAGGAGATCGGAATTAAGATCGATCAGACTCTTACCCAGGATGCTACCGGCACCATGGCTTACCTGCAGTTCGAGTCTATGGGCCTTTCCAAGATAGCAACTGAGCTGTCTGTGAGCTACGTAGACCACAATACCGTGCAGGTAGGCTTTGAGAACGCCGATGACCATGCCTATCTTCAATCCATAGCAGAGAAATATGGCATCTATTTCTCCAGACCTGGAAACGGCATATGCCATCAGGTCCATTTGGAGAGGTTTGCCAGACCTGGAAAAACGCTGCTGGGATCTGACAGCCACACTCCAACTGCGGGCGGTGTGGGCTCCCTGGCCATTGGCGCAGGTGGCTTGGATGTGGCCGTGGCTATGGGGGGTGGGGCATACTATCTTGCCTGTCCTAAGGTTATCAACGTGCATCTAACCGGCGAGCTTCAGCCTTGGGTGACCGCTAAAGATATCGTTCTCAAGGTCTTGCAGATCCTCACTACCAAGGGCAATGTGGGATATGTTTGTGAATATACGGGGGATGCCGTCGAGAAGCTCACTGTTCCTGAGCGAGCCACAATTACCAACATGGGAGCCGAAACCGGAGTTACTACCTCCATCTTCCCCAGCGATCTGCAGACCAAGAAGTTCCTGGAAGCCCAGGACCGGGGAGATCAATGGACGCCGCTTTCCCCAGATGATGATGCAGTTTATGATAAAGTAATCGATATCGATCTATCTCAGATCGAACCATTGGCTGCCGCCCCCCACAGCCCTGGAAACGTAAAGCCTGTGCGCGAACTCAATTTACCTGTGGACCAGGTAATGATTGGATCGTGCACCAACTCCTCTTATGTTGACCTTATGACCGTGGCTCAGATGACAAAGGGCAAGAAACTGCCGGAAGGAGTGAGCCTCGGCATTGCTCCTGGGTCGCGCCAAGTGCTTGCCACCATTGCCAAGAACGGCGCTCTGGGCGACTTGATCTCCTTTGGGGCCAGAATCTTAGAGTCCGCGTGTGGCTTTTGCATCGGCAACAGCATGTCTCCAAGGACAGATTCGGTGTCAGTAAGAACCAGCAATCGCAACTTCAAAGGACGATCTGGCACACCCAGCGCTAATGTCTACCTAACTAGCCCCGTGGTGGCGGCCGCATCTGCGCTGACGGGAATCCTGGGCGATCCTCGCTCCCTCGGCATCCTCTACCCCAAGATCGAGATGCCCGATCATTTTGAGATTGACGACAGCATGATCATACCGCCCCAGCCTGAAGTTGTCAGATCTAAGGTCGCAATCCAGCGAGGTCCCAACATTGGCGAGCCGCCGGTCAATACCCCCCTGCCCGAGGATATAGTGGGCTTGGCCACCATAAAAGTAGGCGATTATGTTACAACTGATCACATTATGCCTGCTGGTTCTCGTCTTAAGTACCGGTCCAATGTTCCTAAATACTCAGAGTTCGTGTTCGAACCTCTTGACAAGGAATTTTCCGCCAAGGCTGCAAAGTTGCGGGACGAGGGCATTCACAATCTGATAGTGGCGGGAGTGAGCTACGGTCAGGGTTCTTCCCGGGAACATGCTGCTCTTTGTCCCATGTACCTGGGAGTTAAAGCAGTGATAGCAAAGTCTATAGAGAGAATACATGCAGCAAACTTGGTCAACTTCGGAATAATCCCCTTCTCCTTTGCAGATGAATCCGACTATGACGCACTGGAGAACGGAGCCCAGATCGTAATACCAGGTATTCGCAAGGCTCTGAAGTCCGGAGCCGAAGAGATAATGGCCAACGTAGCGACAAAGTCCGGGACTAAAGAGATAAAGCTGAGGATGAACCTTAGCCAGAGGCAAAGGAAAATCCTGATAGAAGGCGGACTGTTGCCTTATACAGTAAAAGAAAGGATATGAGATCAGAAATCATTCTCTGATCTCGTTTTTCATCTTTTCTTAATAGCTGAAAAGTGCCTTTATTCCTTGAGAAAGAATTTGTCCTGAAGACCGTGCCTCATTGGCCGATGTGCTCTCATTTTTCCCCAAGGAGAAGCTGGACTTCTGAGCTGAAGCTGGCGCATATACGGGAGTATACTTCCAGCTCTGATCGATATTGAAATTGCCAAGTGTATTTCTCTTCAGCTGCATGCTATTCAACTCCGTTGGGCTGTATTTGCTGGCTAAAAAAGAGCCCATGTTGAAGCTGGATTCACTCAGCTCCAAGGGTTCATTGAAGCCCAAGGGGAATGCATTGAACCATATATTCATTGTGGTTGCTGGATTGCTTGTCCTGCCGGTCATATTCGGGGCGTTGTGGATATAGGAATTCCAATATTTCTCTACAAAAGGCTCAAAGGGTATAGTGCTTGGGCCATTAAAGAAGGAGAGTTGACCGCTTCCGTATCCTTCTCCCGTGAACATTGCCTGAGCTGAAGCAGCGCCGACCAGGCAAATCAGCGATAGTAAAGCTATGCATCTCATTTTAATACATCTCTTTTTATATTTTATGTTGTCCTCTAATGCCGAATCGGTCCCAACCTATTTATCTCTTATTGGTGGTGAGACGATTATGCCGGATTGTTTCGAGATTTTGCATAAGGATTTAGCAGGAAGAATCGGAAGACTTCACACATCTCACGGCACTGTAGAGACTCCCGTACTCCTGCCTGTGGTAAATCCCCACCTTCAGATCATTCCGGCCTGCGAGCTGAAAGAAATGGGGGCCACTATGTTGATTACCAATAGCTACATCATATACCAGGATGAGGCGCTCAAAATCCAAGCTTTGGAAATGGGCCTTCACGATCTCCTTGGTTTTAACGGCCCAATAATGACGGATTCAGGCGCTTTTCAGCTTTCTGTTTACGGCAATATCGATGTCAGGCCTAATGAGATTCTCGATTTTCAGTATGCTATTAGATCAGACATCTGCGTTCCTCTGGACATACCTACTCCCCCTGACGTGCCCAGGGAGAAAGCGACATCCGACCTTTTGGAGACGCAGCACCGGCTGGATGAAGCGCGCCAGATTCGGCGAGACTCTCTCTTAGCCGGCCCCATCCAGGGCTCCACCTATCCTGATTTGAGGGAAGCAGCCGCCCGCTTTTTAAGAGATAAAGGCTTTGATGTCTATCCGGTTGGTGGTGTAGTCCCTTTAATGGAGTCCTACAGGTTCGGTGATTTGGTGGAGGTAGTGGCAGCATCAAAGAAGGGCTTGGGTTCGGGTGCACCTGTACACCTTTTCGGCGCAGGCCACCCCATGGCTTTTGCGCTTGCTGCCGCCATGGGTTGCGACATCTTCGATTCAGCAGCCTATGCCCTCTATGCCAGAGAAGGACGATATCTGACTTGCGGAGGAACCTGGAGGCTGGAGGAGATGAGATATTTGCCGTGCTCATGTCCAGTTTGCCAGAACCATACTGCACAAGAGTTGATGGATAGCCCGAATTGCATCAAATTGTTGGCTAAGCACAATCTGTACGTTTCATTGCAGGAGATAAAAGCAGTAAAACAGAGCATCCGCGATGGATCACTATGGGAACTATTAGAATCAAGATGCAGGTCTCATCCACGCATGGTTGATGGTTTTAGGCGGCTTAGCGATAAGGGTGAGTGGCTGGAGAGATTGGACAATACTTCCAAATCAACTCTGTTCTACCTGAGCCATGAGTCAGCGGCGAGACCAGAAGTAATAAGATACGGCTCCAGGCTAGAGCGCTTTTCCCTCTCTGGAGATGTCCTGATCACGGATGATTTCGAGGCCTGCGCTGATGGTTTTGATGTTGTTCTTCACTTCAAGCCTCCTTTTGGCCCCTATCCCAAGGAGCTGGCCGAGACATATCCATTGAATGCTGAAGTCCTGGATAAAGCGGATTCTGCATCGATGGAGAGGGCACTGTTGAATACAAAAAAGCTAATGTCTGCCAATCCAGAAGCTAGGTTTACCCTTCGAATTAAAGAGCCTTCCAGGGAGGCTAATGACCAGATACTTTGAAGTGCTGAGGCGGGACGGCCCGGCTCGCCAAGGAAAGCTAATGCTTGATGTTCCTATTTCAACTCCGGCCATAATATCTGAAAAAGATTACAGCTTTCCGGGAAGCGCTTACGACTTTGGCTCCATGGAAGAAGTCTTGGCCTCCAGCCCCATATCTGAGAAAACCAAAAAGCCTGCGGCAGAAAAGCTTGCTATACTTCCTTACGTCCCCTCTGCCCTTCATGTTGAGCCGCCCTTTGATCTTCCCGATCATGAAATAGAAGGACCCAAGGGATTTGTCCTTCACCCATTCTATATCGAAAAGCCGAAAAAAGCTGACGTTTATGTAATGGCTGGCGCTGGCTCGATAAGAAATCCCAGAGACCTAATCAGTGCAGTAATTGGTGTTCGAGCCAAGATACCATCAGATACTGCCCTTTATGCGCCGGCTCTGGCCACTCCCGCCAATCTGGCATTTTTGATTTATCTGGGAATTGATCTTATCGACGCCACCAGGGTCATTGCCGATACCTACTTTGGGAGATACCATACCCGCGACGGAGTCAAGGCGCTGGCGGACTTCGACGAGCTACCCTGCAGATGCCAGCACTGTCAAAGGCTTGCTGTAGAAAGCGAAAATACGCAAGCTCTAGTCGGCCACAACGTCCAAAAGCTGGAGGAAGAGCTGGCGCTTCTTCGGGAGATGGTAAGAAAGGAGACCATTCGGGAGTACGTAGAGCGCCAGGTGAGAGTCACGCCTGAGCTTACGGCAGCTCTGCGGCTTCTCGACCAGGAGCACAAGTACCTGGAGGCTAGGGCGCCACAATATAGGAGAAGCATTCTATATGCCAATACTGCAGAATCGCTTTGCAGAGTAGAAGTTACCCGATTTGCTCATCGGGTGCTAGAAAGGTATTCTGCACCAAAAAGCGATGTGCTGCTGCTACTGCCCTGCTCGGCCCGCAAGCCCTATTCTAAATCCAGGTCTCATCGGTTTTTCGCCCTGGCTATTGGCTCTCATCGCAGGTATTTGCACGAACTTATCCTTACTTCGCCCCTAGCGCTTGTTCCTCGGGAGCTGGAGGAGGTTTATCCGGCAGCTAATTATGATGTCCCTGTCATCGGACATTGGGATCTGGAAGAGAGGGCCTGGCTATGCCGGTGCCTGGATGCTTATTTAAAGAAGAATAAATATACAAAGATAATTGCCCATCTGGAGGGTGAGCTAGAGCAAACCGTAAAGGAGCATGGGATAGATGCAGCTTTTACTGGAGGCGGTACAAATGAGACTGCTCTGTCCCGCCTTTCCGAGGCCATACAGGATGCTTGCCAGGGAACGATGCGCCTCGGAGATAAGCGAGTAGCTCAATACAAAGCAGTGGCCGATTACTATTTTGGATCAGGAGCAGGTGATCTGCTGCTGGCGGGAAAGGTGAAGGTGAAAGGCCGAGAGATCCAGGAGGAAAACGGAAAAGCGTTGGCTATGATGACGCCTAATGGTTCTATCGCCTTGTCCTTAACTGGCGCCAGGCGGCTTGAGCCTATGGAAAAGTACATAGTGACAATAGGTGACTTCCTGCCCAAAGGATCACTGCTTGCACCTGGTGTTACGGATGCGGATGAGCAGATCCGCCCGGGGGATGAGGTTATAATCCGGGGAGAAAAGGCCTTTGGGATTGGGCGGGCCAAGATGTCCGGTTGGGAGATGGTGGAATCAACCAGAGGAGTGGCCGTGGAGCTGAAGCATATTCAGGAGATCTAGCCGCAACCTATGAATCCAAAAGGATTACAGATTAGGTAATCTTCTCCGAGGAAGGGACGAGAGCTAGCATGGATCTTAGGATCTTCCTTGGTCTACTCTCAATGCTGTTCTGTATGGTTTGGCTTGGATAATGAATCAATCTCAGGTGCTATTTGACCAAGTGATAGTAAGCATAGCCCGCTTTTCTCCTCCAGTTCCCTCCTAGCTCTCACTCCCAAAAGCTCGAAAAGAACAGCTTCAACGATGAGATAAACAGAAGCTCTTTCCCGCAAGCAGCCCATTAGAGCCTCTCGACCTCTTCCCAGAGAAGAGTGGACATGCGCCATTGGACTGCCAGCTGACGCAAAGATTGTGGCCATTCCGAAGACCTCCCAGGCATTCCCATAGGTCTCCCAGTGAGGCGTCGGAGGAATGACTGGCAATTCTGGACCTGTCACCATCTGGCCGTCTCGCATGCCCCCCATAAAGAGGACGATCCCGGCTCCAATGCATTTCTCTTTAGCCATGTTCTCAATAGAACTGATCAGATTTTCCCCCTCTTCAAACCTCAAGACAAATATCCTTCCAAGACTTCCTTCTGAGTACTGCATGCATTACTCTTCAGCATTGAGAGGACTTAAACCTTGATCTTTCTAGAGAAGGTCCTGCTCCCGAGGCTAGTACAGGATGCTGATGTCTGCCAAAATCCTAAACTGTAACCTCAACCTGTCGCCCTACAAGGTCCTTTGGATCTATAGCGATACTCTTTGAGCCTAAGCCAACTGGACCGCCACTTCCAGGACTGAGAGATTCGCTGGACCGGGCCTTCACAATATTCCAGCTCATGACTATTCCGGAAGTGAATCGCCATATCTTGATAATCATCGAGCACAATCACCCTCTCTTCGAGGACGCTGCAGAAATGATCGAAATGGCCTTCCATGCCTCGAGCGATACAGCCAAAGAGGCTGCTATGCTGCTCTGCTCCGTTTGGATCCATACGTTCTTGGAGGGTCTGGCCATAAATGCCGATTGGGTATTCTACTTCGATGAAGGGCTGAGGGCCAGTACAAAGCTTATTTTAAAAAGTATATTAGAGGGCGCAAAAGACCCAGACCAAACTGCGTGAAAGTCGGGCCTTGGACAGAGTTAGATTAGATCATTGGGATTATTTGGCAAAACCAAATCTGGCATGGATGAATATCATGTGCTGCAATCTCCAAATACAAGCTATAGCAATTCGAGCGCTTCTCTGCCGGATATTCCCACTTTTAGTCCCAGCTTCTCTGCAACAGGATTTACTTCTTTGACTATTCCATGAAGAAGGTCTTCGATAGTGGCAATCGTATTTCCCTGGGAGGGCCGCACCTTTGCGGCCGGGTAGCCGAAGTTATTTAGGGCTGCTACATCAAAAGCCCCGCAGCCCACCATTCCTACATCGGTTACAACATTTACCAGGTTTACTTTGCCCAGAGGGACGACGTATCCATCGGCCTCTTTTTTGGACAACTTCACTTTAGTATGAATCATATGATCAGCTCCCAAGTTCCATTTAGAAATGGCAGATGATAATATTTGGAGTTTTGTTTCTTTAGCAGCCATCATCTGATATGCACAGATCCAACGATATGCACAGATCAAAAACTATATCTTTCGGATTGTCAAATCAAAACTGGGGTGGAAAAACGACGCCAAGTAAAATTGCATTAGCTATGATAATCTTGCTATTGACTTCGACATTGCTCTTGCCAGCATATGCCACTTTTAAGACTAGTATAATGACTGTAGAGCCTAAGAATATTTCCATTAATATCACTGGCGAATATAATATATCCAAGAATGCCAGTGTGGCTATGGCCGCCCAGACCATCAATATCAACAGCACAAATCCAGTGGGCAATAATGCCAGCCTCATGTTAATATCCTTTTACACTGAGGTAAATGCGACTTCTCAGATAAATTCAACAGAATTTTTGGATAATATGGAGGCCATGTTCCTGGGAATGTACGCACTTATGGGAATAAAAGAAGCCGGAAACGTCACCGTAAAGAGCTCTTGGGGACAAAATGTAACCCTTCATACTTTTGCCATGCCGGGACCAAAAGACAAGCCTAAGGATGAGACCACATTTGCCTTCTGGGACTTGAATGGTGACATTCATGTCATTATGATCTCGAATCTTGATCGAAATGTGTCCTCCAGGATAGTAGAGACTCTTGAGATCAAAGACTAAGTGTCTAATTCTAATTTTTTTATTTTTGAAATTGCTAGCCCGCTTTGGGCATAGCATTATAATGTGATGCAATTCATATGCCTAGCTCTGCATGGCAGAATTCCATCATGGCAGCTATTCAGCTCATAAAATCCTGATGCCGAAAAGCATTGATATTGCTATCAGTATCGTCGGCACGGCTACTATAGCCCAAACCAGGCGGTTAGCTTCGAGTATCTTCTTTCCATCTAGCGGCCCGAATGGGATCAAGTTGAAAGCAGCCAGATTGAGGTTGATAAAAATTGCGAAGTAAAAAGCATTCATCGCCAGATTCCCCATTGAAAGGCCGCTTGATATCAAAACAAAGAAGAGGGCGGACAATATGATATTGGTCATCGGTCCAGCCAGGGCAATCCATAATCCTTCTTTTTTAGCCTTCAACTCTCGCTGATCCGTATAAGGCATCCCACCATATAGATAAGCTTGGCTTGAAGGATCCAAAGGCTTGTGTATCATCACTGCGCCCGGCGCCGCAAATATAAAACCCATCAAGGACATGATGATAATAAAAAGCAAACCGCTGCGATTGGCCCTATACTCAGCCCAGTATCCATACCGCTGGGCAATGAACTTATGAGCCATCTCATGCAACAAGAAACCCGTCCCCACCCCTAAGGCGGATATCAAGATTAGCTCTATTCCAGGTATGCGCCTTGCGCCCAGCACCACAGAAAAGGCAACTGTGAGCACAATCCACGATAATAACAGGTCGAATAGCTCATCTGCACCGAATTTTCCGGATTGGCTCATGTGTTTGAATAGCAAAGCCAAGTATATCAATGGATAAGTCGAAGGCATGAGTTAAGAAATTATTTCACTATGTTTGCATTTGGCTTAGCAATGCCGCTATGAATGTGATAATATGCCTTGATACTGTTGACATAGAATTAAAAGCAGGCCAATGTAGACAAGAAGAATTATTATAATTTTAGCATTATTATTCCAAGTGAGTCGTATCCTCCAAAATTGAGGCTAAAGATCTTATATAAAAGCACGCTGATTTGGTCCCCTATGCTATCGTCAAGGGAGCTAGAAAGATACGACCGGCAGATTCCGCTGCTTGGAGAAGACGGCCAAAATAGATTGAAGAAAGCTACGGTCTTCATTGCGGGCGCGGGAGGACTTGGCTGTCCTATATCGATATATCTAGCTGCAGCAGGCATCGGGAAGATATCAATAGCGGATAAAGATGTAGTAGCTCTTAGCAATTTGAACAGGCAGATTCTACACTGGGAAAAAGACATTGATCGAAAAAAGGCATCGTCAGCAAAGGAGAAGCTCATAGAGATCAACCATGATATCGATGTGCAGGCTGAATCAGAGACCATAACCGAGGAGAATGCCTTTGAATTGGTTGCAGATGCCGATCTGATCATAGATGCCATGGACAACTATCCTATTCGTTTCCTTTTGAATAAAACTGCGATAATTAAGAATATTCCATTTATTCACGGAGCCATTAATGGATTTCACGGCCAGGCAATGACTGTGCTTCCAGGAAAATCAGCCTGCTTAAGATGTGTCTTTCGCCAAGCTCCTCCGGAGGCAGCATTTCCTGTAATAGGTACGACACCTGGCATCATCGGCTTGATCCAAGCGACTGAAGCCATAAAGTACATTGCGGGATTGGGCGATCTGCTGACGGGAAAGCTCATGCTCTGGGACGGACTGAACTGTCAAACCGATTTTGTTCAGGTTGAAAGGGATCCTTTCTGTCAGGATTGCAGTAGCATCTGAAAAGGAGAGGTAAGCTGATAATGTATCTAATCAGATATTCAGAGATTGCCCTTAAATCAGAGCCGGTCAGAAGACGCTGGGAAGATGTTTTGATCTCCAATATTAAGAAGGTTCTACCGGAGGTCAAAATCAGAAAAGAGCGAGGCAGGATCTGGCTGAATGGTCTCGTTGATCCGGAGAAGCTAAAGAAAGTCTTTGGCATAGTCTCTTTTTCTGAAGTGGAACACTGCACTCTAGAGGAGCTGAACTCCTACATCCTGGATTTTTGTCAAATGACCGGCCTAGATAAAGCTCAGACCTTTGCTCTGCGATTGCATAGAGTGGGCAACCATCCTTTCAAATCCCAGGAGAAGACCATCGAGCTGGCCGATTTAATATTGGAGCGGTTCTCCGGATTGAAAGTAAATCTGAGTGCTCCAAAAGCCACAGTCTTTGTGGAGATTAGGGATAATGACGTTTATCTTTTTAGAGATGCCATTAAAGGTGCAGGGGGGAT
>JADDYB010000298.1_pt1 | contig 15494 bp, 18 predicted proteins | sample 8641941 | NCBI WGS metagenome assembly JADDYB01 (sample SAMN16275377, study PRJNA637457) | freshwater sediment metagenome | isolation source: Lake Kineret sediment | place: Israel: Lake Kineret | collected 2013
GTGGAGATGCTCACAGGGGACAACGACAACACAGCCCGGGCCATAGCTGAGCATCTGGGCTTTAACGGGTACCACGCAAACCTGCTGCCAGACGAGAAGGTGCAGGTCGTGGAGGGTCTGAAAACCAATGGGCGGGTGGTCATGATCGGCGACGGGGTGAACGACGCCCCCGCGCTGGCAGCCGCCGACGTGGGAGTCGCCATGGGCGGCCTGGGCAGCGACATAGCCCTTGAGACGGCCGACGTTGTGCTGCTGGAGGACGACCTGAGCCGCATAGGGTACCTTCAGCGGCTCTCATCCATGACCGTCTCTACCGTCCACCAGAACATCGCTGTCAGCATCCTGGTGAAGCTGCTCATCGTCGCATTGGCGGCCTTGGGGGCTATAACCCTCTGGATGGCAGTCGTCCTAGGGGACGTGGGGCTAACCCTGCTCGTGATCCTCAACAGCATAAGGATCAGCGGAGTCAAGCCCTAGCATCAGGAAAGAATAAATCCCATGACCAGTGCTATGTCTCTTGCAGGCCGATGAACCATGGACGACGAACTTGAGCGGCTCAAACAGAAGCGGCTTATGGAGATGCAGCGGCAGATGCTGCTGAAGCAGATCAAGGAACAGGAGCCCAAGCCCGAGCCGGCCAAGGAGCCTACAAACGACGACATACTTGGCAGGCACTTCGGGAACCGGGCATGGGAGGTCTGGAACGCGGCCAGGGCTCAGTACCCCCATGTCATGCCCCAGGTGGAGAAGCTCCTCGTTGACGCCATAAACCAGGGGAAGGTCAAGGACAAGCTGGACGGCGCCAACCTGATGGGGTTCTTCAGGCAGATAGGCATACCAGTCCGCCTGGAGACTCGTATAAGGATCAGCGAGCACGGCGAGCTGAAGACCCTGGAGCAGAAGATGAAGGAAGAGGGCTAGCCCAGAGCCTCAAGGACTGCCTTCTCAAGCTCATCCTTTCCTGGGTACTCACCCATGAAGAGGATGCGGTCGTCCACTGCTATCACCGGAGCCGCGACGTTCATGAACTCCCCGTAGGTCTCCCCGTCCACGGCTGGCTCGTCGTTGGACACAAGCAGCATGTTGAGGCGCTCTATGACGTAGAGCACGGAGCCCATATCGATGAACTCGACAACGAACCTGCGCCCCAGCTTGTACCCTATCTCCTCCAAGGTGAAGAGCAGGTCGTCCAGGCGCTCCTGCTTGGTCTCCTGGAAGCCGCAGCTGGAGCCGCAGCTCGAGCAGCTCGTACAGCTCACCGTGCAGCCAACGCTGCAGGTGTCCGCGTTCAGGGGAGGAAACACCGTGAACCTCACTGGGCGCTCCATGTCAGACTCACTCGCCCACCGCGGCTATTATAGGTTCCCCGGCTACAGCACAAGCACAGCTGTGGCCTTGAAGCTTATGTAGACCTCCTTGCCGATGTTGAGGCCCATCTCCCTGAAGCTGTTCCTGGTGATGTGGACCGCGAAGACCTGGCCAGCGTCCACACTGAGGACCACGGTGGCGTCGTGGTCCTCCACGCCCACAATGGTTCCTCTGAACTGGTTTCTGGCGCTGGTGACAATCCTCTCCTCGGACACGATGATGTCCTCGGGCTTCACGTGGATGGTCGTCCTGCCTGAGCGCTCGGCGGCGACCCTGATGACCGCGCCATCCACATCCACGTTGGCGACGCCGTCAACCATGGTGCTCGTCCCCGTGAATATATTCTCCGTGAGCCTTGTGATGGAAACGATCTCCGTGGGCGCCCCCTCCTCCGTCACAACGCCTCGATCCATGTAGACGGTCCGAGAGGTCAGCCTCCTGATCATGTCGAGGTCGTGGGTGGACACCACCACTGTCCTGCCTTTTGCCTCCTCCTCGATGACCGATGAGAGGGCCTTCGCGTTGGCCGGGTCCAGGTTGCTGGTGGGCTCGTCGAGCAGCAGCACATCGGGGTCCAGCACCAGCGCCCTTGCGAGGGCCACCCTCTGCTGCTCCCCTCCTGACAGGCTGCGGGCCGCGCGTCCACCGTAGTCTGGGAGCCGAACTCTCCCGAGGGCCTCCTCCACCCTGTCCCCTATGGCCGCGTCAGGGACTCCTCTGAGCCTTAAGCCGTACGCTATATTGGTGTAGACGCTCCCCTTCAGGAACAGGGGGCTCTGAAAGATCATGGTCGCCCTCCGCCTCAGCTCCCGCACGCCGGTGGCTGATAACGGCTCTCCCCGGAAAGACGCTTCGCCCGCGGTCGGCTTCTCCAGGCCAGCGAGCACCCGCAGAAGGGTGGTCTTACCGGCGCCGCTCTGGCCTATGACGCCGAGGCACTCACCCTCCGCCACGTCCAGGTTGACGGAGTCGAGGGCCCTGACGGAGCCGAACACCTTGGAGACGCCCCTGAGGCTGTATAGGCTCACTGGGTGGCCCTCCTGAGGATGTCGATCATGTAGTTAAGGCTCAGCACCACGGCGAGGAGGATGAAGCTGAGGGCGAAGCTGAGTCCCAGCTCCCCCTTAGCCGTCTCGAGGGCTATGGCGGTGGTCAGCACCCTTGTCACGCCCCTGATGTTGGCGCCCAGCATGGTGACTATACCAAGCTCGGCGAAGGCCCTGTTGAAGCTGGAGACGAGGGCCAGAGTTACGCCGCTGTACGCCTCCCTGACAACGGCCAGGCTGGTCTCCAGCTCGGATGCGCCCAGGGTCCTGGCCAGGTCCCTGAGCTGCCTGTCCCTGCTCTCGATGGCGCTCACGGTGAAGCTGACTAGTATCGGCAGTATCAGGGCCGCCTGCCCCAGCGCCATCCCCTCAACGGTGTAGAGGAGCTGAAGGGAGCCCAGGGGCCCGCTCCGCGAGAACAGCGTGAACAGGAACAGGCCCAGGGTGACGGTGGGCACCCCCACCATGGCGTTGAACAGGAACTTCAGCGCCCTCTTGCCGGGGAACTCCCACATGGATATGGCTATGCTGAGGGGGACCCCGACTAGGGACGCCAGCAGCGTCGCGTATCCAGCTGTCTGCAGGCTCCTGAAAGTGATCTCAATGACCGTTTTGTCCGCTGACAGTATCAGCCTGACAGCCTCGGACACGCCCTCAAGTATCGGGGTCCAGCTCATGTGTAATCACAGAAGGGGGACGGTTGAAAAGGTTTAGCGGTAGAGGCTTCCGGCCTGGTGCCTGTACTGCGTCGGGCACTCGGAGCCGTCGAAGTAGGCCTGCTCCATGACCCACCTGACTATGTCGCTGTCCGGGTTGGCCAACTCCGGCACCCAGGGCTTGAAAAGGGTGGAGCCGAACTCCTCCTCGCCGTAGGTCTCAAGCATGGTCTGGGTCTCGTCGCTCACCAGGAACTGGACGAACTTCATGGAGCCCTCGAACATGCCCCTCGGACTCTTGTCCGGGGTGCAGACGATGGCGCTGTACACGTTCAGGGTGTCCTCCCCCGAGTCCACAACCTTCACAAGCTGGATGTTGCCGTTCTTGAAGTTCTTCAGGTACGTGGCCACGTCCGCCAGCGTGTAGGCCTCCTTCTCGTTGGCCAACTGTAGCGTCGCGGTCATGCCCGCCCCCGCCTCGATGTACCAGGTGCCCTCTGAGCCGCCCGCCGCCTCGAGCTTGATCTCATCCAGGTTGAGCCCGGTCAACTTCCATAACGCCTTCTCCTTGACGTGGGTGCCCGAGTTGTCGCCCCTGGACACCCAGAGGGCGTCCTCCGCGAGGCCCATCTCCCTGATCCTCAGCATCGCCTCCATGGGTTCCAGGCCCTGAACCCCGGCGGGGTCGTCGGCTGGGCCCACTATTATGAAGAAGTTGTACGCGAAGATCTTCCTGTTGACGCCGTAGCCTGACTCCATGAAGGCCAGCTCCGACGAGGGGGCGTGGACCAGGATCATGTCGGCGTCGCCCCTCTTCGCGGTCTCTATGGCTAGGCCGGTGCCCTGGCTGATGAAGCTCACGTTGTACTCCGGGTTGTTTGCCTCGAACCGGTTCTTCAAGACGTCGAGGACGCCTGTCTCGTATAGGCTTGTGGTGGTGGAGACTATGAGGCTCTGCTTCTCCACGGGCCTCGTTAAATTCCAGATGAGGCCTCCCGCCGTGACTATGATGAGGATGGCTGCGACGGCCATCACTCCTCTGTTTAGCTTGAACCCTGCTAGGTTTGACATGGCTCACATAAAGCCGAATTGTTTATTTAATCATATCGGCTTGACCTTCCCGTTGATACGACACCGATATATCCGCCCATGCATAACAGATTCGAGGACCAAGCGGAAGACGGAGAACACCTTGAGCCAGCTAAGGGACCCCTACGGCAGGCCCGTAACGAGCCTCAGGATCAGCCTCACCCAAAGGTGCAACTTTGGTTGCTTCTTCTGCCACCAGGAGGGCGAGCACGACCCCTGCGGCGAGATGACCGCGGGCGAGGTCGAGACGATAGTTAGGGTCGCCTCGGGCCTCGGCGTCGGCAAGGTTAAGCTGACGGGCGGGGAGCCCCTCCTCAGGGCTGACATAGTCGAGGTCGTGGGGAGGATCAAGCCCCACCTGGAGGAGGTCTCCATGACCACAAACGGGTCCCTGCTCCCCGGGTTGGCGTGCAAGCTGAAAGAGGCTGGCCTCGACAGGGTCAACGTGAGCCTGCACACGCTGGATGAAGCTACATTCAAAGAGATCACGGGCGTGGATCAGGAGTCCTGGGTGAGGGCGGGCGTCGAGGAGGCCATCAGGTGCGGCCTGAACCCCGTGAAGCTCAACATGGTTGTCATGAGAGGCATCAACGACGGCGAGATACCGGTCCTAATAGAATACAGCAGGCGGGTGGGCGCTGTCCTACAGCTCATAGAGTTCCAGGAGCTGGAGCACGGCGCGGAGTACTACGGCAGGCTCCACTACGACCTGACTCCCCTCGAGGAGGAGCTTAAGGGGAGGGCCGTCAGGGTCGTGGAGCGGGAGATGCACAGGAGGCGCGTCTACCACCTGGAGGACGGTGCCCAGGTGGAGGTCGTCCGGCCCATGCACAACAGCGTCTTCTGCGCCTACTGCAACAGGCTTAGGGTGACCAGCGACGGCCGCCTCAAGGCATGTCTTATGAGGGACGACAACCTCGTACCCCTCGTGGACCTGATCCGGGGAGGCGCGTCACGTGAGCGGCTGGAGGATGCGTTCAGGGAGGCCGTCGCGCGTCGCGAGCCTTACTGGAGGGAGTAGCGTGAGGGTCAAGGTGAGGTACTACGCCAGCTTCAGGGACGTGACGGGCAAGCAGGAGGAGTGGCTGGACGTGCCGGAGGGCACCACGGTGCAGGGGATCAGGGAGCACGTGAGAGGCCTCTACGAGAAGATCGCCAGGAGGGAGCAGGTGCTTGTGGCAGTGAACGGCGCGTTTCCGTCCCTGGACAGAGTGATAGAGGAGGGGGACGACGTGGCGTTCTTCCCCCCTGTGAGCGGTGGTTGAGTTGATCAGGATTCAGAGGGAGGGCTTCGACGTGGGCAGCCTCCACGAGTCGCTCAAGACCCAGGGCAGCGGCTGCGTCGTCACCTTCGTTGGCACCGTGAGGGACACATCAGCCGGGAGGCCGGTGAGCCGCATGGGCGTCGAGGTCTACGAGGGCATGGCCCGGGCCCAGCTGGAGGCCATCGTGGGCGAGGCAGCGGACAGATTCGGCGTAGACAGGGTTGAGGTCGTCCACAGGTACGGGGACCTGGAGGTTGGCGACAACATAGTATTCATAGGCGTCTCCGCGGGCCACAGGGACCAGGGCTTCGATGCGTGCCGCTACATAATCGACGAGCTGAAGAGGAGGGTGCCGATATGGAAGAAGGAGTACACACCGGACGGAGTCGTCTGGGTGGAGGGAGACAGGCGTGAGTAGGGACCCGGTTAAGATGATCGACGTCTCCACGAAGGAGACGGTGCCCAGGAGGGCGACGGCTGTCGGATTGCTGAAGCTCAAGAAGTCCACCTTGGACGCCATAAGGAACGGCGAGGTGCTGAAGGGGGACCCCCTGGCGGTGGCCGAGGTGGCCTCCATCCAGGCTGTGAAGAAGACGAGTGAACTCATGCCGCTCTGCCACCCGGTGCCCGTGGACGCCGTCGATGTAAAGTTCAGGCTGGGCGCCGACAGCGTCGAGGCCGAGTGCACGGTGGCGGCCACCTATAGGACCGGGGTGGAGATGGAGGCGCTCACGGGCGTGGCCGTGGCGCTGCTCAACGTCTGGGACATGGTCAAGTATCTGGAGAAGGACGAGGCAGGCCAGTACCCAGACACGGCCATAACGGGGATAAGGGTCACGGAGAAGTGGAAGGCCTGGTGAAATCGGAGCACCCCAGGAACCAGGACGTTAAAACCGTCTTCGCGCTGCTCGTCACCAGCGACAGCCGCACCAAGGACGAAGACGAGACTGGCAGGCTAGCAATTAAGCTCATAGAGGAGGCCGGCCACAAGGTAAGGCTCTACGACATGGCGCCTAACGACGAGAAGAAGATAGAGGCCTGGCTCAGGAAGGCGGTGGGCCAACCCGAGGTCCGGGTGATCCTCACCAGCGGGGGCACAGGCATAGGCGCCAAGGACAAGACCGTGGACGTGGCCCAACCCATGTTCGACAAGGCGCTGCCCGGGTTCGGCGAATACTTCAGGCATATCAGCTTCGACGAGGTTGGTCTCTCCGGCGTCTGGAGCAGGGCGGCCGCGGGTGTGACCGAGGGTAAGCTGGTATTCTGCCTGCCCGGCTCAAAGGGCGCCGTGGGGACTGCTCTGGAGAAGATCATCCTGCCCGGCCTGGGCCACATGCTATGGGAGCTAGACAGAAGATGACGATGAAGCCCTTCGGCGAACTCACAACCCGTGAGAACGCCCTCAGACTCATAGAGGCGAACATAAGGCTCATTGAACGCACCGAGAGGGTGCCCCTCGAGGAGGCCGCGGGCCGGGTTCTCGCCTCAGACATAGTCGCCGGTTTCGATGTGCCGCCCTTCGACAGGGCCAGCATGGACGGGTACGCCGTCAGGTCGACAGACACCACGGGGGCCACAGAAGCCGAGCCCGCCAGGCTCAGGCTTGTGGCCGTCCAGCACACCGGGGAAGTCTATCAGGGGTGCGTGGGAAGGGGCGAGTGCGTGGAGATAGCCACGGGGAGCCCCGTGCCGCCGGACTGCGACGCAGTTGTGAAGGTGGAGGACACGTCCAGGGACAGGGAAGCTGTGCTGTTCTACGTACGGGTCGCGGCCGGGAAGGACATCTCCCCGGCGGGCGAGGACATGAAGAAGGGGGACAGGGTGCTTGAGGCAGGCTCCACGCTGTCGCCCGGCATGGTGGGCGCCCTCGCAGCTCTGGGCCACGACTCGGCGGAGGTCTACGCGAGGCCGATAGTCGCCATATATAGCTCTGGGCCGGAGATAGTGCCCCAGGGGCAGCCACTGAGGCCTGGACAGATCTACGATGTTAACAGCTTCACGCTGCAGGCCGTGGTCGAGGCCGTTGGCGGAGTGCCTGTGAAGAAGGGGATCGTGGGCGATCACATTGGGTCCATCGAGGCCGCCCTGCGCGACGCTTCAGGCTACGACGTAGGGGTGTTCAGCGGGGGCAGCAGCGTGGGCTCCAGAGACCTCTTCGGCGAGGCCGTGGGCAGGCTCGGCGTGATCCACTTCCACGGCGTCAAGGTGAAGCCGGGGAAGCCAACCCTCTTCGGCGAGGTTGGGGGCACACCCATCTTCGGTATGCCAGGGTACCCCACCAGCTGCCTGAACAACAGCTATGTGTACCTGGCACCGGCGCTTAGGAAGATGGCCAGGCTTCCGCCCCTGGAGCTTAGGAGGGTTGCGGTGCTCATGGGCCACAGGCTGACATCTAGGTCTGACAGGGAGAGCTTCATAACGGTGCGGATTACTGGTGGTAGAGCCCACAAGGTGTTCAAGCAGAGCGGCGACATCACCAGCATGGCCCACGCCGACGGCTACATTATAGTGCCCGAGGGTGACCAGGTCATAGAGGAGGGTGAGGCCGTGGAGGTAACACTCCTCCTGCGGCCCCGATGAGCCCAGTGCTTAAAGCCTCAAGGGGCACATGTTCACCTGTATGGCATATAGATACGAGCTTGGCGAGGACTACGCGTTGAAGCTGGACGCGGAGGACCCGCTGGCCGGGTACAAGGACAGGTTCTACGGGCTCAAGGGCAGCATCTACATGGACGGCAACAGCCTGGGCCTCATGAGCGTGGACGCCGAGCGGACCCTGCTCAGGGTGATGGACGAGTGGAGGACACTGGGCATCAAGGGCTGGGGCGGAGCTGAGATACCTTGGATAGGGTACGCCGAGCGCCTGGGCGAGCTCCAGGCCCCCCTGGTGGGCGCGGAGCCCGACGAGATCGTGGTCTCGGGCGGCACCACGGTCAACCTCCACGCCCTGATCTCCACATTCTACAGGCCGAAGGACAAGAGGAGGAAGATTCTGGCCGACGAGCTCAACTTCCCCAGCGACCTGTACGCCCTGAGTGCCCAGGTTAGGCTGAGGGGCGGGGACCCCGACGAGGACCTGGTCCTTGTCAAGAGCAGGGACGGGTTGCTGGTGGAGGAGGACGACATCGTGGAAGCCATGACGGGCGAGGTCCAGCTGGCGCTTCTGCCCAGCGTCTACTACAGGAGCGGCCAGCTACTGGACATGGGGCGGCTCACAAAAGAGGCCCACAGGCGCGGCATCATCATCGGCTTCGACTGCAGCCACAGCGTCGGGGTGGTCCCTCACAGGCTCAGCGAGTGGGACACTGACTTCGCGTTCTGGTGCAACTACAAGTACGTGAACGGTGGCCCCGGGAGCACTGGCAGCCTCTACGTGAACCGCCGTCACTTCGGCTCGATGCCCGGGATGGCGGGCTGGTTCGGCAACGACAGGGGCACCATGTTTGAGATGAGGAACGAGTTCGACCCGGCCAGGACGGCCTCGGCGTGGCAGATAGGGACTACCACGATGCTGAGCACTGCGCCCATCGAGGGCAGCCTGCACATGATCCGCGAGGCAGGCATAGGCAACATCCGTGAGAAGAGCATCAAGATAACGGGGTACCTGATGTACCTCATCGACGAGACGCTGAGCCGGGAGCCCTACAACTATGGAATAGCTACTCCTAGGGAGCCCGAGAGGCGCGGCGGCCACGTGGGCGTGACCCACCCCGACGCGTGGAGGGTCAACCAGGCCCTCATAGCCCGGGGGGTGATACCGGACTTCAGGCCGCCCAACATCATCAGGCTGGCGCCCATACCCCTCTACGTGAGCTACCACGACGTATGGATTGTCGCGCAGCACCTGAAGGCTGTCGTAGACGGCGGCGAGCACCTCAGGTTCAAGGACGAACGCTCCACAATCACCTGATCCGTTTTCTTAATCCTTTACATAGCCTTCATGGCTGTAACATACGGTTATACTCTCTAGGAATTATGGGTCTAGCCTATGATCGTGTACTCTGCTATGTTGCGTAGGGTATCCCCGCCGACTTTAGCGATCAGTTTCTCATCGGCGGTATATACAGGGGCCCCGAGTTCCTCTCCGGCGCTGAGGTAGGACGAATCGTAGACGCTTATGCCATATCTGAGGGCGTTCTCGGCGGTCCTCTCAGCGATCTCGGCGACGGGGATGAAGCGGAAGGGGTAGTCGCAGATGTTGATGGCGGCCCTCCTCAAGGTCTCGCTGGTCTGGTCTGGGTCATACCTGAGGGCGTTGAGAACCTCGTAGATTAGTAGCTCCACCGTGTGGAGGGCGACTCTGCCCGCGACCCAGTCGTCCCTGAGGGCGAGAGCACGGTCTGTGTTGTCCTCGTCCTTGAACCACTTGACGACGATGGAGGCGTCGACGACGGCTACCTTCGGGCTTCGCGCCATCTACGGATCTCCTCCGTGCTGTCCCAGCCGGACTTGGAGGGCGTCCTTAGGGCGTCGGTCTCCCTGGCGGCCTTCTCAATCTTCTCCCTGTCGACCTGAACGCGCCGGGCCTCCTCTTCCTCGATCTTGTTGAGGATGGCTTGTCGAATGACCTCGCTCCAGTTGATGTCTGGGAGGCTCCTCATCCTGCGGCGGGTATCGTCGTCGACCTTGGCGGAGACTACTTCTACCATGTGTGACGGATGGGTAGCCGGTAATATAAGTAATACGTTTGGGTCTCTTCCGTGCCTTTTTAGGGTTGGATTTAGTTTGTGTGCTAGTCCATCTTTCAGTCAGGCAAGAGTGAACAGGGGTATACGCTACTCATGAGAATCTCGCTACTGGGAGACGTTGTCTCTGTGAAGTCTTATAAAAAACATGGTGAGTACTATCTTTGATTATTTTGGGGAAGAGACGAGACCTGTTCAGCTTCGGCCTTTTGGCCATGGTGGCGACGCACGCGCTCATACACGCCGCAGGTAACATGAACAGCACAATGATCGTGGAGCTCCGTGAGGAATTCGTCCTGAGCAACATCGAGGTGGGAATCATCGGCGCCATCCCACCCTTAGCTCAGGTCCTGTTCACGGTCCCCGTGGGTTGGATGAGTGACAGGTATGGTGCCAGGAGGCTGGTGGCGCTGAGCGTCGTGATGGCTGCGCTCGGCGCTCTGGTCGCAGGGTTCACGGTCAACCCAGCCATGTACATCGTGGCCCTCACGTTGATGACGCTGACAAGCACATTCTACCACCCGCCCAGCCACAGCTACACGGCGAGGCTAGTTGAGGGCGATGACAGGAGCAAGGCCATGGGGTTCCTGAACGCCGGCGGAACCTTCGGCGTCGCGCTGGGGCCGCTGAGCATCACGGTGCTCATGGGGTACCTCGCGTTCCAGTGGAGGCAGGTCTACCTCTTCTGGGTGGCGCCCATCACCCTCGGCCTAGTACTAGTGTTCTTCCTTAAGGACATGCAGGGCGCTGGCAGGGAGAACGGGAACGGTGAGCCCGCGAAGGGCGAGGTGACGACCCTGCTGAACAGGGGCTTCATCATATACCTCTCCGCCTCCGGCGTCCGCCAGTTCGCCCTAGGGATGATCGGCACATTCCTCAGCATCTACCTGGCGGACGCCCGCGGCTGGAGCGTCACGGATCTGGGTATCATGTTCGGGGCCAGTAGCTTCCTCGGCCTAGCGGCGTCCCCCATCGGCGGCTTTATGGCGAGCCGGCTGGGCGACAAACGGTGGGCGGTGCTGGCGCTGGGCACCAGCTACCTGTTCTACATCGCAGCTTTCCTCACCGAGGGCTTGCTCCCATTCATGGCCTTCTACCTACTCTACAGCTTCTTCGGGATACTGGGGATGCCCGCCACGGCGTCGCTGACTGCGAAGCTGAGCCCCCCGAGGCAGATGGGCATGGGTTTCGCCATCAGCTTCCTACCACAGAGCATCGTGGGGGTCGTGGCGCCTATCGTGGCGGCGTACATCGCAGACATGTTCGGGCTGCTCCCCATCTTCACGGCGAGCTTCGTCATCATGTTCATCGGCCTCGGGGTGCTCCACTTCGGCGTAAAAACAGGTTAAACCGGCTGTTTCGCCATGAGCGCGAAGAAAAACCCCCGACACCCCCAGCGCCCGGCGCGGCGGCGACAACTACACTCCGACAGTCGCCGCCTAAAAACCCAGAAAAAGCTCCCAATCAATAAAACAAACCGAAAAACGTGAAAACGTGACGGTGACGACTACACCTCTCCCCCCACCCCGCACGCAAGGAGAAACACACATCAACATAAGGAACCGAGAAGCCCTACATCGAGGCCATACACAGCCGTCAGCCGCCAGAAGACCTCTGGGCCTCGCTGGGCCTGTTCCTCTCCTCCTTCGTCCATAGCAGTATTATCAGGAGCGGCGGCAACATGAAGACGATCTGAAGGATCCAGGGCAGCGTGTGGCTCACGTTGTCGTAGAGCCACCCCCCAAGCAGCTGACCCAGGCTCATAGCCATCATGGCGAAGAAGCCACTACTACCATTCACCCTACCCCTGAGCTCCGTGGGCACCAGGTCCGCGGTCCAAGCCGCCCCCGCGCTACTTATCAACACCTGAAGCACCCCCACCAGAGTCATGGCCAGGATGAGCCTCCAGAAGTCGCCCCAGATGAACAGAGGCACAGCTGCGGCCCAGAGTAGGAAACTGGCCAACATGGGCCCCCGCTTACCTACGGTGTCAATGAGCTTACCGCTGGGCAGCGCAAACACTATCATCGTTATGAACATGGAGGACATGATTAGACTGAGCTGAAACTCAGTGATCCTCAGGTCGTCCACCATGTAAAGGATGAACACGGGCAGGAAGATGCCTATGGTGAAGCTGGTAAGCACGTTGCTCACGAATAGCATGAAGGCCTCACGGGGTACCAGCCTCCATATGCCCACACTCTCCCTGAGGCTCACGGGGTAGCTGGCGGCCATCTCGGCCAGGTTGATCCTCTCAGGCGACTCCACGGTCTCCCTGAGCCTGGTCCGGAGCGCTGCGGCCGCGAAGAAGCCGACCGCGGCCAAGCCGTAACTGAGCCTCATGGTGGGTATAAGCCCTATCCGGAGGTACAGGAGCCCCGCTATGAGGGGCGAAGGCGTCGTGCTGACGCTGCCTATGAGGCGGACGATGCCGAAGCCCATGCCCCTCCTCTCAGGGGGCAGGCTGTCGGCGATGAGCGCCTCCAGGGCGGGCCCGTAGATGCCCGTGAAGCCCATGACGGCTGCCCCCAGGACGATCCACTCCCATGTAGGCGCGAAGATGTAGACTATGCGGCTCAAGCCGGCGAGCCCCGTCATTGTCATGATGATCCACTTCCGTCCATACTTGTCCGCGATGTAGCCCCCAGGAATCTGCACCAGGCCCCTGGCTATCATCTCGGCGGCCCCGATGACTCCCAGGCTCGCGGCTGTGCCCCCGAGGGCCTTCACGTACAGCGGGAAGTAGGTGCCCGGGAGCTCCGCGAAGAAGTCCACTATGAGCCAGCTCACCATGAGGAGGAGGAAGTTGCCCTGGATGAAGCCGAACTCGGAGCGGAGGCGGGACAACAACCCCTGTCCCCGGCTAATGGTACCCTTATCACTCATGATAAGCTCACCCCCCTCCTCTATGACCCGTTAGTTTCATCAAATCTCTTAACCTTTAGGCTGAGCCCAGCTTCTTGGCTGAACCGTCCTCTATGAGGACTGCCTGTACCTTAACCTCCGCACCATGTAGAAGGCCACGGCGCCGTTCACCAGGAAGACGAGCAGGGGGAGAAAAACGTACTCATTCGGGTTCACGGCGCACCAGACTCCACATGGCTTCCTCTAGCCCTAAAACGATGGCCCCCATAATATGTCTAGTTACTGAGCCTTGCGTGAAATTCAGCACCAATGCATACTTCTCATGACTCGGCCTCACCACCACGACCACTTCCTCCATGAGTGAACTTCGGAAGCGCGCGCGGGGGGTCTGGGCTCAACGCTAAAGCGCCGCGTGTCCGGGCGTGCCCTACCCGCTCACTGCATGAAAGGCACGTATCTGTTGTAGAAGCCGAGGACTCTCTTGAGGACCTGCTGGATGCTCAGCGCCTCGCCTTCCTCCGCAGCTATTATGGCTTGGAGAGTGGCTAGGTCACGAAGATTCCGCTCCTTGAGGCCTTGCTCTTTGACCTTGATGAGCTTTATTGCCTCAAGCTGCTCCTCGCTGAGTACGTCCTCCATCATGCGTTCCTCATATATTTGGTGGCACTCTGTCTGTACTTCATTCATCACCATGTTGTTCATACTCCTCCCATTATATACATATGGTCGTATGTATAGCCATACGACACTCTAATATAAATATATCTCCCATAATATGCAAACGTTTTAATACTATTAAGACGGGCCTCATAACAGGATGAAGGCCGTAAAGGTAATCTCGGATCCCGAGAGCTTCCAACTGCTGGCTGACGAGACCCGCCGCAAGATCATCTTCCTCCTGCGGGCCACGGAGATGACGGTCACTCAGATAGCCGCCAACCTTGGTATATCCAGGCAGACAGTGTACCACCACATACAGAAGCTGGAGGACGCTGGGCTTGTCCAGGTCTCCCACACGGAGCAGGTGGGTCACCTCACGGAGAGCCACTACAGGGCCACTGCTGAAGCCTTCTACTGCAGCGTGGGGCACACCCCGGGCGGCCACGAGTTCTTCGAGAACCAGGTGAGGACGGTGCTCAACTCGCTGAACAAGCTGGGTTTCAGCGTCAGCTACACGGACGAGGACGTGGACAGGCTCCTCGAGATACAGGGTGAGCTGGACTACTGCTGCGAGATGTCGGAGCTATGGGACGCCATCAGCCACCTAGAGGACGTGGACGAGAAAACCAAGTCAATCATCGAGGAGTTCGCCAAGCAGCTGGTTATGACCAACGACGAATTCCAGTACCAGCAGTCCAAGAAGAGGGAGTTCAGGGAGTTCATGCAGAGCCTCCAGGCTCCACCGACCGAGAAATAGTCGGATAACAGCAATCAAGCATAAACCAAGGGTAAAATGAAGCAGGGAGAAGCGCCCAGGCTCCCTCCGCCCCTCTTCGTCAAGTGTCCAGCTGGGAACAGTTTTTTTAGTACCATGCACGCCTCAATATGATTCGGCATGGACAAGATACTGGAGGACGTCAGGATACTGGACTTCACACACGTGTGGTTCGGCCCCTACTGCACCATGATGCTGGGGGAGCTGGGCGCCGAGGTCATCATGGTTGAGCCACCGTGGGGCAACATAGGCCGCCTGGGCCCCGGGGAGCTCTTCAAGGGCACGGCCACCACCTTCTGGGCGCTGAACCAGAACAAGAGGAACGTGGCGGCTGACCTCAAGAACCCGGAGGCCATGAAGCTCGTGAAGGAGCTGGTGAAGAAGAGCGACGTGGTGGTCCAGAACTTCGCGCCAGGCGCCATGGAGCGCCTCGGCCTCGGCTACGACGTGCTCAAGAAGCTCAACCCGAGGATCATATACGCGGCCCTCAGCGGCTTCGGCCAGACGGGCCCCTACAGCAGGTACGGCAGCTACGCGGTGGTGGCCGAGGCCATAAGCGGCCACACCTACGCCACAGGCAAGGGGATCAGCCCCGACCACCCGCCGGTGACCATGGCTGGCGCCCTGGGCGACCTGGGCCCCGCCATCTACGCCGCCTTCGCCATCGTCGCCGCCCTCAGGCACAGGGACCGCACCGGCGTCGGCCAGATGATCGACGTCGCCCAGATCGACACCATGGTGGCCTTCAACTGCTGCTCATCCGTCGCCTACGACATGTTCAAGGAGAGCCCAATAGAAAGGCGCAAGAAGCGGCCCCAGGACCCCAACAGGATATGGGGCGTCTTCCCGGTTAAGGACGGCTGGGTGCAGATCGCGGGCGAGCGCGGCAAGGCCATAGAGAACCTGAAGCAGGAGCTGGGCGTGGACGAGGTGAGCAAGGAGATGGTCGAGAACCGCATCAAGGACAAGACCAGGATGGAGGCGTTCCAGTGGCTCGCCAACCTGGGCTTCCCCTGCGCCCCCATCTACGAGGCCCACGAGGCCATGTGGGACCCCCACCTGAAGGCCAGGGACATGTGGGTCGG